>Ga0182024_10017650_pt1 | contig 13367 bp, 7 predicted proteins | sample P32metaG_FD_120480 | JGI IMG/M metagenome (GOLD analysis project Ga0182024, IMG submission 120480) | Permafrost microbial communities from Stordalen Mire, Sweden - P3-2 metaG (Illumina Assembly) | ecosystem: Environmental > Terrestrial > Soil > Wetlands > Permafrost | place: Sweden: Stordalen...
CACCGTTCCAGTTTACATCTCCGAAGTCTCCCCGGCAGAGGCCCGAGGATGGCAGGTCTCACTTTTCCAACTCGCCATTACATTCGGAATTCTTCTGGCATACGTAGTGGACTATGCCTTCGCGAGAATCGAGGGCTGGCGCTGGATGTTTGGCCTGGCCGTGATTCCCGCCGCGATCTTCGCTCTGGGAATGTTGTATCTGCCCGAGAGCCCGCGCTGGCTGGCCATGAAGGGGAACCGCACCGCCGCTCGCACCGTGCTCATGCGCATTCGAGGAACGTCCGACGTGGATGCGGAGATGGAAGAAGTCGAAGGCACAATCGAACAGGCAGAGAAGAGCGGCGCCATCTCGGATCTGTTCGCTCCGTCGCTCCGGCCGGCCCTGGTCGCCGGCATCGGATTGGCGATTTTTCAGCAGGTCACAGGCATCAATACCGTCATTTATTACGCCCCGCTCATCATCCAATCCGCGGGAATCTCGTCCGCATCGGGTGCGATCCTGGCGACGGCGGGAATTGGCATTGTGAACGTGCTCATGACCATCGTCGCGATGCGGCTGATCGACCGCATAGGCCGCAAACCCCTGCTGCTGACAGGAATCGCGGGAATGGCCGTTTCGCTGGGCATACTCAGCCTGTCGTTTCACATGTCCATGAGGACCGGCGCGCTCGCCTGGGTCGCCGTCATCAGCATGATGGCCTACGTTGCGTCTTTCGCGATCAGCTTAGGGCCGATTTTCTGGCTGTTGATTTCCGAAATCTATCCTTTGAAAATCCGCAGCTCCTCGGAGGGCCTGGCGGCGACATTCAACTGGGGCTCCAACCTCGTGGTCACGCTCACGTTTCTAACACTCGTCCAACGGTTCGGAGCGAGCAGTACCTTCTTCTTATATGCGCTCTTTGCTGTGGCTGCATGGATCTTTTCCTACAAGTACGTGCCGGAAACGAAAGGGCGCACGCTCGAAGAAATTGAGAGGTTCTGGCACCATCCCGCAAAACCGGTGAGGAAATTGGATTAAAGTCCGGGAAGAAGGAATCCGCCATCCACGGCGAATGTTTGGCCTGTTATGTAGGAACCCTTGTCGGAAGCCAGCAGCAGCGCGAGTTCCGCGACGTCCGCGGGTTGTCCGAGGCGCTGAATGGGCTGCTTGCCAAGCACGACGTCCCGCTGCGCTTCATCCTTCCAGTAATGCTCGCTGAGGACCGTTTGAATCAACCCCGGTGCAATCGCGTTCACGCGGACGCCTTTTGCTCCAAGCTCCAGCGCGTAGGACTGCGTCATCATGATCAGCGCCGCCTTCGTCATGCTGTAAAGGAGGCTGTACAGCTGCGGGCGAAGTCCCGCAATCGACGCGATGTTGATGATTGATCCGCCACCGCGATCGCACATTCCGGGCGCAATGGCCTGCACCAGACGGAAAGCGCTTTTCAGATTGACCTCGATCATCTTGTCGAATTGCACTTCATCGATTTCGAGGCACGGCTCAAAGGAAATATTTGTCGCGGCGTTGTTCACCAGAATGTCCACGCGGCCGAGTTCATTTACAGTGATCTCAACCATGCTTGCAATTTCATCCGCGCGGCCGACGTGGCAAGCGATCGGCTTCACCGATGGCCCGATTTCGGCGGCGACCTGATTCAGCGTTTCCTGCTTGCGTCCGCAAATCACGACACGCGCGCCTTCGCGCGCAAAAACTTCCGCGATGGCGCGGCCAATTCCGCGGCTGGCCCCTGTAACGATCGCAACCTTTCCGTTCAACGCGCCCAAAGGATCGCTCCTCGATCATGCTTTATGACAACTCAATTTCAAACAAGCCAGCGGTTAAAGCCAAATCGATTTTGCTTCTGTCACGGCACGAATGAACAGGCCGCGGAAAAGCCCCCGCCATTTTGTCATTCCGAGCGAAGCGAAGAATCTCTCTTTCTTTTCTTAAGCTTAAATCGAAGAGAGATTCCTCGCCTCGCTCGGAATGACAGAATAAATTAACCTCTTCGCGGCCTGCGAAGCGGTGCCCTACAAAGATTTGGCCCATACTGCAAATCCGCGGAAAACTATTTCGCTGCCGCGTTCGCTTCCAGTCCCGCAAGCCGCATCGCCAGCGCCATGGGCCGCGACGGATCGTATGCCCGGAACATTGCCATTTTCTCGGCTTCGATCGAACCCTCGGCGTGTACCGCCAGGACCGCCTGATAGCCTCCGTAAAGCCGCGTCGTCATGTCACTGATCAGATTCATGATGGCCATGCGCCGGTCCGCGGGCCACGCGCCGGGCAAATACTTTTCCAGGACAGGCCTGATCTCGGGTGAATCCCAGTCCATGCCGCCCGGCCCGGTGACGAGCAATCCGCCGGCGAGGTCCTGCACCGTTTCCACGGCCTGGTGAAATTCGCGCGCGAAAGTCCACTTGGCCATGTTCGTTGTGAACACGTCAGGGTACGCGACGCCGTTTTCCACTTTGCAGCGAAGCGCGGCAAGTTCCGTCAGCCCTCGCACGGTTTCGGCATATCCGCCAAGCCACGTCAGTTTATCGCGCACGTGTCCCGCGCGGTCGATGCCATTCGCTTTTGCCATCACGATTCCCGCGCCCACCAGCGCGTCCAGCAAGGGAAGCTTATAACTCACCGCCGTGAATCGATGAAACTCGACAAAGGTCAGCGCGGTTGCGCCGGCCAGGTCTGGCCGCTCCACGTAAAACACGCGGTCCCAGGGGACAAAAACATTCTCAAATACAGTCAGAGTTTCCACCATTTTGTGAGTCGTGGAAATCGGGCGCGTGAAGGGATCATCCGTTCCATGCAGATAGTCGGACGCGTAAAGCCGAAGCCCCGGCGTCGCGACGGGAACTGCAAAGGCGAGCGACCATGGCTCATCGCCAGGGCCCATGGATCGGCTTGGCAGCACGATCACTTCATCCACATACGGAGTGCAGGAGGTGTGCATTTTCGCGCCGCTGACGATGATGCCGTCCGGCCGCTTTTCCACTACGCGAACGTACATGTCCGGATCGCTCTGCTCGGAGGGCCGTTTGCTCCGGTCGCCCTTCACATCGGTTTGCGCGACCGCCATGGCCAGGTCCTTGTCCCGGCAATGGCGGTAAAACGACTCGACGCGCTGAATCCCCTGTGCATCGCCGCTGCGGCCGAGGACGCGCTTCAGCGCGAACAGCGCATCGGTTCCAATTTCCTTGATCAATAGCACGAGCGTGGCGCCTTCGGCCGTGCCCGCTTCGATCAGTTTCGAGCGGGAGAGCAAATCCTGCGAATTGCGAGGCACGCGATAGTAGGCGGAATATTCGTCCGATCCTTCGCGGTGCACTGCCAGTTCGCGAAATTTGGGATTTTCAGCCATTTCATAATCCATGGAAGCATGCCGGGCCGCGACTCCCAGCTCGGGATGGTCCACCACGCTCGGTACGCGCTGCCCTCGGTAGTACACTTCGCGCGAGTCGCGGAGTCCCGCGAGAAATTCGGCAGCGGTTCGTAATGACATTTCAACGCCTCCAGAGGACGAATGCGGATTCTATTCGATCGCGATCGAGCGCGCTCTTTTAATTTGGATCCAGTAGGACGGGCTTCAGCCTGTCGGTTTTGGCGCGGCGTAGCACCGAAAGGCGACAGGCTGAAGCCCGTCCTACTTTCCGCCAAACCGCCGCCGCAAAATGTACTTCTGAATTTTGCCGGTGGATGTTTTCGGAAGCTCTTCAAATAGGATCTCACGTGGCGCTTTGAAGCGGGCGATTCGCCCGCACACGAATTCAATCAACTCTTCTTTTGTTGCGGACATTCCCTGCCGCAGCACAACGAAGGCGACCGGAATTTCACCCCATCGTTCATCCGGGCGTCCTACCACGACCGCTTCCAGAATCGCGGGATGCTCGGCAAGGGCTTTCTCGATCTCGACCGAAGCAACATTTTCTCCGCCGGTGATGATGATGTCCTTGGCTCGGTCGCGAAGCTCGATATATCCATCCGGAAAGCGCACACCAAGATCGCCAGTGCGAAACCATCTGTCGGACTCAGCCGCGCGCGTGGCCGCATCGTCGCGATAGTAGCCGATGGTCACGTTGTTCCCGGAAATGGCGATTTCGCCGAGCGTTTGGCCGTCGGAGGGAACTTCCGCACCGTTTGCATCGATCACAGCAACGTCCTTGGTGACTACGTTGCCGACACCCTGCCGCGCATTTAATTTTGCCTGCTCGCTTTCCGATCTTGCCGACCATTCCGGTTGCCAATCGTTGATGACCGATGGGCCATACGTTTCCGTCAAACCATATAAGTGCGTGACCCGCAGATTGAGTGCGGCGAGCCGGGCCAAGAGCGCGGGAGTGGGAGGCGCGCCTCCCGTGAACGCCTGAACCACATGCTGAAGTTTTTCTCCGTCGGAAGAACTCGCGGCTTCTGCAATCATTGTCAAGACCGTGGGCGCAGCGCACAGATGAGTCACGCTGCCGTTGCAAAGCGCATGCCAAATTGTCGCGGGATCAATTCGGCGCTGGCAGATGTGCGCCGCGCCCGCAGCCGTCACCGCCCACGTGAAACACCAGCCGTTGCAATGAAACATGGGCAGCGTCCACAGGTACGAGCTGCCCAGGCCAAGCTGGGAATGAAATGCCATCGCCAGCGCTTGCAGGTACGCGCCGCGATGCGTGTACATCACGCCTTTCGGGCGGCCCGTACTTCCGCTGGTGTAGTTGATCGCCAGCAGCGACATTTCGTCCATCACCTCGGTTGGCAAAGGCTCCGAAGATTTCAGCAACATTTCGTACTCGCTGGATTGGTCGCCGGTTGAGCTGCCCGCAACGATGACCCGCACGCCGGTCGAAGTGGAAAGCGCTCGCGCGGATTCCGCGAATTCATGCGTGGCAATCAGAATTCGCGCGCCGGAATTTTCCAGAATGTATGCCAGCTCGAGTGGGGAAAGGCGGACATTCATGGGCACCAGGGCGCAGCCCGCCATGGGCACGCCGTTGTGCATCTCCAGCATCACATGGCTATTGCTGCAAAGCGCCGCGATGCGATCGCCTTCCTTTGCGCCCGCACCTCGCAGCAGCCCTGCGAGTTTGTGCGACCTCTCGCCAAACTCACGATAAGTGAACCGGCGTTCGCCATCAATAATTGCGATCCGCTCTGAAAATATTTTCGAGACGCGATCCAGGAAGTACGCCGGGTTGAGCGGAGTTGCGGCGCTAAAAGACATAATCTTCTCCGGTTAAACGGTCATTTAAATTAACACCATCGCGCGATTGTCAGAAGATTTATCAAGTAGCACACGCTTCAGCCTGTGGGGTTTCGGTCTCGCGAGCATTAAAACCCACAGGCTGAAGCCTGTGCTACCAAACCCATTCACAAATGGAAGAGGGACAAAATTCCCAGCGCGGTGAGGAAAAGTCCGTACATGCGGGCAAGCCTGCTGGATCTGGAGCGAATCGCAATGCGCGCGCCGAGAAAGGAACAGGGAACGGAGCCGAGAGCGACGAGACCTGTCACCGTCCACGAGATGTGCCCGAGGTACGCGTGGATGATGGTTCCAGGGACAGCCAGTACGGCGGACACGGCCAGCGAGCAGGCAAAAGATTTCTTGATCGGCAGCTTGAGGAGCCGGATGTAAGCGGGCGCAAGCAGAAATCCCCCGGCATTGGCGAGCAGCCCTGAAGTGAATCCAACACCGAATGCAATGAGCGCCAGCCGGACGCGCGAAAAGTGTCCGCTCTCATGCTCAAACGGAACGGGCAAAACTTCGCCGGCCTTTTTCTCGCTCGGCCAAATTAAGAAGGAAAGACCGAAGCCGAAAACTAAAATGGCTGTAAGGATCAACAAAATCCGCGAGCCCGTGTACTTGGTAAGAAGCGAACCCAGAATTGTGGCTGGAACGCCGACTCCTACGCTCCACCAGAAGACTCGCCAATCCAGCAGCCGGTGTTTCCAATACTGCGCGGAAGCAATCAGCGTCCCCGGAATCGTGGATGGCAGAGGCGAAGCCACTGCAATGAATCCGGGATATCCGATAATGGCAAGGAGAGGCGTGGCGATTGCGCTGCCACCCTTTCCGAATAAGCCCCCAAGAAATCCGATAATCGCACCAACAATGAACGCACCAAAATGCTGCAATTTTCCGCCTTCCGAACGGGGTAATTACTCCGATAAACGTTTTGCCAGATGCGAAGGGGAATGTCCAGCTGAAGCGAGATTCACGAGAAACAGAATATTCATGAAACGTCGATAGGGACAACATCCACGGAAACATCCATCGAATGGTGCCGGCCGCCGATCAAAATTCCTCTGGATGGGCCGACATCGTCGTAATCGCGTCCCCACGCCAGCGTGATGTGGCCGTCGCTGGGCATGATTCCATTCGTGGGATCGAATTCCACCCAGCCGGTTCCGGGCACGAACACACTGACCCACGCGTGCGAGGCATCCGCGCCGGCGAGACGCGGCTTTCCCGGTGGAGGAGAAGTCACCAAATACCCGCTGACATATCGCGCCGAAAATCCCAGCGAACGGAGGCAGCAAATTTGCAAATGCGCGAAATCCTGGCAGACGCCCTGATGCGTGTGGAACACATCCTCGACAGGCGTATCGATTTCCGTCGAGCCAGCCAGGAATTTGAAATCGAGGTGGATGCGCCGAGTCAGATCCAGCACGCACTCGAGAAATGGGCGCCCCGATGGAAAAGACGGGCGGGCGAATTCCGCCAGTTCCGCGGACCAGGGCACGTGCACCGATTCAAAAACAAATTCGCGCGCGGCCAGTATTTCGCGATCGGGAGCAATCGCCAGAAGTTGCAGTACCCCTTCCCAGGAGGGGCCGTGACCAACGTCGTATGGTCCGGCGGGGTGGACTTCCACCTCGCTCTGCGCGGCGATTCGCAGGACCGTGTGCGGCTCCTGCAGGCTGAACCAGGTGACATGGTTTCCAAAATAATCGAAGCCGTCGTTTTTCGCGACGGGAGAGGGCAGCACGATCAGTTGATAGTGCAAACAAGTTTGCGTTTCGTGCTCGCGGGGCTTCATGCGCACCACGTTGTGGGACAAGGGGATGGCCTCGTCGTATCCGAATCGTGTGGAATGCGTGACGCGGTATTTCATTCATGCTCCTCGTGCATGCCGGCGATTTCCTGCGAGACGATGGCGTGGGAAAAATACAATTGCGCGATGGCCTCGGAGAGCTGGCCATTCTGCTCCAGAATTTCGGAAAGCAGAGCGTGAAATTCCACGCGTTCGCGGCCCGGCGCAACGGAACACAATTCCACAAAATCGGCGAGTTGAATGGAAGTGCGCAGCTTGAGAAGCAGGCGCTGATCGTAATTGCGGTCCGGATGCGACAGATCGCGCGGCAAGGCGGCAAGGTGCATGTCGATGGAAGCAAGCTGGAAGGCCGCGGAGCGCGGGTTGGTCTCATCCGCGAGCAGCAAGTCCGCCACGGCATGGGTTTCCAGGTGCGTCATGTACCTGCGGCCGTAGGTCAGCGAGCTGTCGCCGATTTTCAAGACGGCTTCAAGCAGCACCGGGTCCGTACCCGGCTCCACCAATGTATCTCTCAAAAATTGCGAAACAAACGCCGCGCGTTCAATGCGCCGGCCAATGTCCAAAAATCGCCATGCCTGCCCGCGAGTCATGGAATCGGCGGCAAGCCCGGCAAACGCCGCCAGCGTGACCACCAGATTATCGAGCAGTTCGAGGACGCCGGAGGCCGGCTCGGTGGGGCCGGCCTTGAAATTGGAAACGGCCCGATAGGTCTCATGAAGGATGCGCCAGGCATCCGTGGAAATGGTATCGCGCAGAATTCTCGCCAGACGATGAAGGTTGGCGACACTGTCGCGCAGCCCCTCACCGGTTGCCGTACCCAGCATCTCATCGATGAATTCGCGTTCGAGTTCTGCGCCCGTCGAGCGGATGGGTTTGGCGCGGCAAGCGGAGGCCAGAACCTGAACGGCGTGGGCGCTGTCAAAACCGGTCTGATCGATCATGCTGGCGAGCGCTCCGCGGGCGAGGCGAGCCTGCGAATCGGTGCGCTCCGAGTAGCGCCCCAGCCAGAACAAGTCTTCCGCAAGGCGGCTGGGCAAATCGCCGCCGCCGCGGCTGATGGCGATGGGCTGGGCCGTCGATGGCAGCAACGTTACAGGGCTGACGGGGCCATCGGACAAAATCCAGGTGTCTTTGCTGCGGCCTCCTTTTTGCAGGGAGACCACCAGCGAATCGTTGGATTGGGTGATGCGTGAAAGCCCGCCGTTCATGACCGTATAGGAATTGCCATAGGCACTGAGATAGGAACGAACTACGAACCGCCGCGGCTGCAACCCTTCGCCGATCAGCGCCGGAGTTGTACAGGCCATGACTTGCCTCTGCGCCACGTAACGCGCAGGCCGCGCCCTGATTTTCCGTTCCAACGTCGAGAGCTGATCGCGCGTCAGATTCTGGCCGAACACAGGGTCTTCGCCTAGCGTGGGATACGCGGACTTGATGACCATTTCAGACAAGCGCTGCACCACAAATTCCAGAATTTCAGGCTGGCCGCACCACCATGTTTCCACCGAAGGCAGCTTCAATTCTTCCCCGAGAAGATAACGGCACACCGCGGGCAAGAAGGGAAGAAATCCGGGTGCCTGAAGAACTCCGCAGCCGATGGCATTGGCCACGGCCACGGTGCCGCGACGAACGGCTTGCAGCAATCCCGGCACTCCCAGATAGGAATCCGACAACAGTTCCAGAGGATCGCAGAAATTGTCGTCGACTCTGCGAAGGATGACGTCGACGCGCTGCAAACCTCCCAGCGTTTTCATGTACACGATGGTGTCGCGAACCGTCAGATCGTTTCCCTGCACGAGCGAATAGCCAAGGTAGCGTGCAAGAAAAGAATGCTCGAAGTAGGTTTCGTTGTAGGGGCCCGGAGTGTACAACACGACGCGCGGATTTTCGCGATTGGCGGGCGCAAGCTCCGATAGAGTCTCCCGCAGCGAAACAAAAAACGGGGCCAGGCGCTGTACCTTGCACTCGCGGAAGACGGAGGGCAGCGCGCGCGAAAGGACAATGCGGTTCTCGAGCGAATAGCCTGCGCCGGAAGGAGCTTGCGTGCGGTCGCTGAGAACTTCAAACTGGCCGCTCTCGTCGCGCACGAGGTCCGCGGCGTACAAGTGCAGCCAGCGTCCTTGCGGCACGCGGATGCCGTGACAAGGGCGCAGAAAACCTGGATTGGCCCACAGCAATTCCGGAGGAAGTACGCCGCCATAAATCGAATCCGCGGGGCCGTACAGGTCCGCCATCAAGCGGTCGAGTAACCGCGCGCGCTGCACCAATCCTTCGCTGAGCGTTTCCCATTCCGCGGGAGGAATCAGAAGCGGAATAAAATCCAGGCTCCAGGGTCTGTCCAGCCCATCCGGGTCGCCGTAGACGTTGTGCGTGACGCCATTCTGGTGAATCAGGCGCCGAGCCAGATCGCGCCTGTGATCCAGCTCGCCGGGTTGCAGTTCGTCCATCAGCGAAACAAATTCGCGCCAATGCGGCCGCAGAGAGCGGTCTGGCTGAACCATTTCATCGGGGAATGGGGAATCGATTCCGTAGTTGTCGGCAAAGCCGCGTCGCAGCGGGTCCTGCGTTTCAATGCCGCCAGGAGTTGTAGGTCCTTGCATGGTCTCTGTCGAGAATACTTTATTTCAGTCTGAGATCGAGAGTGAAAGGCAATTCCTTGGTGATTGTTTCCTCGCCTGCAACCATTGGGCCGGGCGTGTGCCCAAATTTGAAAAATCGCGCGATGCGCCGTCCTTCGGCCGCGTAAGCGTTAATCGGAAAATTGTCGTAGCTTCTGCCGCCGGGATGCGCGACGTGGTAAGTGCATCCGCCAATCGAGCGGCCGGACCAGGTGTCCACCAAATCGAACACCAGCGGCACGTGTGTTCCGATCGTGGGATGCAGGCAATTTGGCGGCTGCCAAGCGCGATAGCGCACACCCGCGACAAATTCTCCGTTGGTGCCCGTGGGATGCAGAGGCACGCGGCGCCCGTTGCAGGTCAGCACGTGGCGCGGATTCACCATTCCATTTGCGAGCACTTGCAATCGTTCCAGCGAAGAGTCCACGTACCGCGCCGTTCCCCCCGCGCTGGCTTCTTCGCCGGTTACGTGCCACGGCTCGATGGCTTGTCGAAATTCCACTGCGATGCCGCGCTGCTCGATGACGCCATAGAACGGAAAACGAAATTCAAAGTGCGGATCGAACCATTCTATTCGCAGCGGATAGCCAGCATCGTTCAAGTCGGAGACAACGTCTTCTAAATCCTGGCGCACAAAATAGGGCAGCATGAAGCGGTCATGCACTTCAGTGCGCCAGCGCACAAGCTCGTGGCGATAGGGGCGCTCCCACAAATTTGCGACCAATGCGCGCAACAAAAGATGCTGCGTGAGGCTCATTCTGGAATGCGGCGGCATTTCAAAGGCGCGCATCTCCAGCAAGCCCAGGCGGCCCGAGGCGGTGTCCGGCGAGTACAGCTTATCGATGCAGAACTCGGCGCGGTGCGTGCTGCCCGTGGAGTCCACCAGCAAGTTTCGGAAAATGCGGTCCACCATCCACGGCGGAACCGCGCCGTGATCTGGAATTTGTTGAAAGGCAATTTCCATTTCGTAGACTTGATCGTTGCGCGCTTCGTCAATGCGAGGCGCCTGGCTGGTGGGGCCGACAAAAATTCCGCTAAAGAGATACGACAGCGCGGGGTGGTTGTGCCAGTAGCCGATTAGGCTGCGCAGCAGTCCGGGATTTCGCAGGATGGGAGAATCGGATGGCGTTGCTCCGCCAATCAAAATGTGATTTCCGCCGCCTGTGCCGGTGTGGCGGCCATCGAGCATGAATTTTTCCGTTGCCAGGCGGCTGAGGTGCGCTTCCTCGTACAGCGCCGTGGTGTTTTTTACAAGTTCATCCCAGCTCGCGGAGGGATGCAAGTTCACTTCAATCACACCGGGATCGGGAGTGACTTTGACCACATTCACTCGCGAATCGGACGGTGGAGCGTACCCTTCGACGAGCACAGGCATGCCCAGGTCCGCCGCAGTTTCCTCGATCGCGGTGACTAGGCCAAGATAATCTTCGAGGTAGCGTTGCGGCGGCAGGAACAGGCGCAGGATGCCGTCGCGTGTTTCCGCGCACAACGCCGTTCGAACCATTCCAGTCGCCGATTGTCCTTGCGCTGGAGGCAAATCGAGCACGGCTGTGCGTCGACGAGGCCGCTCGCGCGCCGGACCCATCTCGACGGTTTGCTCCATGATCCCCTGCGCCGGCTGGTATTCAGGGACCTCTTCCTCATATCGTTGCCGCGCGGCATTGGCGGCGGCCATCGCTGCTCGTTCCGGCAATGGCCCGCGCACCGCCATGGGATCCTGCTCAATCATGTGATCCACTTCGGACGGATGTACCCACGGAATGGAATCGAGCGGCAAACGAAAACCCATGGGCGAGTCGCCGGGAATCAAATACATTCGCTCCGGGCGGAAGAACCAGGAGCCGGTGATCCAATCGCTGCTCCCATCGGTGTAGTGTTGGCGCTTCAAGGGCAGTGCGTAGCCAACTTCTTGATCCAGGCCGCGTTCGAAAACCCACGCGAGGCGCGCGCGGTCTTCCTTATTTTCCAGCTTGTTTTCGAATGGATCGACGTTGACCGGGAGGCGCCGCTCCTTCCACAAGTAATACCAGGTGTCTTCATAGCCGGGCAGGGCATGGTCCGGGCTCAGGCCCAAACGTTCGCACAGGCTATGAATAAATTTTTGGGCATCGGCGCTGGTCAGCTTGCCCGCGGCGTTCTCATTGGCGATGAGTGCGGCATCGCGCCAGATTGGCTCGCCGTCCTTGCGCCAAAACAGGCCCAGCGCCCAGCGCGGCAGCGATTCGCCGGGATACCACTTGCCCATGCCGTGGTGCAGGAATCCGCCGGGGGCGAATCGATCGCGCAGCCGCCGAATCAACGTGTCCGCCAGTTTGTATTTCGTCGGCCCGACCGCGGCCGTCTTCCACTCGTCGGCATCCATGTCGTCGACGGAGACGAAAGTTGGTTCGCCGCCCATGGTCAGGCGCACGTCGCGCGCTTTCAGATCGGCGTCCACCTGATGGCCCAGCGATTCGATGGCAGTCCATTGCTCGTCGGTGTACGGCTTCGTTACGCGCGGGTCTTCGTGGATGCGCGTGACGGACATGTTGAACTCGAAGGCGTCCTTGCCTCGCGGTTTTCGTTTCTCCCTGTCGATTTCCGTCTCCACGATGGATTCATCATCGTAGGAAAAGCCGCCTGTGATTGCGGCGGCGGTAACAGGCTCAGCAGAGCACGCCAAGGGAATATGTCCTTCTCCCGCCAGCAGACCCGAAGTTGCGTCTAGGCCCACCCATCCTCCGCCGGGCAAGTACACTTCGGTCCAGGCGTGCAGATCGGTGAAATCTTTTTCAGTGCCGCTTGGGCCGTCGAGCGATTTGACGTCGGGCGTAAGCTGAATCAAATAGCCGGAAACGAATCTTGCTGCGAGGCCAAGATTTCTGAGCAGTTGCACCAGCAGCCATGCGCTGTCGCGGCAGGAGCCGCTCCCGAGCGTCAGCGTTTTTTCCGGGCTTTGAATCCCAGGCTCCATGCGGATCAAATATTTCACCCGCTTCTGGATTCGCTGATTTACATCCACAAGGAAATCGTTGGTGCGAATTTTTTCCTTGCGCGCTTCCTCAATCAGGGCTTTCATCAGCGGCCCGGCGCGGCGTTTTTTCAGATATGGAGCGAGCTCTCTCTTGACCACCGGATCGTACTGGAAGGGAATTTCCTCGGCATATTTTTCCAGGAAAAAATCGAACGGGTTGATGACGGTCATGTCCGCCACCAGGTCCACCTCCACGGAAAATTCCGTCGTTTTCTTCGGGAATACTAGCCGCGCCAGATGATTGCTGTAGGGATCCTGCTGCCAGTTAATAAAGTGTTCCGCCGGCGTGATTTTCAGGGAATAGGCGGGAATCGGTGTCCTGCAATGCGGCGCCGGACGCAGGCGCACCACGTGAGGGGACAGCCACACCGGCCTGTTGTAACGGTAGAGAGTCTTGTGATTCAGCGCAACGCGAATACTCATAGAATTTCATGCCGCGGAAATGTGCCATTCCCACGCCCGGTGTTTCCAGCATTTGGCGAAACGGGTCCGGATGAAATTATACAGGAAAGGGTTTGGACGCCGGGCGAAAGTCGGTTTCAACTTTTTTATGGGCAGGATAGAAAACGCCGGTGTTTAGGGGCAGTTGAGAGTTGATAGTCAAGAGTCAAGACAACCGCGCGGACCCAGCCTGGTTTTGACTCTCAACTCTCAACTCTCAACTCTCAACTCTCAACTCTCAACTCTCAACTCATGACTCTTAACTTCTA
>Ga0182024_10017651_pt1 | contig 13366 bp, 11 predicted proteins | sample P32metaG_FD_120480 | JGI IMG/M metagenome (GOLD analysis project Ga0182024, IMG submission 120480) | Permafrost microbial communities from Stordalen Mire, Sweden - P3-2 metaG (Illumina Assembly) | ecosystem: Environmental > Terrestrial > Soil > Wetlands > Permafrost | place: Sweden: Stordalen...
GTGCGGTCGAGAGGACTCGAACCTCCACGCCTTGCGGCGCTAGCACCTCAAGCTAGTGCGTCTGCCAGTTCCGCCACGACCGCATCGTCATAATCGTAGAGTGCAACGTCAGTGCTGTCAAATGTCTTGGTAGAACGTGCTACCCAGCCGTGAGCGAACGCACCGGAAGACTCCTCTCACCCGCATGGTAAACTCGGACTCACACGGAGGAAGACGCTCGCGGGCCAATTTCAGACTTCCCAGAGCGTATAACCTGCGCGAGCCGCAAGACCTAACGCTCCATTGCCCTCCCAAACGTGATCGAAACCCCCTCTAAATTGCCTAAGCCAGAAATCAACCGCCGTGTATTGCTGCTCATCGCCCTTTGCGCACTTATCGCCGTGATTCCCATGCTCCTCTTCGGATATCGCGAGGACAGCCACGATCTCGACGCGCACATCACTTCCTGGATGGAGGCCTCCCAGCAATTCCGACAGATGATCTTGTTTCCCCGGTGGGCGGCTGCCGCGAATTACGGTTTTGGCGAGCCGCGTTTTATTTTTTACCCTCCACTGTCATGGACCCTGGGCGGTTTTCTCGGTTTATTTTTACCGTGGGTCCTGGTACCACCAGTCTACGTTTGGCTGGCATTCACCATCGCTGGTGCATCCACGTGGAAGTGTGCCCGCGAGTGGCTGCCTCCTCCGCAGGCCGCCATGGCTGCCATCCTGTTCGCCTTTAATCCCTACGCGATAACCACGACGTATATTCGTTGTGCTTATCCTGAGTTGCTGGCCAGCGCTTTTTTCCCCATCCTTGTGTGGGCCGCGCTTCGCATCGGCACTTCAGGTCGCCGAGGGATCGCTACTCTCGCTGTCGCGCTGGCGGCCATTTGGCTCACCAACTTTCCCGCGGGCGTCATCGCTACGTACTCGCTGATGATCCTGCTGTTGCTCCAATGGCTTGTCCTTCGTTCCATGCGAACCGCGCTCTTGGGAGCGGCAGCCACCTTGCTAGGCCTGGCGTTGGACGCTTTCATCCTGCTTCCCGCAACTTGGGAAACGAAATGGATCGCCATCAACGCCGTGTTAATTCCCCGATACCTCCCTTGGAACAATTTTGTTTTAGCCAGAGGCATGACCCTCTTCGGTAAAAAGGCCTCCATGATTGCTGTCGTTTTCATATGTGCGGCTGCGCTCGCCATCTGGCTTAGCCGAAAATTCCGTCAACAACATTTCCTGATTTGGTCTTCTTTTACAACCCTTGCAGCGCTTTCCACCTTCCTGATGCTGTCACCCAGCGTGCTTTTATGGCGCCACCTGCCTGCGCTTCGTTTCGTGCAATTTCCCTGGCGCTGGCTTTTTCCGCTTGCGCTCGCAGTCTCCATGCTGACCGCCGCTGTTTTAACCCACGTGCGCAGAAATTGGCTCGCGTGGCTCGTCATCGGCTGCGTCCTTCTGGCCATTGATGTCCGCGCTATTGTGAACACGCTGTCTTGGGGCACCGCGCCCATTACGGATCACGAAGCCGCGATAAATTCCGGTAGAGGCTACGAGGGTTTGGCGGAGTACGCTCCCCTGGCCAGTCAACCCGGCAAGCTCTGGAAGGATGCTCCCTGGGTGGTCGTGGTTGGAGAGCAGACTGGCGATGCTCCGAAACTCCAGGTCGAGAAATGGTCGCCGGTAAGAAAACTGATCGCGGTAGACTCGCCTCGCCCCCGTGATCTGGATTTGAAGCTGCTCGCTTATCCATCTTGGCGTACAAAGAGCAATGGACAGGATCTGGATACTGGCACGAATCCGGACACCGGCCAGATTCGCCTGCATTTGCCTGCTGGATCAAATCGGATCGAAGTCTCTTGGCGACGGACTTGGGATGTCATTGCAGGCAACATGCTGACCCTGCTGGCCTGTCTCATCACAATTGTTTTATTTCGTGACAAATCGCGGATTACACAGAGTCCAACCACGCCCGAGGCAGGGCGCCGTTAGGAAACTGCGGTATGTCGGCCTATGGCTTCTTGGGGGCTGAAGGTAAAGGCGCCGGCTGGTTCGCTGGCGGTACCGTTGGCGGTGGCTGAGAAATCGGCGGTTGACCGCCGCTGGCCGGCACGGAATTGGGGTTTGTCAGCGGCGCTTTGGGGGCGGGAACCGGCGCCGGCTTCGGTTGCGAAACCTTTTGCAATACCGATCCGCCCTGTTCTACAGCGCGGTCTGTGCGCAGCACCAGCGCCATTGCGCAAAGCATGAACATCACCGCGCACCACGTGGTGGCCTTGGAAAGCACGTTCGCTGCTCCGCGGGGCCCGAAGGCCGTCTGGCTGCCGGCTCCGCCAAACGCACCGGCCAGGTCGGCAGCTTTGCCGCTTTGCAGCAGCACCACGATGATCAGCACCATGCAGTTGATGACAAAAAACCCGGTGAGGAGCCATCCGGCATATTTAAAGCCGAGAACAATGATCCCCAGACCAACCAGCAACGCTACTGCCCACTTCATCCAACCTGGCATTCAGTTTTCCTTGCGGCGCGCCTAATAATCGTGTTGCAGTAAATTTCGCGCAGCCAATCTCATCACTTCTTGTCCAACGACTCAAATCCATCAAATCTACGGCGTAGCCAGATCAACTACTGGGGCTTTACACCACCGACGATGGCCGCGAACGACTTCGGATCAAGGCTGGCCCCGCCCACTAAGGCACCATCCAGCTCTTCCTGGGCCATCAATCCCAGAATATTTTCCGGTTTGACGCTGCCACCGTAAAGAATCCGCAGCGCGGCGGCATGTTCCGGGGAGAACCTCTTCGCGACACATTGACGCAGGTAACGATGCGAAGCAGCCGCGATTTCAGGGGTTGCCGTGCGACCCGTGCCGATGGCCCACACCGGCTCGTATGCCATCAGAATACGGGAGAACTCCTCGGGGGTCAACGCGCCCAGGCCGTTGTTTAATTGCATTTCGCACACTCGTTCAGTGTGCCCTGATTCGCGTTCGGCCAGTGTTTCGCCCAAGCAAACGATAGGAATCAGTCCGACCGCGAGCGCCGCCTTGGTCTTTTTTGCCACCATCTCGTCCGTTTCGCCGAAGATCTGGCGTCGCTCGGAGTGCCCAATGATCACGTAGCGGCATCCCGCCTCGACCAACATGGCCGGGGAAATCTCCCCCGTGAAGGCGCCTTCTTTTTCGAAATAAACGTTCTGGCCGCCGATGCCAATTTTGCTATTTTTCGCCGATTCTACCGCCGCGAGAATAGATGTAAACGGCGGGGCAACCACAATGTCGCAGTAACTGGCTTCGGCAGCAAGGGGCGCGAATGCGGCGAAAAACGCGCGCGTGTCAGCGATGGTCTTATACATTTTCCAATTGCCCGCGATGACGCGCCGCCTCATTCAATGCTCCTGGTTGTAATTCTTCGATACTGCGCAATGAGCGCTGGTTTATTTTTCAGTTAGCGCTTCGACACCTGGAAGCGTGCGCCCGCCAAGGAACTCCAGCGAAGCGCCTCCGCCCGTCGAGATATGCGAGATTTCGTCGGATACTCCCGATTGGTGGACGGCCGCCACAGAATCACCTCCACCAACGATGGAAGTAGCCCCACCGTCGGTAGCTTTTGCCACCGCTTTGGCAATTTCCAGCGTGCCTTTGCTGAACGCGGGCATTTCAAAAACGCCCATGGGACCATTCCACACGATCGTTTTGGCTTTGCTGATTTCCGCGGTGTAAAGCGCGATGGTGCGTGGACCGATGTCCAGACCCATCTGGTCAGCGGGAGTCTGCGCTATCTCCACGGTTGTCGCTGGGGCGTCGGCTTTGAATTCCGGAGCGATGACATGATCGACCGGCAGCAGAAACTTGAAGTTTTTTTGCTTCGCATCTTCGAGAATTTTCTTCGCCAGATCCAGCTTTTCGTTCTCCACCAGAGATTTTCCAATGGGATGACCTAGCGCCTTTTCGAAGGTGTACGCCATTCCGCCGCCGATGAGCATGGCGTCGGCAATCTTCATCAGGTTTTCAACCACTTCAATCTTGTCGCTGACTTTTGCGCCGCCCAGAATCGCCACGAACGGACGGGCCGGATTGCTCATCGCTCTTCCCAGGTAGGCCAATTCTTTTTCCATGAGCAGTCCGGCTGCGGACTGCTTCACGAAATGGGTGATGCCCACCACGGAAGAGTGGGCGCGGTGAGCCGAGCCAAACGCGTCGCACACAAACAGGCCGTCGCATAAAGCCGATAGCTGCTTGGAGAACGCTTCGTCGTTTTTTTCTTCCTCGGCGTGAAAACGGACATTTTCAAGCAACAGCACTTCCCCATCTTTGAGTGCTTTGCTCTTTGCTTCCGCATCTGCTCCGACGCAATCGTCCGCGAACTCGACATGCTTGCCCAACAGCTCTTCGAATTTCTTCGCCGCGGGCTTCAGTGAATATTTCTCATTGCGCGTCCCCTTGGGCCTCCCCAGATGCGACGCCAAAACCAGCCGCGCGCCTTTTTCGATCGCCAGCCGCAGTGTCGGAAGCGTTTCGCGAATGCGCGTGTCATCCGTTACCACCCCGTCTTTCAGCGGAACGTTGAAATCGACTCGCAGAAAGACGCGCTTGCCGCGCAGATCAAGGTCCTTGATCGTGAGTTTGGCCATATGTTTTTCGATCAAGGTCTGGACTTAAAACTTTGCGGCCATGAACTTGATCAGGTCGCGGCAGCGGCAGGAGTAGCCCCATTCATTGTCATACCATGCCAGCACTTTCACGCAGCGGTCGCCGACCACCTTCGTATACCCGGCATCCACGATGGACGAATTCGGATTGCCTTTGAAGTCCGCAGACACCAATTCCTCTTCCGTGTAACCCAGAATGCCTTTCATCGGGCCATTAGCCGCCGCTTTGAGGGCCGCGTTCACGGATTCCACCGTAGCCGGCTTGTCCACGAATACCGTCAGGTCCACCACGCTGACATTCGGCGTGGGCACGCGCATGGCGTAGCCGTCCAGCTTTCCCTTTAATTCCGGAATCACCAGGTGCAGCGCCTTCGCTGCCCCGGTGGAGCTTGGAATCATGTTCACCGCCGCGGCGCGTGCGCGGCGCAGATCCTTATGTGGCAAATCCAAAAGCTTCTGGTCATTCGTGTAAGAGTGAATCGTGGTCATCGTGCCGCTGTGGATACCAAATGCTTCCTGCAGGACTTTAGCGACTGGCGCAAGGCAATTGGTCGTGCACGAAGCGTTGGATACCACATTGTGTTTCGCGGCATCGTAGGTGTTGTCGTTCACCCCCAGGACAAACGTCGCGTCCGGGCCCTCCGCGGGCGCGGAAATGATCACCTTCTTCACCGAGCCGCGCAGATGCTTCTTCGCATCGACTCCCTTGGTAAAAAGTCCTGTAGACTCCACCACGATATCCGCCCCGACCGATGGCCAATCAATCTCCGCCGGATCTTTTGTCTTGAATACCTTGAAACTCCTGCCTTCCACGCTGATGCTGTCGTCCGTGTGCGTCACATTCTGGTGCAGGTTTCCGAGGATGGAGTCGTACTTCAACAAGTGCGCCAGTGTTTTGGCGTCCGTCACATCATTGACGGCCACGAATTGAATATCTTTATCTTCCAGGGCGGTCCGCATAATGTTGCGTCCGATGCGGCCGAAACCATTGATTCCTACCTTGATAGCCATTCTTCCTCCGAGCTGGGTGTGAACAAATCGCGCCTAACAGTGTTGGAAATCCGCAGTTATGTAGAACAGCAAATCTATGAGCAGCACGCGCAAAAGTCAAACAGCGTCCCGGATAGGTTCTGCTTGAATTTGAGGATCGAAAAATACCAGGACGACCGTCAGTAGCTTCTCTCACAGTTCCACCCATCAGGAACCGTCTAAATTTCCGTGCACAGGGGTCTCAAAGGCGTCGACGCGTGCCGGGATTCACGGTAGCATGCAGTCGCAAAACGGAGATCGAGATTGAACTTCCACGCTCCCGGCCTTCTCTTCGGTGCATTGCTCTTAGCCTCGATTCCAGCAAAGGTGTTCTGGCCGTATTTCGCTGGCATCGGTATTTTGGCTGTAGGGATCTTTTCCTACAGCAAAGAAGTACTTCGGGCGCTCGGAATGGACAAGCTCGTGTCTCTGAGCCCGATATTTTTTGCCGTGCCCATGGCCGTTTTTGCTTCGCAGCACTTCACCGAGACCAAAGGCGTTTCTACCCTCGTGCCCCGTTGGCTTCCGGGCCACATATTTTGGACTTATTTTATCGGTACTGCCATCATCGCCGCAGCCCTCGGCATCGCCTCAAAAAAACAAGCACGGCTGGCGGCCATCCTTTTGGCCGTCTTGCTCATGTCTTTCGAGCTGTTTTTGCACCTTTCCACAATCATCGCTCAGCCCAGGAATGTAATCGCCTGGGCCATATCTCTCAGGGATCTGTCCTTCTGCGCCGGCGCGCTGGCGTTCGCCGGAACTTGGACCGAACCGCAGCAAACCGCGAGCGCGAACATCCTCGTAACCCTTGCCCGAATCTTTCTCTCCGTGTCTGCCATCTTCTACGGGGTGGAGCACTTCCTTCATCCCGCGTTCATGCCCGCGGTTGACTTTGACAGAACCATGCCGCCGTGGATCCCAGCAGCCCACTTCTGGTCCTACCTCGCGGGCATCGTTTTTATCATCGCGGGAATAAGTTTCATGGTGAACCGAAAGACCCGCTTAGCCGCAACAGGCTTGGGCATTTTTGTCCTTGTTTTGGTCTTATTCGTGTATCTGCCTATTTTGGTTGCCAAGCCGTCCGACATAAACGAAGGACTGAATTTTTTGGTGAGCACCTTGGCTTTCGGCGGCGCTGTGTTGCTTCTTGCCAGAGCGACGCCCGGAGACGCTCGTATGAGCGTGTGACTGTATTAGAGGAGTTTTGACCGACCAGCGAACGCTATTGAGGGAATTGCTTGACGCTCGTCACGCGGTTGCCGGTGAACCGCACGAACACCGTCTTCGAGGGCGGTTGGCCGTAAATCCAGTCTTCAATATCGTTGCCGTCGGCGTCGCGCTCTCTCACCTTGTGTTCCGGCTTGCCGATCGCGGCGATAACTTCTTCACGATCCATCCCCACGATCGCGGTTCTCTCCTGGATCGCTTTTTTCATCTCCACCGGCAACGAATCAACCCAGTGCACCGAAGCGGAACGCTGGCGCGTGAAATCGAGAAACGGAGCCAGAAGTTTCTTCAGGTCTTCCGGAGTCAGGTCCGGCAGAGACTGTGCAAATTCCAGATACAAGGTGCTGCCCAACCCGGGCTGCAGGCCCGGAGGGCCTTGTTCCTGCTGCGTGCTGGTAGTCGTCGCCGTGGGGATTCCGCCCATCTCCAGATGAATGCGATCCCGCAACCGTTTTTTGCCCCGACCGCCGCCGTTCAGATCCACCACGATTTGCTTATCGTGAAATTCCAGCTTGGTAATCTGCACGTTGTCGCCCGTATTGACTGCGGCCCCGTGAGTGGCCACTTGCCGGTCGAGCATGTCGAAATCCGTGGGCTTGCCAATGTGAACGATGAAACCCTCTTTACCGGCAGGCAGCGGCTTCAGCGCTTTCGCATATTCGCCGGAAACGTAGCGAATCAGGTCAAGTCTGGAAGAATCCTGCAACGTGCCGGTCTTGGCGGCCCCCGCACCCTTATCCTGCGAGTTGGGCTGCCCTTGTGGATCGGTGCCTGATGCTGAATCGCTTCCAAATAGCGGCACTTCAACATCCGCAGGAAACACTTCCGCGTTCGCCGGCTGGCGCAGATGATTGATCTGCGGGATGTCCGCATCGGCCAGCAGGAAGAAAGACAGCGCTATGGCTAAGATCGTCATACGTCCGGTTGACGCCGGCGCAATGCTCTCGCCAGGCTACCGTGAGTCATATTCTATGATGCCGAAAAGCCGATGAACAGCCACACCTTAGCCCCCAGGCATGGTTTTACTTACTTGGCCTATAGGGCTATTCCCGGACACCTGAACAGAAGTTCCAGGCCCGATTTGGAACATCGCTGGGCTGCTCAGCGGGAGGCTGCTTAGCGGGACACGACCTGAACGCCTTGACGATCGATTTTCACCGGCAGGACTTGGGCTCCGGCATCGCGAATAGCGGCTTCGACCTTGTGCCGGGCGTCCGGCTCGATCAGCAGCACCACGCACCCTCCGCCGCCCGCTCCGCATACCTTCCCCGCCAGCGCGCCGCGCTTGCGGCTGTCTTCAATCACGCGGTCGACTTTCTTCGTCGAAATCGTGGGCAAGTTCCGTTTGCGATACACCCACTCCTCGCGCATCAGCCTGCCGGCTTCCTGCCAGTCCGCCGCTTCCAGCGCGACGCGTAGCATCTGCGCCACCGTGGAAATCCGCTCCAGGCTGTTCTGCACTGCGCGATTGCCGTTGATTTGCGCCTTGAACACTTCCCAATTGTTGATGCCATGCTGCCGCGGTTTTCCCGTATAGCAGACGACGATGCGGCGCTCCAGTTCATCTAGGTTCACCCGCAGCTCCACACGATGTTCGCCGCCCGCCGGCAATTCGATCGCTGCCGCGCCGCCAAAAGCCGGCGGATAATGATCCTGCGTCCCGGTGGGCACGCAAATTACCACCGCTTCCGCGTCGCGGCTTATATGAATCCAGTCTTCTTTGCTCTTCCCCGTTCCCGTAAATCGATCTAGCGCGGCGCAAATCGCCACCGCCATGGCGCTTGAGCCCCCAATTCCCGCACCCGCCGGCGCTTCCGAATCCGTGGTTAACGTAAATCCCCCGCTGGGTTGGAAAAATTTAACTATTTCCGCCAGCAGCGGCAGCCGATACCGCCCGGCCTTTGCCAGCGCGCCCAACGAAGGAAAACTTTCTTCGCGCCTGGTGTCGCGCGAAACCAGTTTGATTTTCTTGCTGCCCGGCGAATTTGCCTCGATCACACACGATGCGTAAAGCGAAATGGCGGCATTGATCGTCAGCGCACCGGGATGAAATAGGTACAGCGGCCAGATATCCAGCGTGCTGCCCGCCAAATCGACGCGCGTGGGCGCCTTGGACTCAATAATCATGATAGTCCTTAAGATGAGACCTTTAGTTGAGACCTTTAGATGAGAGACGACGGGCTATCTTAGCCTTCGGCTGGCCACCGGCCCACACTTATATCGCGCCGTGTGACCTGTTCACTTCCCGCCGGAAGTGATGCGACTGCGAATCATCAATGGGGGCCCGGCATCTTTTTTGGCCAGCGCGAGGTTCGGTTCAAAACATCGGCGGCAGCGCGCTTCGTAGATTCCTGTCGCGCCGACCACCACAAGTTCTTCGCTTTCCACCAGACGCTGTGTGTGTACCGCCGGATTGCCGCAGCGCACACAAATCGCCAGCAGCTTGGTAATTTCTTCGGCGACAGCCAGCAGGCGCGGCATCGGTTCGAACGGACGCCCCAGATAATCGGTGTCGAGTCCCGCAACGATTACGCGTTTACCCAGATTCGCGAGTTTGGTGCAAACGTCCACCACTTCTTCGCCCAGAAATTGCGCCTCATCGATCCCAATGACTTCGGTGCGCGGCTGCACTTTGTCCATGATTTCTGCTGCCTTGCTGACATTGTCCGAAGCGATGCCCAGCCCCGAGTGCGACACAATTTCGTTTGCCGCGTAACGCTGGTCGATGGCCGGTTTGAAAATCTGTACACGCTGGCGCGCGAATTCCGCGCGGCGCAAGCGGCGAATCAGTTCTTCGCTTTTGCCCGAAAACATCGGGCCCACCACCACCTCGATCCAACCCATGTTCCCTTTTACGATGTCCACGATGCTTTGTCCTTCTGGTCAGTCAGTTCGCTTGACCTGATTATCTCACCTGCCCCAAAGCGCCGTTGCAACTTGCAAGAATGACGTGTCCTTGTACTACAAATTATCGCCCTCCACAAATTGTGTGCACAAATTACGGCTAGGAGTAATGCGCAGCCTGCGCGCTGCGAAACAATTTCCCGTTGTAGAACGGCGCAAACGCCGCGACCAGCGCAATGCGAAAGGCCTCGCGCCGCGTAATCAAATCGCGCGAAAGAATTCCCCAGGCACCCTGACCATCGCGAATGCCCGCCATGCCTGCAAAGTTATCGATGGCTGCTGCCAGTTCAACCTCCCTGTCCAGCACTTCGTAGGCCAGCGCTTCCGGCAGTTCGATGCCGCCGCTGCGCCCAAAGTAACCTCGCGACCCATCGCTGACGTAAGCCCAACTCTCGAGAAAAGCACGACGGGAATCCTCTGCAACCGCCGATCCGATCGGTGCTCCACGCTCCAAGATCTCCAAGCCACCCTCAAGTCCGACATAATAGCGAAACGATTCGCCTTTCTCCTTAGCCATCCGCAGCAACGCATCGGCGCGTTGCCGCGCTCCCAGCATGGATTCTGATGACGACAACGGCGTATGCCTCACGCCGCTCTCCACCTCAAACCCCTGCACCTCGAATTGCGTTTCGGAGTCCAGCAGGTGCGCGAATTGTTTCAGCGCATCGTGAACCGCATCGAGTTTCGGGCCGCGCTTGCTTCCCACCGCGATACGTTGTTCTTTCATTTGTGCCGCTACCATTCGGTCGCTATCCTAAGCGATTTTCGAAGCGCCAATCAAAAATTTATTCCGCGCAAATCGTTGCGTCGCGTCTTGCCAAAACAAAAGCGGCCAGGGAGTTCCATCTCCCTGACCGCTTTTGACGCTTCGAACTATTGAAGCCGTACTTATGGCCGATCGCTCGGCGGTTCTTTCTTGGGTGGTTCCTTCTTTTCCGCTGGAGGAGGCGTCTTCTGCGCCGGCTTTGCTTCCGGCTTAGGAGCCGGTTTCGGTGCCGGCTTGGCTTCTGGCTTCGGTTCCGGTTTTGGCGCAGGTTTCGCTTCCGGCCTTGGAGCAGGCTTGGCTTCCGGTTTCGGCTGAGCTAGTTGCGGGCGCGCAGCCGGTGCAGGTTGCGCTCGTCGTTCTGGTGCTGGCGCAGGCTTCGCGGCAGGTGCCGCTCTTTCCGCTGGCTTGGCCGCGGGCTGCGCAGGCTGGCCTGGACGTGTCGCCGGTTTCTCTGCTGGACGCTCGCCGGGCCTCGCTGCTGGAGCCGGTTCCGGTCGCGCCGCGGGCTGACCCGGCTGCGGACGATTCGGTTGTGGCGCTGGCGTAGCAGCGCGCTCCGGTGCCGGTTGCGCTCTGTTCGGTTGCGCCGCAGCCGGTGCCGGTCGCGCTACCGCTGCACGCGCTGGCACAACCGCTGCGATCGGCTTGCCTTGCGGAATCGGCTTGGCCGCGACCACCATTGCAGGCTTCCCGTGATTCACGTTAGCGAATTGCTGCTTGTTCTGTGCCGCCTGCTGTCGCACTTGAATTTGCGTAGTCATCGGCGGGATGCGTTGCTCACGAGCCGCCGCGAGTTCCGTTGGAAGAGGACGGCGTGTCACGCCTCCGGGCCCGGCGAAGCTGGCTCGGCTGGTCGTGTTCGTAATGGTCGTGTTATTAATGACCGTGTTCGTTACCGTGCGGTTGTAGACCCTGACGTTGGTGATGGTGATGTTGTTGACCGAGCGGTTGTAATTGAACTGGTTTGCGCTCCAGTACCCGCCCTGATACCCTACCCCCGTGTAACCGTATCCGTAGTTAATCCCGCCGTAATAGCCGATGTGCGATCCCCAGTATCCATAGTTATAGCGATACCTGCCGCCCACAAACCCCCAATAACCGGGAGTCCACAGGAACCCTACCTGCGGGGGTTGCGTCCACGCACCCGGCACCCAGTAGTAGCCTTGCGGAGCGTAGCTCCAATATCCCGGCGTCCATAGATAGCCGTCGCCGGGGCAATCCGGCTGCGCATATTCCGGCAATGGTGGTGGCGGCTGCGGCGCTTCGACTACTTGCTGGCCATAGCTAGAGTCGTCGTAGCCCGGATCGTATTCATCATCGGCGTCGGCAGACTCTCGATCCCGGTCGCGGTCTCTGTCGCGATCACGATCCGCATAATTCCCTCCCCCGCCCGAAGACGGCTGTGAAGGCGCGGGCTGCGAATAGGTCGCCGCGTCCGCACTCGAGACGGGCGCCAGATTTGCGTCCGCCTGGGGATCCTGAGCCGCGGGCGCCGTCGCCTGCGATTGATCGGTCGCCGCAGGTTGTGCACTGTTATCCGGCGTCGCCGTTTTATTGCATCCCGCAACGACAAACGTCAGCGCCATAGATGCTACTGACAGAACCACAGCGCTTCGAATTTTACTCATCTCGTTCATAAAAGTTTTCTCTCCGCGAAGTTACGATGCCGCCCGGAAATACCAGGTTCTAAAATAATCGCAGCCCAAAACCATAAATAAATGACCGCAAATTGATGCCGTTCTATGGATCGCCACGAACGTGGTCTGGGCTAAAAACGCGGCCCCAGTGTACTTGTTTTCGTAAGTCCTAGATGGGAAAAATGGAATTGTTTTTTGCTACAGGAAATCCTTTATTGAAATGAACAAGCTGTCGCCCGCGAGGGGAACTAAACCTACGGCCTCAAAACACTGTACAAAACGGCACAGTTTTCTGCTTCGCCTTATGCCAACGTCAAAAGAGCTGCCCAGCCACCAGCGAGCAGGCGCATGCCACGATGGACGTTAAACTGTAAGCAATGTAGCAAGGGTTTTACCCACAGCAGTGTTGACCCTGGCTTCAACGTCATGCCTTACGACTCGCTCTGGCCCTACCGGCCGGAGTTTCCCGACGGCGGCTTCACCATGGATTGCCCGCACTGTCACAAATCCTCCACCTATCAGCGCTTCGCGAACTGATCTACCGCCCCAACTGAAATACCAAACCCGAGCGCCGCCGCTGTTACCCCAGATATTCCTGTTATTATTGACGCGATCATTCCTCGCTTCTTCTACGCGAAAGAGCCAACCCAACGCCCTGGTATTTTTACGTAGCGTACTTTTTTAGTGGCGCATTTCTCACCAACGCTATTCCGCACTTCGTCAGCGGCGTCTGCGGTCGCCCCTTCCCCACCCCTTTCGCGTCGCCGCCCGGCAAGGGACTATCCTCGCCAGTCGTAAATATTCTTTGGAGTGCCGTCAATTTTGCGCTGGGTTACTTCCTGGTTTGTCGCGTCGGCGAGTTTCACCTTCGCGATATTTCCGACGCACTCGCCCTCGGCGCTGGAGGCCTGTTGATGGCTGTAATCTCGTCCCGCACCTTCAGCCAAAATCCCCCCGTGTCAAATAAAGCGGCCCAGGATGATCAGTTGACGAATTCCCGGCGTTGAATTCTCGGAGTGGAAATGCGAAAAGAAAGACGCTGAGGTTTGGTCGAAATTTATGGAGCGGCCTATCGGAATCGAACCGACACCTGAACCTTGGCAAGGTTCCGTACTACCACTATACTAAGGCCGCTCAGGACTCCTCTTTATATAACATGCCGGGCCGAGCACCCA
>Ga0182024_10017652_pt1 | contig 13366 bp, 9 predicted proteins | sample P32metaG_FD_120480 | JGI IMG/M metagenome (GOLD analysis project Ga0182024, IMG submission 120480) | Permafrost microbial communities from Stordalen Mire, Sweden - P3-2 metaG (Illumina Assembly) | ecosystem: Environmental > Terrestrial > Soil > Wetlands > Permafrost | place: Sweden: Stordalen...
GAAAAAACAATTTCGCTCAAGAACATCATGTTGGGGAAAGAAAAAGACTTCGAGCTGCAGCCGAAGGATATTGTTTATGTTCCGTTCAGCCATGTAAAAAACTTTCTTCTCGGAACGCAATCCATCCTGGGCGCGGCGACATCAGCTAGTATCATGCGGTAAAAAAGTGAGGTTCAATGCCGATTGTTAAGACAGTGCGGGCGGTTGGGCAAGCTCACGAGGAGCGGTCGAAGGATCGCGGCGGGCCTATGAAGAAGTCCATCGCATCTTTGCTGAGAGGGCAAATTGCTCTGCCTGACAGCGTGGAGAACCTCAGCTCCACCTTCAAAAACGCCAAACCGTTCTCCCACCTCATTGTCGACAACCTGTTCTCCAACGACATGTTGGATAAGCTTACTCAAGAAATACCGTCGATGTCGGACAATCAATGGGTTCACGAAAACAATGAGCAACTCCGAACCTACAATCTGCGTTCGGCTATAGAACTGGGTGAGACCGGTTTCCAGTTGACCGCGTTTCTGCACTCCGCAGCGTTCCTATATTTCCTCTCAGAACTCACAGGGATATGGGAACTACTACCTGATCCGTACCTGCAAGGCGGTGGATACCACATCATGCCCCGGGGCGGAAAGTTCGATGTCCATGCGGACCGCAACACCGCCTACGAAACTGGTTTGAATCGTCGACTTTCGCTGATCATCTACTTGAACAAGGATTGGAAGCCCGAGTACGGTGGGCAATTCGAATTGTGGAATTCCGATGCTACCCGCTGCGAAGGGATCGTCCAGCCGATTTTTAATCGGACAGTGATTTTTGAGATCACGGATAAAAATTTTCACGGTGTTCCCCAACGTGTGGCATGTCCGGAAGGTCGAAGCCGGGACTGCTTTCTTGTGTACTACCACACGGCGAGAATAGCTGGTCAAGAAGCGCCTCCGCCTCACACGTCGATCTATGGCCCCAGCCTTTACCGCAAGAAGGGCTCGGCATTGCGCAAATTGGTTCGCGATGTCATGCCGCCAATTTTCATTCGCACGCTCAAAAGAGTGCGCGATCTTTGAACGTAGAGTAAGCGCGCGTTGTCAAGGGTCCGTGACTAATCCACAGGCAAGAACAAGAGAGACTTCTTCTTACTTTCTACGCCTAGCTGAAATTGCCGCATGAAATTCCTGAAAGAAGAGTTGCGGAAGATTCGGAACAGCGCCCTAGCGCGAAACGCGGGCTGGGTTTTCATTGGGCAGGGACTTGGCTTCCTCCTGCAGGCAATCTACTTTGTCTTGCTTGCGCGCCTTCTCGGAACCAAAGAATACGGTATATATGCCGGAGCCTTTGCCTTGGCGTCCATGCCTTCGGCGTATAGCACGTTAGGAACCGGGACGTTGCTGATTCGGTACGTCAGCTCTGACAAAAAGCTGCTCCCGCTATATTGGGGAAACGTCCTGGTGGTGACGTCGGTCACCAGCTTTGTGGTTGTCGGCGCCCTTCACGTAATCGCAAAACATCTTCTGGATCCAGTGAGCGCTTCGATTGTCATTTTGTGCGCCGTTGGAAACTGCTTCTGTAGCCAGCTTGCAACGTGCGCCGGGCAGGTCTTCCAGACGTTTGAAAAGCTTCGAATCACCGCGACGCTGAGTCTTCTGACGAATTTTCTGCGTTTTTTGGCAGCGGGGACGATGTTGCTCCGGTTACACCACGCGACGGCTCGGCAGTGGGCCGTTGCGTCGATGGTGGTGTCCCTGATTGCAGCCCTGACCGCGGTAATTGCCGTGACCGTGAAATACGGCCGGCCGAAGTTTAACCCCAAACTGCTTTTTGCGGGTGCGGCGGAAGGCTTTGGGTACTCCTTTGCGACGTCGACGACTTCGGTTTACAACGACGTCGACAAGATGATGCTCAGCCATTACGGCATGTACGTGGCAAACGGCATTTATACGATGGCTTATCGTGTGGTGGACATCGCCACTATCCCGGTTCTATCGATTCGAGATGCGGCCATGCCGCGATTCTTCCGCGAAGGAGCGGCGGGACTAAAGCGTTCGTCTCATCTAGCTTACACGTTGCTGAAACGCGCGCTGCCATTGGCACTATGCTGCAGTGTGGGGATGTTTGTACTAGCTCCTCTAATTCCACATATCGTAGGGGAGGGCTTCAAAGAGAGCATTTTGGCGCTGCGGTGGCTGTGCTTAATCCCGGTTTTCCGAAGCATCCACCAGATGACCGGGAGCGCGCTAACAGGGGCTGGTCTACAGACCTACCGAACGAGCTCGCAGGTGGCGGCGGCATTGGCCAGTCTCGGTCTGAACGTAGCTCTGATTCCAAGATATGGCTGGTTGGGAGCGGCCTGGGGCAGCTTGCTCACGGATGGCTTGCTCGCACTGATGAATGGCGGGTATTTAATGTGGCTTTGCCGACCCGGAAAGTCGCACCACGTTCTCAGAAGCCCTAGTTTAGTGGGCAGTGAAGAATAGGATCGGCTTGCGAAGGCAGCGCTTCCGCGGAAGTTCGAACAATGTCGATCAAGCCAAATCAAAAGCCTTGCTGTAGCCCTGCAATGCAGCCTGCGAACTATATTTTGCTGAAACGATTCTCCGTGCGGCTCCCACAATACCCTGCCTGTAACTGTGATCCGAAAGAAGGAGCTGCAGATGTTCGCGCAGGTCCTTCATATCGCCGGATCTGAACAGGCTTGCGCCCTGACCGCCTTGGGAAATCTCGCGATGCACGCCAAGATCGCTGAAAAGACACGGCGTGCCCTGAGCCATGGCTTCAAGCGATACCAAAGGAAGTCCTTCCGGGCCACGAGAGGGATTGACGAAGATGTCGGCGTCTCGATAGTACGTAGAGGTGTTGGGTTGAAAGCCTTCGAATGCGACCTGCAGTCCGTCAGCAATCTGTTCCAGTTGCAAGCGATAGCTTCCCTGTCCCACAACAATGATTTGCACTCCGGGTAAATCTCTGACGGCCCCGAAGAGCAGGTCGAGACCTTTGTATTCTTCGAGTCGCCCCACGTAGAGAATCTTCAGAGGAGAATTGAGCACGGAACGATCTGGAACCTGATCCGGGATAGAAGACACCCAGTTTGCTACGACAGAGACACGTGATGGGGGCACTGCCTTTAGAACATCTTCACTGACTGCCTCGGAAACGCAAACCACGCGAGAGGCCAGGCGAAGACAATACAGCGATGCCAAGCGGGGCAAGAACATCTCGGGCCGCTTGTACCATTGGTAGCGATCCAATTCGGACGGTCCATGCGCGGTGCGAATTGTGCGACAGCCAAAGAGCCTTGCGGGCAGCATGAGCACGGATTCGAGATAGCCGTTCACTTGGACGACCTGGATGCGGTGTCGAACGATGAGATACAACAATACCGGCACGGCCAGCAGAAACCGAAGAATTTTGCACCACCGGTTAAACGTAATGGGGATACACACGACATGAACTCCGAGAGGTTTCAATCGAGCCGCTAGCTCAGGAAGTGCGCAAATGCAAAATAGTTCGCAGTCCGTGCCAAGGAGCGCGCAAAGACTCACGATATAAGTTTCGACGCCTCCAAAGGGCGCGCCAATGTCGATCAACAGTATCTTTGGTCTCGATTTCACGACGATAAATCAGTATAGCATTTATGTTTCCTGCGAAATTTCACGAGACTTTCGCTGATATGCCGCGATTCTCACTCATTACCGCTACTAAAGGCCGCACCTCCGAACTGGGCCATTTGATCGCTTCGCTGGACGAGCAGGCGATAGGGGACTACGAGTTGATCGTCGTCGACCAAAACGAAGACGAGCGCGTGGTGCCGATCATCGAGAGGAGCTTGCGAAAAGAAAAAATTCGGCGTGTCCGGAGCAGTCCGGGAATTTCTCGAGCGCGCAATTTGGGTTTGAGCGTCGCGAAGGGGGAGATCATCGGGTTCCCGGATGACGATTGTTGGTATCCTCTCGAAACCTTAAAGAATGTATCCGATTGGTTCGACTCGAATCCCGAGTACGACATCTTGAGCGTGACCTCGCGTGACAGCAACGGAGAACGAAGCGGAAACAGGTGGCACAAGAGCTCATGTGATCTCACACCGTTGAACGTTTTTCGCACCTCCGTTAGTTACTGCTGTTTCCTTCGTTCGACCCAGCTGACGCGCCAGATTCAATTCGACCAGGAACTTGGACTGGGAGGAAGCACACCATATCGCGCAAGCGAGGATACCGACTTCATCTTGACGGCAATGGCTCGCGGATTGCGTGGCCGATTCGAAGCAAAGTGGCACATCGGACATCCCAGGAAGGATGTACGCAATGCATCGGTCACGGCTGACCGCACTTACCAATATGGGTTGGGAATGGGTCGCGTCCAGAAAAAGCACGGCATGGTGACGCTTTGGTGTGGATTTGTCCTTTACGATTTGTTCCGCGCAGCCTTGATGGCTAGCCTAGGCCGACGCGTCCCGGCATCTTTGTGGTACGCGCACGGAAGAGGCTTAGCCAAAGCTTACTTTGCTCGATGAGAGTCGTTTAGTTCTTTCCAAAAACCTGTCCGGCGGCGATTCCCCGCGCTGTACGCCGTGCTTGAATACCTGAGGGTAATACTGAAAAATGCGAATCGCGATTGTACATCCGTGGTTTCTCGCCAATGGAGGCGCCGAGCAGACGGTAAATGTTCTGGCCTCCTTGTACCCTGGGGCCGATTTCTTCACCCTCTTCTACCGGGACCAGGATCTCCCTAGCAATTTGTTCGGAAGATCGATCACGGCCTCGTCCTGGAACTGGCTTCCAGCCAAGTACTGGCTTTTTCGCTACCTTCTGCCCCTTTACCCTCTGGCGTTTGAATCTTTGGACCTGCGCGGATACGACCTGGTTCTCAGTAGCGATTCCTGTGTTACGAAATGCATTTTGATCGATCAAGGGGCGGTGCATGTTTGCTACTGTCACAGCCCCATGCGGTGCTTGTGGGATCTACGTCGGGAATTCCGCGAGAGCTTGCCGGGCATTGCGCGACCGGCGTTCACACTGGGTTCTCACTACGTGCGGCAGTGCGACTTCGCTGCAGCTCAGCGGGTGGATGCGTTTGTTGCAAACTCGAAGAATGTTGCGGAGAGAATCCAGAGCTTCTACCGGCGCGAAAGCCGGCTTCTGTATCCTCCGGTTAATACGCACAAGGGTTATATCGCCGATAGGGCGGAGGACTACTACCTAACCGTCGGGCGTCTGGTACAAACCAAGCGGATCGATCTCCTCATCGCCGCATGTAATGCACTTCGCCGGAGGTTAGTCATCGTAGGGAAGGGACGAGAGGAGAAGCGCCTCAAGGCGATGGCGGGTCCGACGATTGAATTTACCGGAAGAGTATCGGATGAACAACTGACGGAACTTTATGCGCTGTGCAAGGCTTTTCTGTTTGCCGCGGACGAGGATTTCGGGATTGTCCCAGTGGAGGCACAGTCTTTCGGCCGGCCAGTGATCGCGTATGGGCACGGAGGATCGTTGGAAAAGGTGATCGGAGCTGGAAGCAGCGTAGAAGTCTTTGCAACCGGGTTGTTCTTTCGCGAACAAACGGCCGAGTCCGTGAAGGAAGCGATCTTGGAGTTCGATCGTGTGCAAGACATGTTCAACCCGATCGAGATCCGAAAACATGCCGCTAGATTCGATACGCAGAACTTTGTGAGCGAGATAGCGAGCATCGTGGAAGAGGCCATGGAGCGGTCGGGATCCACGAACTGGGCAACGTCCGGGCGTCTCGCAGACGGAGTACCCATCAAGGACAGTAGCGACTTCAGTCTGGCCAGTATTCAGCGACAGGCTTAGCGATATGTGCCTCTGAAGGATCGAAATGGAGGTTTATGCGATCGATGTTCGTGTTTTTTCTGAATCTGATGAGCTTCACCGGCCTTGCTGCCGGACAGCAGCCTTTCGTAGTAGGAGTTTGTACCCACTTCGGCCAGAACAAGGGAGACGTGCAAGCCAATCTGAGCCTGATTCAGCAAATGAGTGTGAACGCTATCCGCGACGAAGTCTTTTGGCAGGGAGTCGAACGCCAAAAGGGCCAGTATGCAATTCCAAAGAACTCAGAGTACTTCGTCACCACGAGTGTGGCCAAAGGTCTGAAGCCATTGCTTGCATTGGATTATGGCAATCCGCTTTACGATCATGGAGACAAGCCCACTTCCGACCAGGCCATTGAAGGATATGCCCGATATGCCGAATTTGTTGTGCGCCATTTCCAGGGCCAGGTCTCGATGTACGAGATGTGGAATGAGTGGAACGGCGGAGTGGGAAAAACAACGCCGGGCACCGCGGAAGCCTACGTAAAGCTTCTGAAAGTCGTCTACCCTAGGCTGAAAGCCATCGATCCCAATCTCGTGATTATTGCCGGGGCGGTGAGTGGCGGGGGAGTCCGCGGGCCCTGGCTCCGCCAAATGCTGGACGCAGGTGCGTTGCAGGCATCGGACGCCATCTCGTTTCACCAATACATCTTCAGTTCAAAAGGAATTGGCCGGCTGCCCGAGACGCTCGAGGACAACATAAACCGGGTCGAGGAGATGGTCAGAAGCTATAACGGCAACCGAGACTTTCCGCTTTACGTGACCGAGACTGGTTGGCCGACGAACACTGGTCCTTCGGGTTCCACGCCACAGGAAGCAGGAGATTTGGCCGCACAGACGGTTTTGCTCCTGCGATCCATACCTTCTTTGAAGGGTGTGTGGTGGTATGACTTCCAGGATGACGGGCCGAAAACAGATTCCACCGAAGATAACTTTGGGCTTGTACGCCTTGATCTGACGCCGAAGCCGGGATTTTTTGCGGTCTCTGCGGTCATGCGCTGGATGGAAGGAGCTCAATTCACATCCCAGCTCAAGACTTCGGATTCATCCATAGACGGAGTCGAATTCCATCTGCCGGACGGACAACAAGGTCTAGCAATTTGGAGGCTGGGACCTGGCTCGAGTCGAGTGCAGGTCAACGGTGCGAGTGCGACCCAGACAGTACAAGACACTTCCCCAAGCAAGACGTCAAATTCCACTGAAATAGAATTGACGGCGTCACCCGTGTGGTTCACAGGAACCAGACTGCAGCTACACTAAAGTCCGGCGATCTTAGGATCAGCCGGTCGGCGAAAAACTCCTGCGCGAAAGACAGCTATGAAGGGAGCTAACCACAACAACGACATGGATCGTTTGAAACCACGTGTCAGCGCAGTCGTCCCAACGCGCAATCGACCAGGTTTGGTGTGCCGGGCAGTGCGAAGCGTCTTGTCGCAGACCGTTACGGAACTGGAATGCATCGTTGTCATCGACGGTCCCGATCCAGCAACGCTGGAAGCGCTGGCCGGAATCGGCGACACGCGATTGAAGGTTCTGGCTCTTGAGGAAAACGTGGGAGGCTGCGAGGCGAGGAACCAGGGAGCTCGCGCAGCCCAAGGTGAGTGGGTGGCACTGCTCGACGACGATGACGAGTGGTTGCCACAGCGGCTCGAGAGACAGCTCGCGGCTGCGGCCGAGGCAAGCGGGCCGGTGACGATGGTTGCTAGCCTCTTTCTGGACCGCGCGGGGTACGGCGACTTGGTGCGTCCCCGCAAGTTCCTGAGGGAGAAACAGCACATTGCCGAGTTCCTGTGGTGCGAGGTCTCGCCTCTAGGCGGAATCGAGGGGTTTCCGCAGACATCGACTTGGCTGATCAAGCGGGAATTCATTTTGGAAGTCCCTTTCACGAAGGGGCTGAAGGTCTTACAAGATTTAGACTGGCTGTTGCATGGTTTTGCGCACCCTCGAATGCGGGCGCTGCTCGTGAACGAGCCACTAACGATCTTTCACAACGACCAGGCGCGCGAGCGAGTTACCAAAAGGGTTGACTGGCAGTACTGCTATCACTGGGCGATGGGTAACCGTAGTCTGTTTACAAGGAAGGCGTTCGGATTCTTTCTGGTCATTTATTGCGTTAACCCCGCGGCACGACAGGGGGCGAGTTGGGCCGAGTTGCGTTCCTTGCTGGCAGATTGCCGGCGCTACGGGAAAATCACCCTGAAATTGCTGTGGCTTTATTCGCTTTACACCTTGGCTTACCCGACCATAGCCAGGCTGTTGTCCTTCGAACGAAGGAAGGCCTTGCTGTATAAGGTGACAAATTTCGCGCGAGTGTGCTGGCCCCTTCCTAGAACAGCCGTGAGTGTCTCGGCGAAGAAATCGTTGTCCTGATCGAGTTGTTTCGGTTTTCGCTTGCTTTCCACCACTTCGTAAAGGAAATTCCGTTGTCTACGACTCCATTCTATATCTCCCAACGCAGGCCGGTTTGGAACTATCTCCTCGCGTGGTTGCTCCTTGCGCCGCTGCTTTATCTCGCCGTTTACGGGGCTTTTTCTATCGATCACGCGGACTTCAACAACGCCGTTGCCGGGGAATACGGCACTTTGCTTGCCGGAAGAAGCAAGGCTATTCCGATGGCGGAGATAGGCGTTGTCTACGGGATCATTGGGGTGGTCTGTTTTCTGCAGTTTCGGGCTTTGGTGAATCTTTGCGCGAAGTTCCCCAGCCTTCTGGCGCTTCCAGTTCTCGCCGTAGCCTCGACCGCGTGGTCTCAAGATCCCCTGCAATCGTTCTTGTTCGGCACACTGGCCCTTGCAGCGACTATCTTTGCGTTTTATTTATCCACTAGATTATCCCCGGAAGAGCAGTTAGAGCTGTTTATGTTTGTCGGAATCGCGGTATTGCTAAGCAGTATTGCGCTTGCCCTTTTGGTTCCCTCGATCGGAGTGATGCAGCTTGACGGAAAGGGTGCCTGGCAAGGACTCTTCAATCACAAGAACCGTTGCGCAATGGGAATGGCGTTTCTTCTGACGCCGGCGCTGTTCCTTTCGGCACCTCACGCGATGCGAAAGAACCTTAAGTGGGGTTTTATCGTTCTGACGCTATTCCTGATAGGAATGACGCAGTCGCGGACCGGCTGGATTATCGTCTTGCTCCTTCTGATGTTCGTCCCGGTCATTCATCTCTTCACCCGTGTTTCCGGTCGAGAAAAATTTCTGATAACCATAATTTTTTCAATGATTGCGATCTTGTCTGCGTTCCTGCTTTTGGAAAATTATGCGGCGATTGCCAGAGCTCTCGGAAAGGATCCTACCCTCACAGGCCGCTTGCAGATCTGGCGAGCGGTAATGTCACCGATCTTCAAGCGCCCGCTGCTGGGATTTGGCTATTCGGCATTTTGGCTTGGCACGAAGGGTGAATCTATCAATGTCGTGCTGGCGACCGGTTACAGGAATTTAGCCAATGCCGAGAATGGCATACTTCAGCTGTGGCTTGAGTTGGGAATCGTTGGCGTGTTTGTTTTCCTTTATACGCTGTTTCAAGCCTGCAGGAACGCTCTGTTCTGCCTAAGGCCCGACGCTCCCAATTATGTCAAATGGTATGCGGCCATCATCTTTCTGGAGATCCTCGCGTTGGTTGATGGCGGGAAGTTCATGTTTCCAAACGCTCTGGATTGGATTCTCTATGTGGTTTCTTGCCTCGGTCTGGCACTTCAGGCCGGACAATTGAGAGCAAATAGAGCTCAAAGCTGAGACACCACGAAGAGAATTAGCAGGCCGAGCCCCTACTAAAGGAGTGACTCGCAATCGTAAACTCCAACCTACGTATCGGAATCATTGCTTCGGAATTTCCGCCCGATATCGGCGGAATGCAAGTGATGGCCCTCCGTATCGCGGAGCACCTATCCAGGTCCCATCAGGTACTCGTTTGCACTACCAGAGTCCCGCGCCCAAGCTACGACCATTTTCAGGTGTTGAATAATCTTCGAGGAAGGACCGAAGATGATGTCAGCGCATTGAACCGAGTCGACGTCCACATCTGGCTGGCCATGAATGCGGGATATGTTGCCATCGCAAAGAATCTCCGCAAACCGCTTGTAGCGTATTTCCATGGAAACGACTTCCTGAATCCGTGGATCGTTTCAACTCCATTGCTGATGAAGCTGCTTAGCAAGATGCCGTTGGCGGGGCAGTTTTGGTATGGCAGACGGCGTGATTATGCAAAAAGACAAATAGGGATGGGAATCACGTCCGCGGTAAGGGTTTTGACCAACAGCTCCAATACGCAAGCGTTGGTTCGTAAATACTATCCGCAGTATCGAGACGTGGTACTTTGCCCTCCCGGAGTGGAGGACAAGTTTTTTCAGCACGACGATGACGCCGACAGAAACTCCCCAGTTCTGAAACTGTTGACAGTGTCCCGCCTGCAAAAGGCGACGCGCCGCAAGAACGTCGCAGGTGTCTTGCATGCACTCGCGTTTCTTCGAGGAAACCTGAACTTCACTTATTCCATTGTCGGTGACGGGGACGACCTTGAGAACTTGAAAGGATTGAGCAAGGATCTGGGCTTAGAGGACCGCGTCACGTTTCACGGCCGCGTCACCGATCAAGAGCTTTTGCGGCTCTACAAATGCGCGAGCTTGTTTGTTTTGCCGGTGAAATCCTCTCCTGTCGACGTCGAAGGCTTTGGCATTGTTTATCTCGAAGCGAATGCATCCGGCGTTCCGGTTTTATGCAGCGCCGCGGGAGGCGCTATTGATGCGGTGGTCGACGGCCAGACCGGTATCATTCTCGCTTCGTCTGAACCCGATCAAATAGCGGCAGGCATTGTGCGATTTGCCGATACTCGTGCGACCTACAAGGCAGATCGACTCAGGGAATTCGCGCGTAACTTTACATGGGAAATCGCCGCAACGAGAATCGAATCGCAAATACTGACTGCCGTGGATGCACTTGGCAGAGCGCGATCCGAGGGCTCGACTGACGCAACCCGGGCCAAAAAGCCCAGGAGTCACGACGAGCTGATCTACGATTCGTCAAGAGGTTGATACAAACTTGCGCATCCCTTTTCGGCTCTTGCGTGAGCAGCAACAAGGGAGACTGGGTGTGGTATCCAGATCAGCAGAGGAGCACCGACAGAACGTGAAGACGGATTCACAGCATGCCTGTCGGCCACTTTTTGTAGCCATCTGGACCGCGATCTCAATCCTGGAAAACAATTTTATTGTTTTGTGATGTGGATTGTCTCTCCGCTGTCGGCCCTCGAAAACAGGTAGTAGTTTCGTAAAACTGTACGGGTCTCCTAGCACTTCGGCGAGCAGTGTCCCCGCTGTCCCCGTTCGTACGGCCGTTGGAGAGGTCTCGAATGAAAACCCTGCGTAGGAACCTCTTCGTAGCTGGATTTCTATCTCTAATCACTTTCGGCATTTTTGCGCCTCTTGCGATGTCGCAGGCGAACGTACAAGGGCAGTGGCAGACCCTGTCTTACACGATGCCCATTAATCCGATTCACGTGGCATTGTTGTACAACGGTCAGGTGCTCGTTGTTTCCGGCTCGGGTAATTATCCACCGAATACGACTTACCAGTGGGCGATCTGGAACCCCCAGGCTGGCACAATCAATGTGCAAACCGCAGCGTGGGACATGTTCTGTAACGGCATGGTGGTCCTCCCGGATGGGCGGCCTTTTGTGTTAGGAGGGACGCTGCAATTCGACCCATTCTTTGGACAACCACGCACGGCGATTTACGATCCGCTAACCAACACCCTGACCGATGAACAAAGCATGGCGCATGGCCGCTGGTATCCCACGGCCACTGTTCTTGGAGACGGCCGCGTCATGGTTTTTGCGGGCACGAACGAAACTGGCAGCTCAAATACAGCGGTTGAGATTTACAAACTAGGCGCAGGATGGAGCACACAGTATGTTGCCCCATGGACTCCGCCTCTGTATCCGCGCATGCACCTTTTGCCGAACGGGAACGTCTTCTATTCCGGTTCCACCCCCAGTTCCAGTATCTTCAATCCCGCCACCACCACTTGGACCACGGGAGTCGCCACCACAAATTACAGCGGTACGCGAACTTATGGTTCTTCCGTGCTGTTTCCGTTGACGCCCGCGAATAACTACAAGCCGGAAGTCATGATCATGGGCGGCGGAAACCCTGCGACTGCAACGACGGAAATCATCGACCTTTCCGCAACCACGCCAGCGTGGGTGTATGGACCGAACATGTCCGCGCCACGCATCGAGATGAACGCGACAATACTCCCCACCGGGAAGATTCTGGCGTTGGGAGGCTCGTTGAATGATGAGGACGAGACCACGGCTGCTCTCAACGCAGATCTTTACGACCCGGTTGCGAATACTTTCAGCTCTGCGGGCACGGAAGCATATGCGCGCCTCTATCACTCCGTTAGTTTGCTCATGCCTGATGCCACGGTATGGGTCGCGGGCAGCAATCCGGAGCGCGGCACGTACACGCCATACATGGAAACTTATTCGCCTGCGTATTTGTTTAACGCCGACGGCAGCTTAGCGACGCGACCCACGATCACCAGTGTATCCACTCCGGTGATCGGCTATGGCAGCGCCTTTACGGTAACAATGCCGAATGCAGCCAGTATTTCGACGGTTGTTTTGATGCGCAACGGAGCTGTGACTCATTCATTTAACATGGACCAGCGCTATGTGGGTCTGTCATTCACGGCAGGAACGGGGGTGCTGAATGTAACCGGACCTCCGAACGGGAATATCGCGCCGCCGGGGTATTACATGCTGTTTCTCTTAAACAGTGCAGGGGTTCCATCGGTTGCCAGCATGGTTCAGATTTCGACGTCACCGGGGGATACGCCACCGACGGGCACGATCACGAGTCCCGCGTCCAATGTGACCATCAACGCAGGCCAGTCGGTATCGTACGCCGGAACCGGTACGTCACCAGACGGAACGATCACTGGATATAACTGGAATTTCGAAGGCGGCGATCCAAGCACAAGCAGTCTTGCCAATCCCGGGAGTGTCATCTACCCCGCCGCAGGCATATTCAGCACTACGCTGACGGTGACGGACAACTCTGGTCTTATGGATCCGAATCCGCCGGTGCGCACGATCACGGTCCCCGATTTCTCTCTGTCCGTGTCTCCGAGTCTTCAATCGGTCGCACCCGGCAGCAGTGCAAAGTACACCTACACAGTGGCCTCCGGTGGAGGTTTCGCCGGCAACGTGGTCTTCAGTGCTAGTGGCTTGCCTTCCGGGGCATCTGCTTCTTCCAGCCCTACTTCGGTCACGAACTCCGGATCGTCGGTACTGACCGTTTCAACCAGCGCTTCAACACCTGCAGGTGTGTACACGGTAGCGGTTACTGGAACCAGCGGCACACTCAGCCACACAACCATTGCTACCCTCGTAATTCAGAGCACGGGTGCCGCTGGAATCAACTTCGGCACGGGGTTCACTGCGACCGGGATGCAGTTCAACGGGCACACGCAGTTGGTTGGGAGCGAACTGCAGCTCACGGACGCCAGTGCCGGCAACGAGGTAGCCAGCGCATTCTGGGCGACGCCGGTGAAC
>Ga0182024_10017653_pt1 | contig 13365 bp, 12 predicted proteins | sample P32metaG_FD_120480 | JGI IMG/M metagenome (GOLD analysis project Ga0182024, IMG submission 120480) | Permafrost microbial communities from Stordalen Mire, Sweden - P3-2 metaG (Illumina Assembly) | ecosystem: Environmental > Terrestrial > Soil > Wetlands > Permafrost | place: Sweden: Stordalen...
AGAGCGAATCAACGTGGAAGCTGCGGGAAGTGACTCCGAGAATGAGGACGGCGAAGAAGGCGAAGAGAAAGCAAATCGTCGCAGCCCACAGCCCCTCGCGAGCCGCAGGGGAAAATCCAAGGCCGCACGCGCTTAGATGAAACGTAGTACAACACCCTTCTTGGTAGGAACGAAACTGCAAAGCCGATGATGCCGAGGCTCCGATTTTCTCAATTCGGAGTCCTCGGCGTCCGGTTTTTAAACAATAGCTCCCGATCTGCACATTCCACTGGCTTGTAGGTGCGTCTCAGGTAAAGAATCGCTACAATATTCCCCCGAATGGTATGATCCGCTAGCCTCTCAAATCTTACTTCCCAGGGAAAATTTGCCGATGCCGAATGCCGCCCAGCCGAAAGTAACCCTGAAGGATATCCATGATGCCGCGGAACGATTGAAGAACTGGGGGCGATGGGGACCCGAGGATGAAATCGGCACACTGAATAATGTTACGCCAGAGGATATCGTCAACGCGGCGAAGCTGATCCGCAAAGGCAAGACCTTTTCGCTCGGACTGAATTTTGACAGCAAAGGACCGCAGAATGGGAAGTGGGGCGGCCGCTTTAATCCCATTCACACCATGCTGACCGCAGGCACCGACGCCGTTGCGGGCCGGCAGGAATCCATTGGAATCCGCTACGCGGATGACATGGTTTCGATGCCGCTGCAATGCGGGACGCAATGGGACGCGCTGGGACACGTCTTCTTCGGCGAAAAGATGTGGAACGGCTACGACGCGCGGCTGGTGGATTCAAACGGGGCGGAAAAGAACGGCATCGAGAAGACGCGAGATAAAATGGTAGGGCGCGGGGTGCTGCTCGATATCGCACGATTCAAGGGCGTCGCGTCGCTCGAAGACGGGTATGGGATCAGCACAGAAGAGTTGGGAAAATGCGCGGCCGCCCAAAAGGTTGCAGTACGCAAAGGCGATTTCGTGATCGTGCGCACCGGGCACATGGAGCGATGTCTGGCGTCGGGCGAGTGGGGCGGCTACGCTGGGGGCGATGCTCCGGGCTTGCGATTTGAAACATCGGATTGGATCCGGCGCACCGACATTGCGGCCATTTGCGCCGATACGTGGGGATGTGAGGTACGCCCAAACGAGACGGATCGCAGTATCAGCCAGCCGTGGCATTGGATCGTAATTCCGATGATCGGAATTACGATGGGCGAGATTTTCTATCTGAAAGATCTGGCGGCGGATTGCGTGGCTGACGGCGTGTATGAGTTTTTCTTCTGTGCCCCACCGCTGCCGATTACCAAGGCGGTGGGATCGCCGATCAATCCCATGGCAATCAAGTAGGTTTCGCGCGGCCGCAGAGCCAAAGAAGGGGTGGACCGAATAATGGCGAAATATCTGAAGACGGCAATTGCGGAGAGCGCGATCGAAGCGGCGGACACGAAGGTGCAGGAGACGGTCGCGAAAATCATCGCGGATGTGAAAAAGCGCGGGGACGCGGCTGTGCGGGAACTCTCCGAGCAGTTGGACCGCTGGTCGCCCGCAAGCTTTCGCCTTTCGCAAAAGGAGATCGACGCGCTGGTGGCATCCGTGGCGCGGGAAACGATCGAGGACATCAAGTTCGCGCAAGCGCAGATCCGTAAGTTCGCGGAATATCAAAAAGCAGCGCTCAAGGATATCGAAGTCGAAACGCTGCCTGGGGTGCGGCTGGGACATCGCAATATTCCCGTGGGGAGTGCGGGGTGCTACGTGCCAGGCGGCAGATATCCAATGGTGGCGTCGGCGCACATGAGTATCGTGACGGCGAAGGTCGCCGGTGTCGAGCGCGTGATCGCGTGCACGCCGCCGATCGACGGAAATGCTTATCCGGAAACAATCGCCGCGATGGCATTGGGGGGAGCCGACGAAATCTATCTGCTGGGTGGCGTGCAGGCGGTTGCAGCGATGGCCCTGGGCACAGAAACGATTGCTCCGGTGGACATGCTGATCGGGCCGGGAAACGCTTACGTGGCGGAGGCAAAGCGGCAGCTTTTTGGGCAGGTGGGGATCGATCTTCTGGCAGGCCCCACGGAGGTACTTGTCGTCGCGGATGATTCGGCTGACGTGGAAATGGTGGCCGTGGACCTTCTGGGTCAGGCGGAGCACGGGCCGACGTCGCCCGCGGTACTGATCACAACTTCCGAGAACTTGGCGCAAGACTTGCCGGCTGAAATCGAACGGCAGCTGAAAGTGCTACCCACGGCGGATGTTGCGTCCGTTGCCTGGCGCGATTACGGCCAGGTTATTCTCGTGAAAGATTTTGAGGAAGCGGTGCAGGAGGCCGACCGGCTCGCTTACGAGCACGTCGAAATCTTAACGCGGAACCCGCGATATTTTCTCGAGCGCATGAAGAACTATGGCGCGATGTTTCTTGGGCCGGAAACAAACGTAGCATTTGGAGACAAGGTAATCGGCACGAACCACACTTTGCCGACGAAACGAGCAGCGCGATACACGGGCGGCCTCTGGGTCGGAAAATTCATCAAGACCGTGACATATCAGCAAGTCACGGAGGAGGCGAGTGCCGAGGTAGCGGAATATTGTTCGAGGCTTTGCGCCGTCGAACGATTCTGGGCGCATAAGGAACAGGCGGACCTGCGGTTGCGACGTTATGCGGGCAAAAACGTGGGACTGGGCGCGCGCTCCGGAGGCCGGCCATAGCCAACACAAGCGCTGCAACAGCGGCGATCCCTCCGTCGTTTCGACTCGACGGGCGGGTGGCGCTCGTAACGGGCGCAGGCCGCGGCATTGGCGCGGAGGCGGCGGTTGCCCTGGGTAACGCCGGGGCCAGCGTGGTTCTGCTGAGCAGGACAAAAAACGATCTCGAGGAAGTGGCGAAGCGCGTGGCCGCAACCGGTGCGCAGGCGAGCGTTGTCGTATGCGATGTAAATGACGGCGCACGAGTACGCGCAGAGTTCGAGCGATTCGAGCGACTCGATATTCTGGTGAATAATGCCGGAATGAATATTCCCGAGCCGTTTGTTGAGGTATCCGAAGATCATCTAGACGAGGTTCTGGCGCTGAATGTCCGCTCGGCTTTTTTGGTGGCACAGGCGGCCGTGCGAAAAATGCTCGAAGCGCGGGACCGGCACGAAAGAGGCGGTGCCGTGATCCATATTTCGTCACAGATGGGGCACGTGGGGTCGCCGCGGCGCACGGTTTATTGCATGACAAAGCATGCAATCGAGGGACTGACCAAGGCGATGGCCGTGGAGCTTGCGCCCAACAATATCCGCGTGAATGCGATTGGGCCGACATTCCTCGAGACCCCGATGACAGCGGTCTTTTTTGAGAATCCGGAGTTCCGCAGTTGGGCGATCAACCGCATACCTATGGGACGCATCGGGCGGATGGATGAAATTACGGGGGCGATTGTTTTTCTGGCGTCGCCAGCAGCTTCGTTGATCACTGGGGCAAGTTTGACGATTGATGGCGGATGGACCGCTCAGTAAAAGCGAAACCGCAAAAATTAGAAACGCGTTAGGCGATGTAGATCCCTCACTGCAGTTGAGATGGACAACTCCTTATTAACGATGGTGTTGAGCTACTTCGCCAGGTATAGAAAGCCAGCGGTGTTGTGGCCCGGCGAAGCCCACCACATGCGGCCTCGCGGGTCGTTGTTGAGTTCGCGCATGCCATTGCCTGCGGCGGGGACCGGGTATTCGACAACTTTGCCAGTGTCGGGATCGATGCGATCCGATCACAGCCATCGCGCCCGAGCAATACCAGACTTTCTGCGCCTGATCGAGACCGACGGGATCGAGCGTGGGTTGCTCGCCAGGCAAAGGCAATGCCTTGATCACGCCCGTTTCAGGGTCGAGACGACCCATTTTTTCAGAGACATATTCTGGGAACCAGTTGCAAGTATTCTTTTTGGGCGACATGCATCCTCCTCTGCTGCGGGAAAACTCGACCACAAAAAGATTGTGCGGAAACTGCGGTCGAATAGGGCGACTTCTCGGTTGCGCTATTTCGCCAGATACATGTAGCCGACGAAGTTGTCGCCGGGCGAGGCGAACCACATGTGGCCCTTGGTGTCGTTATTGATTTCCCTCATTCCATTGCCCATTTCAGGAACCGGGTATTCGGTGACTTTCAGGGTGTCGGGATCGATGCGGCCGACAGTATCCATCATGCCGGAACCGTACCAAATGCCATCCTTATCCTGACCGATGGCGTAAGGCGCCGGCTGCGCTCCGGGCAACTGGATTTCCTTGGTCACGCCGGTTTCCGGATCGAGGCGCCCCACTTTTCCTGCGGCGAATTCCGCGAACCAGACGACACCGTGGGAATCCACCTGGATGCGGCGGCGATTACCCGGGGTGGGAGGCGTCCAAGCGGAGACTTTTTCGGTCTTGTCGTCGACTTTAAAGATTCGGCCGGCGCCATTTCCTTCGGTGAACCAGACGTTATTGAATTGATCGAAATTGGCAGCGTAGGTAGCGGTTTCGGTGACGGGGGTGTACTTGTTTGTCTTGGGATCAAAACGCCAGGAGCGCGGTCCGCCTGATAACCAAACGATTCCTTTGGGATCGACGCGCACGGTGTTCATGCTTCTTCCCGCGCCCTCTGGAGCGGGGAGTTCCTGCATCTTGCCTGTCTTCTGGTCGATTTTTACGAGAGTGCCGGTTTCAATGACCAGCCAAAGCGTTCCATCGGGACCGACGTATGCAGAGCGGGTGCCAACTCGGGGATTCTGGCTTGGGAGCATGTATTCCTTGAGCTCGCCTGTTCCTGGATTCAACTTGCCTACGCCGTTCGCCGTGCCGAAATATGGGCACCAGATATTCCCCTGCTTGTCGGGGGTGACGTCCCAAGTCATTCGACCGGGAGGCATTTCATAGGTGACGTAGACAATTTTCAAGCCTTCGTCGGTGAATTGCTGGACTAAATCTTTATAGCCGGGGAGGTCGGCGGGAGACTGCGGGACCGATCCTGGGCCGGTACCGAATGTCTTGGCGAGCCAACCGGAGAGATCCGCAGCGTCCTGATCGTCTTTGATCTGGTTGATTACACCGCCGCCGATTCGAGTCCGCTGGTCGGCGACGGCATCCTGCCAGCCTTTCAAGTCGCGCGAGATTCCGATGATGCTGCGGAATCCGTGGCAGCTTGCGCCGCACGTCTGCACGAAGCGGGCTTTGCCCTTGCCATCGGGCATCAATTGGATGCCCTGGTAGATAGGAATATCGGTCCATTTGACCACCTGCTTCTGCATCGTCCAGTCGAGACTCTCGTTCTGGCTGGCGGTCAAAAACACACCGGTGCGCGGGTCGCTAGCAAAGCCAATAGCGGTTGCCTCAATGCTGTAGTCGCCGGCGGGAAGATCCTCGACTTTGTAATGGCCGTTGCTATCGGAAAAGACGATGACGCTCATTCTGGTCTTTGCGTTTTGCGCGTGAACCCGTGCGCCGCGGAAGGGTGCTCCGTCGGGGCCTCTCACAATGCCCGTGATCGCCGCAGCAGGTGTAATGGAAGCTAGAAACAGAATTGTGCCCGCAAGACCGAAGATCTTTTTTCGTGGCATGACTGCTCCTTTTTATCCCGCCTTGGCGTCAGGGGCCTAGACGCCGCAAAAGAAATCACACGCTGCTTTCACGTCATCATACGGGGATGGTTACGAACTCTTTGCCTCGAGAAGGCAACGCCGCAGAGACTATCAAAGTGCGCGTTGGAGTGTCTACGGGATTTCGCGCCTTTAGGCACATTTTTTCTCGCAGAGCCCGCAAAAAAAGGGGGAGCCTCACCGCGGCTCCCCCCTTTTTCCTACTTCAAGTACCGAAAGCGGCCGTTACTGTAAGTATGCAGCCAGGGTCGTGATCTTCGTCTTGTCGGGATAGAGCACGCCCAAGGCTTGCGTCTTTACGTCGCCGCCGCGGGTCGTATACCAAACCGAGTCTTCCTTCGAAACGCTGATCTTCGGCATGTCGGTCCGCTGAATAGCAGGGTAGTAGGTGAATTTCTTGGTCTTAGGATCGAACTTGTAGAGCCCTCCACCCTGCCCGGAGTCAGAGATCCAGAGGTTGTTCCGGCTATCCTCCTGAATGTCGTACGGGAAGCCGTGCGGCACTGGCTCGTCGTATTCGGCCATTTTGCCCGTGGTCGGATCAAGCATACCGATCTTCCCATTTGCATCCATCGGGTACCAAACCATACCGGCATGATCGACAAATAGGCGGCGCATGTTGCACGGCTTGCTGAGCGGCACGTACTCGGTGAACTTCTCCGTGTTCGTGTCAAACTTGGCGATCTTGCAGGCCATCCATTCGGCAATCCAGAAGTTATCGCTCTTGTCCATCACAGCGCCGTAAGGTGCCGAATAGGGCGTTGGAAGAGTGAAGCGGGAAACTTCTCCGGTCTTTCTGTCCCACTTGGCGATTTGGTTGGTCCACATGAGGGTGGTCCAAACATTCTCTTTAGAATCGGCGTAGGGCGTATTTCCGTGCGGCGGGCGCTCCGACTTTGGATCGTAGGCGTAGTACTGCATCGAACCGTTCTTACTGTCGATGCGCACGAAGGCCGTGTGGCCGGCTACCCACACATCGCCATCCTTCGTCTGGATCAGGCCGTGGCCGCGATACTTAGCGTCGGGCAGGGCGTAATCAGTCCACGTGGCGGTGCGCGGATCCATTTTGCCGATCTGAAGACCGTTGGTATCGACGTACCAGACGTCGCCATTCATGCTCAGGTGCTCATCATGGAAGCGACGCTCTTTCCCACTGGGGAGGGCAGGAAGGTGGTATTCGATGTACTCGGCCTTGCCGAGCGCCATTTCGTCGATGGGCGCTTCGGGAAGAGCGAGCCCGCGCGGCGTGCTATCCGGTCCAAAGTTCTTAACGAGATAGTCGACGAGGACCTTGCGGTCTTCCGGTTTGATTCCGCCAGGAACGCTTGCTTCGCTGATGCGGCCCGGGGGATTTGTGTTAGGAGCGGTCGATTGCATCAGGTCGATCGCTGCATTCCACTGGTCGGCATCCCACTGCTTATTCGACAGAAAATCGGGACCATGGCAACGCATGCAGGTATGCTCAATCGTCACGCGACCGGGGCCTGGGGGGTAGAGTTGATCGTAAGGCAGCAGCGGCTCGTTCAGGGGGACGCCGGTCCGCATCTGCTGCGCGGGGCGGACGGTGCCCTCTTGAAGAGTGAAGTCCGCGGTAGCGGTTCCCTCAGCCGTAACCGTCACCTTCTGCACGTCTGAACTGTTGAAACCGTTCTTGGAAACCGTTACTTCATAGTTCCCCGGGAACAGGTCCACGGCCTGGTACTTTCCACCGTCCGTGTACACCATATAGGTGACATTCTTGTCCACGTTATGGGCAAAAACTTTGGCAGCTTTGAATTCTTTGGGAGCTTTCACCGTCCCGGAAATCGATCCGAGGCCGGTGATTTGGTCCGCGCCGGCTACGGCGCTTTTGTCAGCCTTCGTTTGGCCATTCATGCCCGGCTGAATAACGAACAATGCGAGCGCCACAGTTATCAGCCCACAGGTTCCATAGAGCCGCAGATTACACTTCATCACTGTCTCCTCCCCCTCTGTCGGATGCTGAGATTCCCTAAGTGCGCGCCACTATACACCGGCTCGAACTGGTGCTGCAACGCTCCTGATTATTCGACGTGCGGCCGGGACCACGGGTTTCAGTAAAGGTTTCGACCGACTGCTGCCGCTGTACTTCGCCATCTACCTCGGTCGTTTGACAGGATCACCCCGGGCAACATACGATCCCTGTCTGTCCATGAAACTAGCGCTCCGAATACCCTCTAAGAAGACTCCCAATCGAGGTGCGGCGTCAAGGCTGCTGAATGGCGCGCTTCTCGCGATACTAATGGGCGCCCTCCTGTGCCATGCCTCAGCGCAGACGCCGAGCGTCGGTAGCGCCGATTCAACGCGGTACCTTGATACGATTAAAGCGCTGACGACGCCCGCGATGGAAGGTCGCGGTGACGACACCCAGGGTATCGGGCGCGCAGCGTTGCTGCTTGAGCAACGGTATAAGAGCCTCGGCCTTGAGCCCGCAGGAACGAACGGATTCTTCCAACCATTCAGCGTGGTGACGGGAGCCAAGCTCGTTGGTGATAATGAGGTCGGCGAGCAAATTGGGGACAACAAAAAAGACCTCAAGCTGAATGAGGACTTTGTGCCGTTCAGCTTTTCCTCCACGGGCGGAGCGCACGCACCTGTCGTATTCGCGGGTTATGGCGCAACGGCGGATGAATTCGGATATGACGATTACGGCGGAATCGATGTAAAGGACAAGATCGTCGTATTGCTACGCTACGAACCGTCAGGATTTGCCTCCAAGAGCGGCAATCAGGGATTGACGCGGCACGCCGCGTTGATCACGAAAGCCATCAACGCGCGGAATCACGGGGCGAAAGCGGTGGTTGTAATTAACGGAAAGCTTGGGAGCGGCGAAGATGATTTGCTGACGCGGTTTGGCAGCGTCAGCGGGCCGGAGAATGTTGGCATCCTGCTGGTGCAGGTGAAAAATAGCGTCGCACAAGCGTGGTTCGAGGCAGCACGGAAATCTCTCGCAGATGTGCAGAACCAGATCAACTCGGCGACGAAGCCGGAATCGTTTCCATTTCCCGATACGCTGCAGCTGCGGGTCGATGTGAATATTCAAACCACGCGCGCCACGGTGAACAACGTGCTCGCCTATCTTCCTGGGAAGACGGACGAATACGTGATCCTGGGCGCGCACTACGACCATTTGGGCTACGGGCACTACGATTCGCTCGCACCCGCGCAGATCGGACAGATCCATCCGGGCGCGGACGACAATGCTTCGGGCACCGCGGGCCTTGTCGAGCTTGCTCGAATTCTGGCGCCCAGAAAGGGGCAATTGCCTCGCGGGATATTGTTCGCGTCATTTGCCGGCGAAGAGCTCGGGTTGCTCGGTTCGGCGGAATGGGTGAAGAAGCCGACGCGGCCGCTCGGCGAGGCCGTCGCAATGCTGAATATGGACATGATCGGCCGGATCAAGGGCGACAAGGTCTACATCGGGGGAGTTGGAACGGGATCGAGCTTCGAGACAGTGCTCACAAACACGGAGAAGGACTTCCCTTTTCACGTCGAAATTTCGGCGGGAGGATACGCATCGAGCGACCACACATCGTTCGTCGCGAAGAAGATTCCCGTGCTGTTCTTTTTCTCGGGGCTGCACTCAGACTACCATCGGCCGTCGGACACCTGGGACAAGATCAACGCGCCGGATGCAGCGAAGCTCGTCGACATGATTGCCAAAGTTACGCTGCAACTTGACGAGTCGAGCACGCGGCCCATTTTCATTACCGTAGTGGAACATGAGAATCCGCATGCGGGTGTTTCGAGCGGTGGCGGCGGGTATGGTCCCTATTTCGGCTCGATCCCGGACTTTGGACAGTCCGAAAATGGCGTGCGCTTCAGTGATGTGCAACCAAACTCGCCCGCGGCGAAGGCGGGGCTGAAGGGCGGAGATGTGCTTGTGAAGTTCGGCGACAAGAAAATCTTGAATCTGTACGATTTCACCGACGCTCTCCGCAGCAGCAAAATCGGTGAAGTGGTGCAAGTTACCGTGAAGCGCGATGGAAAAGAACTGACGGTTTCCGTTACCCTCGAGCAGCGGCGATAAGCGAGTCACCCATCAATGCGACGAAACTTCTGGTTCTATCCCTCGGTATCTGCGCTGGCAATCTTCGCGTGCTTCACTCTCTTCGTTCTTGGCGGGCAGAAGAAAAATGGGGCAACCGCAGCGGATGGCAAGACCACCGGGACACTCGCCTTCGCAGGTGAGAAGCACCTCGCCAATATTCGCCAGCTAACTTTCGGCGGGCAGAACGCAGAGGCATATTTCTCGATCGACGACAAATATCTGTCGTTTCAGCATCAAGGACAATTTTACGATCCCAAAACGGGTACGCCGGTAGGGACGTCAGTTCCCTGCGACCAGATCTACACCATGCCCGTCGCTGTAGACAGCACGAGCGACGCAATGAAAATGATCAGCGACGGCAAGGGGCGCACGACGTGCAGTTATTTCTTCCCGAGCGGCGACCGAATACTCTACTCGTCGACTTTTGCCGCAGGTGCGTCGTGCCCGCCGCCGCCCGATTATTCGAAAGGGTACGTCTGGCCAATTTATAACACGTACACAATTTACAGGGCGAAGTCGGACGGCAGCGATATTCGTCCTCTTTCAAGAGCACCCGGGTACAACGCGGAATCCACGATCACGCGCGATGGGAAGCACATCGTTTTCACGTCAACGCGTAACGGCGACCTCGATATCTACACCATGGATGCGGACGGCTCGCACGTAAAACAACTCACGCACGAACTCGGCTACGATGGCGGCCCTTTCTGGTCTTACGATGGAAAGAAAATTGTGTATCGCGCTGAACATCCGCAGACACCCGAGCAGATTCAAGACTACAAGGACCTGCTTTCGCGAGGATTGATTCGTCCGGGAAACCTGGAGCTATGGGTGATGAACGCCGACGGGTCGAACAAACACCGGGTGACGCATAACGGGGCGGCGAATTTTGGGCCGTATTGGTTGCCGGACGGGAAGCGGATCGTTTTTGCGTCGAACGTCGAAAATATCAAGGACCCGGCCGGCTTCGATCTCTACGTTATCAATGAAGACGGAACGGGCCTCGAACGGATTACCTACTACCCGGGATTCGACGCGTTTCCCATGTTTTCGTCCGATGGCAAGCGCCTCGTGTGGGCCTCGAACCGCAACGGCCGCGCGCCGCATGAAACGAATCTCTTTATTGCGGATTGGGTGGAGTAGTCGCCGCGTCTCGCCGGCAGTTGATCAAAGCTTCGAAATTCCTTCCTCGTCAAATCCCAGCACCACGCGGCCGCCGGCTACGATGACTGGCCTGCGGATCAAGTTCGGTTCCTCCGACATCATTTGAATCGCTCCTTCCCGTGAGGGCGGTGTTTTCCCCATGTGTTCGGTTCGATACAGTTTGTTGCGTGTATTCAGAAACGACTTGTAGTCGCGCTTGCCAATCAATTTTTCAAGTTCTTCGGGGCTCAGGCGTTCTTTGGCAAGATCGCGGAAGTATAGTTGGTAGCCGCGTTTTTCCATGTAGCTGCGGGCTTTTCGGCAGGTGGTGCAATTCGGCTTATGCAAGAACTGCACTTTCTTCCCGGACTTTTTCGCTTTGCTGGCGACATTGCCTTTCGCGGCCGCCGTCTTCAGCTTCATGGCTTTGATTCCTCCTCAATAACGCGGAACTTGCGGGTCGATCTCCAGCGACCACCGATCGATTCCACCTGACATCGAGCGCGCAGCTTCCATGCCCTGCGAACGCAACCAAGCCGCGGCATCGAGGCTGCGCATCCCGTGATGACAGAAGAAGACGATCTCTCCCGCGGCTTGCAGGCTGGGAAGACTCGCCGGAATCGAGCGCAGTGGGATCAGCGTCGAGCCCTCAATCCGCGACGTATCGTACTCCCATTTTTCTCGCACATCCACGAATGTAAGTTTCTCACCTCGCGCGAGTTTAGCTTTCACTTCCGCCGGGGTAATTTCGATGTTTTCAAGCCGGTCACTTTCCATTTGTCACCAAGTTGAGCACAGGAGCATATCACCGGCAGGAACGCGCGATATGAATATCAGGCTAAAGAAAAATTCCCGATCAGTGGCCGCGGAAGTTGGGTTTGCGCTTTTCGAAGAAAGCGGCAAGGCCCTCGGCGCAATCCTCGGAGAGGAAGCAGTGAGTTTGGAGCCGGATTTCCTCGTCGAGTGCGTCTTCGAGCTCTTTGTGATGTTCACCGATCATAGTGCGCTTGACGTCCCGGTAGGCGATGGGAGCGCCCGACGCAAGATGCTCGCCAAGCTTCCGCATTTCAGTTTCGAACTGCTCGTGCGGGTGCACGTTGTAAACAATCCCGATCCGACACGCCTCGTGCGCCGTAAGCGTTTCGGCGGTATAAAAAAGCTCGGAGGCGCGTGCCAGGCCTACAAGCCTGGGGAGGAAAAATGTGGCGCCAAAATCGGGGTAGAGCCCGATCTGAGCGAAAGAGTGGGAAAACGTAGCGCGCTCGGAAGCGATCCGCAGGTCGCAGGCGAGCGCGATGCTCATTCCTGCTCCTGCGGCGGGACCATTCACCGCGGCGACGACGAGCTTGGGCATCGTCGCGATGGCGAGGCATAGCTCCTTACCCGAGACGAGAATCGATTGAAATTCGCCGACCGCGCGGCGATTGCGCGCTTCGCGAATACGTGAGAGATCACCTCCGGCGCAAAAAGCGCGTCCGGCTCCGGCAAGCATAATGACCTGAACCGATTTGTCGTCAGCGGCGCGCAGCAGAGAGTGCACAAGCGAACGGCAAGTCTCAGTATCCAGCGCGTTGAGCTTCTCGGGGCGGTTCAAGCGGAGCGTGAGGATCCCGCCCGAACGCTCTTCCAAAACCGTCGGCATACCTACGCGCTGTGGGGTGACACTCATGGTCTGTCGGGGCTCCTACTCTTCCAAATTCTTCAGGAGTTCGGCAAGTTTTTTGAAATACCGCATCTTGACGCCGCGCTCGGCGCCGCCATTCTCACCGCTCGTCGAAGGCAGAACGAACACTTGCGCTCCGTAGAGCTTTTCCTTCTGGAGGCCGAGTTTGCATGGGCGCCCGGAAAACTTCTCGTAGACAACTTTGCCATTGAACGCGATCACTCGAGGACGCATTTCCTCCAGCTTCTGCGCCAGCAAAACACGCCCTTCCGCGAACTCCTGCCGGTCGATTTCCTCGATCTCGCGCGTGGGGCGCTTCACCAAGTCCGTCATCCCTATGCCAAATTCGAGCATGCGGCGATCGTCTTCGTAGCCCAAGGGTTCGGGAATCACGCCAGAATCATACAGAATCGGCCAGAACTGGTTGGCGCGGCCGGCGTAGTAGTGCCCGACGCGCGCAGACCTGTCGCCAGGATTTGCGCCCACAAGAATCATCTTCATCCCCTTGCGGAGATAATCAGGGAGTGTTCGCATGATCTTATTGCTCTGAAGCTAGAAGGACGGTCGGGCTCCTTTCAAGAATTCAAGTCGATTGTTTGCCAGAGGATCGCAGTAATCATCCATGATTGCAACACGTTGGGAATCCGCCGTTCATGATACTACACACGGGCATGGATGACGGCTAGTAGCGCTTAACTGTTTCCGCACAAGAGACTGAATCGCGATCGGCGCTCCATTCATCTAAAGCGGGGTCAGGAACGCGGGCTTTTGTTGCAAGGGAAAAAACCTGTGCTACCCTTCCCTATGGAAAGACATTCGATGGGCTCATCCAAATTGGATCCGGTGGTGCCGCACCCTTTGCCGTCGCAGGTCGTGAAGGACGACGAACCAAT
>Ga0182024_10017654_pt1 | contig 13365 bp, 14 predicted proteins | sample P32metaG_FD_120480 | JGI IMG/M metagenome (GOLD analysis project Ga0182024, IMG submission 120480) | Permafrost microbial communities from Stordalen Mire, Sweden - P3-2 metaG (Illumina Assembly) | ecosystem: Environmental > Terrestrial > Soil > Wetlands > Permafrost | place: Sweden: Stordalen...
CCCGATGGCAAGGGATTCGACAGTGATCCCGCCCTGGTGTACTGCCACCGCACCGAGCAGACCCGGAGGATCGAGGAGGTGACCGGCGGGATCACCTTGGCCGAGTCGAGATTCGACCCGGTGGCCGACCTCCCGGTGCGCGAGGTGGTCAGCATCGTCCTGGCCGATCGCAGCAGCATCCAGCGAGGTGAGATCCACGGAACGGTCCCCGGCGAATGGATCCGCCCGTACGTCCACCAGCGCTATGACGATCTGTCGCCGGTGGGCGGCGATTGATGCAGAAGTTCGAGGGCAGGGTGGCGGTAGTCACCGGTGGCGCCGGCGGGATCGGCCAGGCCATGGGTGCCCGGTTCGCCCGCGAGGGCATGAAGGTCGTTCTCGCCGACGTCGAACCGGGAGCGCTCGCCGAGGCGGTTGGCAAGCTTCAGGCGGAGGGACTGGAGGTATCCGGAGCGGAGTGCGACGTGGCCGACTTCGGCTCGGTGCTGGCGCTGCGTGACACGACCATCGAGAGGCACGGTGCGGTCCACCTCCTCTGCAACAACGCAGGCATCGGTGCCGGCGCCGAAGGAGCGATGTGGGAGCACGAGCTCAATGATTGGCGCTGGGCGTTCAATGTCAACGTGGACGGAGTGATCCACGGCATCAACGCTTTTGTTCCCACCATGGTCGGAACGGGCGACGAGGGACACATCGTCAACACCTCCTCGGGCAACGGTGGGGTGTCGCCACTGCGCGGGACTCCCCAGTACGCGGTGACCAAGGCGGCGGTGGTGACCCTGACCGAGTGCCTGTACGCCCAGCTCCAAGACGCCGGTTCGAAGGTGGGGGCGTCCGTTCTCTTTCCGGGCCCCCACATGCTGAGGACTGGCATCTTCAGCTCGTGGCGAGTGCGACCACAGGAACTGGCCAAGGTTCGACCGAGGCAGATTCCCTATCTGACCATCGAGGACATCGAGGGGCAGATGAAGGCGGCAGGAGTCGAGATCCACTACACCGAGCCGGCAGAGGTCGCCGATCAGGTGGTGCAGGGGGTCCGGGACGGCGCCTTCTGGATCATGGCCCCGAGCAGGTCCACCGACGCACAGATCCAGGCCCGGGCAGCATCGATGCTCAACCGAACCAATCCCACCTACCTACGCGAGGTACCCGGGTGACCACATCATCCACGAGAGAGGACGACGCGCCGATGGACCACTATCTGGTGATCTCCGCAGATTGCCATGCCGGCCTGCCCAACCAGATGTACCGTTCGTGGCTGGATCCGGCGCACCGCGAGGCCTTCGACCAGCACATGGCGGCGCGTGCGGCGATGGAGTCCGAGCTGGCCGAACGGGGGCTACGCAACGCCGAATTCGCCGAGCAGTGGGAACAGGAGAACGCGGAGGGACTCAAGGGCGGATGGGACGCTCACCGTCGTGATCAGGAGCTCGATGCCGATGGGGTGGTCGGCGAGGTCATCTTCCCCGATGCGGACGCGGTGGGTGGCGGAGCGTCGGCGCCGTTCGGCGCGGGTCTCGCGGCCACCGCCGAAGTACCCATCGACCTGCTGATGGCCGGCGCCAAAGCGCACAATCGCTGGCTGGCCGAACTGTGCAGCGACAGCCCCCACCGGCGTGCCGGGGTGGCCATCGTGCCCATCTTCGCCGTCGAGAGCGCGGTGGAAGAGATCACCCGGGCCCGGAATTCGGGACTCCGTGGAGGGATCCTGATCCCTTCGATGTGGCAGCCATACGAGCCCTACCACGACTCCCGGTACGATCCGGTGTGGGCGGCGTGCTCGGACCTGGACATGCCGGTGCATGTTCATTCCGGCGCTGCTGATCGCGGGTCGTACGGCGAGAACGTCGGCATCTATGTCGCCGAGGTCCGCTGGTGGTCGACCCGCCCCCTGTGGTTCCTCCTTTGGTCGGGCACCTTCGAGCGGTTCCCGGATCTGAAGTTCGTCACCACCGAGTGCGGCGCGTTCTGGGCCCCCGATCTATTGTGGACCTCCGATCTCGTCTACGACCGCGAGCACGCAGCCAAAAAGCTCGGCAAGCAGCTCACCGACCACCTCTCGATGCGCCCGAGCGAGTATTTCGACCGGAACTGCTTCATCGGCGCATCGAACACCAGGCGCCGCGAACTGGCCCGTCGCTACGAGATCGGCGTGGCCAACATCATGTGGGGCAACGACTTTCCCCACCCGGAAGGCACGTGGCCGCATACCAGAGAGTGGCTCAGCAACGCCTTCTCCGACATTCCGGTCGATGAGACCGCACAGATACTCGGATCGAACGCCGCCTCCTGCTACGGGTTCGACACCGAGGCACTGCAACCGCTCGCCGAACAGTTCGGTCCGACCCCCGAGGAGCTCGGCCAATCCGGTGACGACCTCGGCAAATGGGCCGATCTTGCCGCAGCCGGCCGGCCCTGGCTGTCCGGCAAGGAGGCGCTCGAGGTGCCGGTCGGCGACTGATCGCCGGCCCGGCCGCCCGTTTCGGGGCCCACCGTGCTGTCGTATTTCCGCTAGATCTGGCCGGTCATCTGGGCCAGGCTGTCGGTGTGGTCGAGAACTTCGAGCTGTGCTACCGAGCGGTCGAGTCCCGTGACCCCCGGTTCGACGGGTGGTTCTTCACCGCGGTGACCTCGACTGGGATCTACTGCCGGCCCAGTTGCCCGGCCAGGACACCGATGCGATCCCACGTTCGCTTCTACTCCTCGGCGGCCGCCGCACAGCTGGCCGGATTCCGGGCCTGCAAGCGCTGTCGTCCCAATGCCACGCCCGGCTCGCCGGCCTGGAATACAAGAGCCGACATCGCCGGCCGGGCCATGCGGTTGATCGCCGACGGATTGGTCGATCGCGAGGGCGTGCCGGGTCTGGCAGCACAGTTGGGCTACAGCGTCCGGCAACTGGAGCGAACGTTGTCGGCTGAGGTCGGAGCCGGGCCGATCGCCATTGCCCGTGCACAGCGCGCACAGACCGCCCGGGTGCTCATCGAGACGACGGCGTTGCCGATGACCGATGTCGCCTTCGCCGCTGGATTCTCCAGCATCAGACAGTTCAACGACACCGTGCAGGCCGTGTTCGCCAGTTCGCCGAGCCAGCTCCGCTCCCGGGTGGCGGGATCCTCGCGGGGGGTGCCCGGTGCTGCGACCGACTTGGTCCTGCGTCTGCCGTTCCGCCAACCGATGTGTCCGGACAACCTGTTCGGACATCTGGCGGCCACCGCCATACCCGGTGTCGAGGAAGTGTGCGGTAGCACCTATCGTCGCACCCTCGGCCTGGCACACGGTCCTGGGATCGTCGAGCTCACCCCGACGCCCGAGCACATCGTCTGTCGGGCCATCCTCTCCGATCTCCGAGATCTGACCGCGGCCATCGCCCGATGCCGGTGGCTCCTCGATCTGGACGCGGACCCGATTGCCGTCGATCGGCACTTGGGGTCGGATCCCTCGCTCCGCCCGATCATCAGGAAATCACCGGGGCGGCGGGTGCCCCGATGCGTCGACGGCGACGAGATGGCGGTGCGCGCCGTGCTCGGCCAACAGGTGTCAACGGCAGCGGCCCGGACCCACGCATCCCGGTTGGTCCGCGCCCATGGCCACTCCCTGCCCACCCGCCACGGCGGCCTCACCCACCTGTTCCCGTCCACAGAGGCCTTGGTGCAGGCCGATGTCGGACTGCCCGGCAACCGCCGACGAGCGCTGGTCGCACTGGTCACCGCGCTGGCCGACCGACGACTGGTCATCGGACCGGGTTGCGACCGGGCGGAGGCCACGGCCGGCCTCGGGGACCTGCCCGGAATCGGGCCTTGGACCACCCAGATGATCGCCATGCGAGCCCTCGGCGACCCCGATGCCTTCCCGGCATCCGATCTCGGCGTGCTCCGAGGGGCAGTGGCCCTGGGCATGCCGGCAACGCCCACTGCCCTTCTCCGCTATTCGACAGCATGGCGACCATGGCGGGCCTACGCCGTGCAGTACCTGTGGTCCGCCATCGATCACCCGATCAATCGATGGCCGGCCGACCGGTGACCCACCGACGCCCGACCCAACCAACCAGGAGAGCGATGACCACACCGATCACCACCACCCTCGACAGTCCGCTGGGGACGCTGACCCTCACCGCGGCCGACGGCTTTCTCACCGGTATGGCCATGGACGGCCAGAAGCATGCGCCTCGGCCCCTTCCGGCAACCACCACTCACGACGACAGGTGGTTCGTGGGGGTGACCGGCCAGCTCGACGCCTACTTTGCCGGCACACTGACCCAGTTCGAGGTTCCGATCAGGCTCGACGGCACCGATTTCCAGCGCCGGGTGTGGGCCCTGCTCCAGGAGATTCCGTACGGTGAGACCATCAGCTACGGCGAGCTCGCCCGCAGGCTGGGCAACCCGGGAGCGTCCCGTGCGGTCGGACTGGCCAATGGGCGCAACCCGATCGCGGTGATCGTCCCCTGCCATCGAGTCATCGGCGTCAACGGCACGCTGACCGGATACGGAGGCGGACTGGACCGCAAGGAATGGCTCCTCGACCACGAGGCGGCCAATCGGGCGGACTCGAGATCATCGCTCACCGGCTGACTCCCCCGCTCGAACTGCCTGAGCCGGCCGGCGGGGCCTGATTCCTTCACCGCCCCACCACCGGGAACGACCCCTGACGTGCCCTTTTCCGTGACACGGGGCGAAGTTGGGGGCCATCAGGTAAAGAACAGCGCGACCAGGGCCGATAACCAGTCCGTGAGGTTCGACGTCGCCCATCCCACCCCGCGTCAGGTCCGCGACGGTTTGATCTCCGGGATCATCGCCGAGTCGGTCGCGATCCCGATCCTCTTGACCATGGTGTTCACCGACCAGAGCGCGATTCGCTGGGGGTACATCGTCGGCGCCATCGCCTGCCTTCTCGTCTCGCTCGTCTACCTCGCCCTCTTCGTGGTCGTCACCAACGGGAAGGCCGGCATCGAAGCACAGGCAAATGTCGGATTCGTCATGGTCTGTCTCGCCCTCTCCGCCCTCGGATTCATCGAGTTGGGCTCGTCGAACAAATTCGGGACCTACCTACCCGCCATCCTGGTGGGGGTGACCCTGGTGAGCATCATCGGAGACCGCCGGATGCGGGTGAGCATGGGCATCTACGCCATGGCGCTGGTGGCCATCATCAGCTGGGCCGAAGGCCTCAGAGGCTCAGAGTTCGCCGCTGTGGTGGTGGTGTACGCGTCGACCATCACGGTCATCGTCTGGATCATCTCCCGAGCGGTCGGCTCGCTGACCGGCCACCTCAATGTCCACCAGTCGCTCGACGTGTTGAACGAGGTCATCGAGGATGTGGCGCCGGCCAACGCCGCCACCAGCAGCGATGTCATCCGCGACGTCTTCCGCCGCGGGCTGCCGGTGGTCGCCGAACTCCTGCCCGCCGATCAGGTGGTGGTCTTCACCCGAAACGGAACGCTCGGACGATTCGTTCCCCTGGTCACCTGGCCGGACAATCAGGAAGATGTCTCCGATCTGGCAGAACTTCCCGAGTTGACCAGGGCACTCCGGACCGACTCGGTGGTGCTCAATGAATCCCACTGTGCCATCCCGGTCGGATATTGCGTCGACGGGGAGTTGGTGATGATCCTCAGGCGCACCGAGTTCGAGCGTGGGGTCGACGATCGGGCCGAGGAAGCCGCCGACCTGCTGGCGTCCACCTTCCTCAGGGTTACCAGCCGGGCGAACTTCGTGAGCGGCCTTCAGGCAGAGAGCCGCACCGATCCGCTCACCGGGTTGGCCAACCGAAGGAACCTGTACGAGCGGATCGAGGTCGAGATGGCCCATGCCCTTCGGTCCGAGACGCCGCTGAGCATTGCCATGATCGACCTCGACCATTTCAAGCAGTACAACGACCAATTCGGCCACGTGGCCGGGGACACGGTGTTGCGCTCGATCGCTGCGGTGATGGTGTCGAACATCCGGGGCCAGGACCTGGTGGCCCGATTCGGGGGCGAGGAGTTCTGCCTGGTCATGCCCGACACCGACCTGGTCGGAGGTCACCACCTCCTGGACAAGCTCCGCGCCGGGGGTCGCGAGGCAACCTCCGAATTCGGTGTGACGCTCTCCGCCGGCCTGACCAGTTGGGATGGCATCGAGGACACGACCTCGTTCATCGAACGTGCCGACCAGGCGCTCTACCGGGCCAAAGAGTCAGGTCGCAATCGGGTGGTGTCCATCCAGGCGTTTACCGAGTCCTGACCCCCACCTCCGCATCCAGCAGGAGTGCGCTCTCGCGGGGGCTGCCGGCGGGGAGGGTCCACGGGGGACGGATCCGGATGTACCACTCGCGGCCCCACACCTTGGCGAACATGTCGTCGGGCATGGAGAGGAAGAAGCTGGTCTCACTGATCTGACTGGCGTGGGCGCGCATTGCCCGGCGCTTCTGTTCGAGCCATCGGTGGACGTCGACTTCGGTGGTGAGGCGACGCTCCGGCTCCCCCATGGTGTCCGCCCCCTCCACCGCCGGCTCGGGGAGCTCCTGGTCCGACGCCGCTGCCTCCGCAAACACCTCCTGGACGAAGTCGCGGTTCATGGTGGCCATGTACACCACCGGGGTGGCAGCCAGTTCTGCGGCACGGATCCCCACCCGGTGAACCTGGATGTGATCGGGGTGGCCGTAGCCACCGTGCTCGTCATAGATCACCAGCACGTCGGCATCCTCTTCGACCAACACCTCGGCCAGGGCGGGTGCGGCTTCTTCGACGCTCGCAGCGGCGAAAGCGCCCGGGCGATCATTGCTGGCCTCGCCGGCCATGCCGGAGTCGAGATAGTCCAGGTAGACCTGGCGTCCGACTCCGAGAATCCGGCACGCCTCGGTGAGCTCGGCCTTCCGGCGGTCGGCCAGCGACTCGCCCTTGTCGACCAGATCGTCGGGAATCTCACCGAGCTCACCCCGGGTGGCGGTGACCAGCACCACCCGGTGCCCGGCCTCGGACAACCCGGCCATGGTGCCGCCGGTGGCGATGGCCTCGTCGTCTGGATGGGCATGGAAGAACAGGACGGTGGCCATTCGCGTTGAGGCTAGTGGCGCCGACCGGCGGGCCGACCGGCGCCGCTCCGGCCTGGCGACGGCTCAGGCTGGTACAGGGGAAGCTGAGGCGCATCGGCCAGGGAGAGTTGGCCGGACAGGGACCGGTCGGAATCCCTCTTTCGACCCTTGGGGCCGCTGGCGGCGAAGATCCTCTCGGGCCCGAAGGACCGGATGGAGCGTTCCCCGGTGCGCCCACCGATCACCTCGATCGATTCGGTCCCGTTGTTCCGGTTGAACACCCGGGCCCGGAACTCCCACTCGGCGCCTTTCATCCGGAGTCCCGAGACGATCACCCGATCACCGCTGGACAGGCCGTTCCACGTCTCGGAGCGCTCCAGATGCCCGGACGCCTCAGCTGCCGCCCGACCGGCCCGAGCACGCCGCGAACGGGTCACCACCGAGGCCACCGCCGGCACCGGGTCACCGGAACCTGGCCACGGTTCAGCGACGCTCCTGGCGCACTACCCGGAGCCGGTGCCAGAAGAGCACCGCCACCCCGATGACCGCCACCACGGCCACCACGTAACCGGCATAGCTGAACGCTTTGAGCACCCGGTTGTAGCTGCTCCCCAAGGCGTATCCGAAACTGGTCAGGGCGGTGCACCACACTGCACAGCCGATGGCGGTGAACACCAGAAACTTGGCGATGGCCATCTCCCCCAGACCGGCGGCGAAGGAGACGAAGGATCGGAGCAGGGGGATGAACCTCCCGAAGAGGACGAACGGCTCGCCGCGCCGGTCGAACCAGGCCTCAGCCCGGTCCAGGTCCTTATGGGTGAGCAGGACGTACTTTCCGACCCGGTCGACCAACGGGCGACCCCCGAAATAGCCGATCAGGTACCCGGCCAGTGAGCCCAACACCTCGGCGAGGGTGGCCACCACGATCACCGCCGCCAGGTTGAGGTGGTGTTGCTCGTTGGGGATCTGCCCGCTGGCCAGCACCCCGCCATAGATGATGGCCACCTCGGCGCCGACCGGAAGGCCCATGGACGAGATGAAGCTCAGAACGAAGACGGCCAGGTATCCCCATGTTTCCAGAAAATGCTCCATAGGCCACCAATGTCTACACGGTGGAGAGGGCGCCGGTACTGCATTGACAAGGGGCACCGGCCTCATCCCGGTGGACTACCGTCGCCCGGGTGACCCCGGGCGACAACCACCGTCCCCCCCGCCAGGATCGGTGTACGACGCCAGACGGTCTCGACCTCACCGTGTACGACTTCGGCGGCCGGGGAGCAGACCTTCTGCTGGTCCATGCCACCGGATTCTGCGCCGAGGTGTTCGTCCCTCTGGCCCGAGGCCTGGGCCACCGATTCCATTGCTGGGGACTGGACCTGAGGGCGCATGGACGCTCGGACAGACCCAACGACGGAGATTTCGCCTGGACCGGATTTTGCACCGACGTCCTCGCTGTCCTCGACCATCTGGGACTGTCACGTCCCATCGGGTTCGGTCACTCATGTGGAGGCGCAGCCCTCCTCCTGGCCGAGGAGGCCCGACCGGGCACCTTCGCCTCGCTGTACTGCTTCGAACCGGTGGTCTTCGACCTCCCGACCACTGGGCTGGCGTTCGGCAATCCGATGTCCGAAGCGGCCCGGCGGCGACGCGAGACGTTCCCTTCCGCGATCGACGCGTTCGTCAATTTCTCCTCCAAGCCACCGTTCGCGGACCTGGATCCCGAAGTCCTCGAGTGCTACGTCGAATCTGGATTCGAAACCATCCCGTTCGACGAAGGAGGGGATGGCCGCTCCATCCGGCTGCGATGCCGCCGGGACGACGAAGCCGCGATCTACGAGCGAGGGGCCGACCACGATGCGTTCGGCCATCTCTCCGAGATCGCCTGCCACGTGACCCTCTGCTGCGGCGAGCGCACCGATGCGTTCGGCCTCTCGTACCTCCAGGCGGACGCCGACCAGCTGCCATCGTCTACCGTCGAGGTCATACCGGGTGTCGGACACTTCGGTCCCATGCAGCAACCCGGCGTGCTCGCCGCCTCGGTCGAGCGCGCCTCTGTCGCCGATGACGGCACACCCGGGTCGTAGTCTGTTCCGATGCCCTTCGATCTCCCGCGCTCCCTCTCCCCCTCGAAGGTGACCTCCTTCCGCGACTGCGCCCTTGCGTTCCGGTTCAGCGCCATCGAACACCTGCCCGAAGAGCCCACCATCTGGATGGTCAAGGGAACCCTGGTCCACCGGGCACTGGAGCGACTCTTCTGGTTCCATGCGCGGGGACGGCGCACCCCGGCCGCAGCCGCCGTCGAGTTGGGCCACGCCTGGGAAGAGATACAGGCCACCCCGGAGTACGTGTCGCTCGAGCTCTCCGCCGAAGCCGCCGAGGGATTCCGAACCGACGCCGAGGCGCTGCTCCATAATTATTTCGACCTCGAGGACCCCGACGAAGTCAATGCCGTGAGCGTCGAGCTCACCCTCGAGGCCCGGGTCGGTGGCATGCGCCTGCGCGGGATCATCGACCGGCTGGATCTGACCCCGGACGGCGAGCTGGTGGTCATCGACTACAAGACCGGTCGGGCCCCGTCACCGGGATTCGAGCACTCGAAGCTGATCGGCGTGCAAATCTACGCGCTCCTCTGTCAGGAGGTCATCGGCCGGCCTCCGGTAGAGGTCAGGTTGCTCCACCTCAAGGAGCCCACCGCCATCATCACCGAACCCTCCGAGCAGGCGCTCCGCGGACAGCGGCAAAAGGCGATTGCGGTCTGGTCGGCAATCGAGCGGGCCTGCCAGAACGAGGACTTCCGGCCCCGACCGTCACCGCTCTGCAGCTTCTGCCGGTTCCAGACCTTCTGCCCTGCCTATGGAGGCAATCCTGCCGACGCCGCCGTGGCACTCGGAGGCGTCGTCGGAGGCGCGGCTTGAACAGGCTGGCCGTGGTGCAGATGATGGACGACCGGGTCGACGCCTGGTTCGAGCCGTTGCGAGGAGACCCCAGCTTCGACGGGGCTGCCAAGGTGATCACCGGACTGGGTGACCGTGGACTCATGTGGGCGGCCACGGCGGCGTGGCGGGCCAGGCACACCGGGCCGGAACGGACCCGCGCCATGCGGGAATTGGCCGTGGCCGGAATCGGTTCCAGCATCGTCAATATGGCCATCAAGGCAGCGGTCGGGCGTTCACGCCCCGACAGCGCCTCGGTGGGCGTCTCCGAAGGGGGCGTGCCGGTACGCGAACCGAAGACCAGCAGCTTCCCCAGCGGTCACACACTGGCGGCATTCTGCGCCGCCACGGTGATGAGCCAGCGTGGTGATCGCCCGGGCAACACCCTGCTGTTCACCAGCGCCGCCCTGGTGGGCCTCAGCCGGCTGCACCTTCGTGCCCACCACGCCTCCGACGTCCTCGGCGGCGCGGCCATCGGCGTCGCTCTCGGGCTGGCTGCTCGGCGGCTGCTTTGAGGCCGCAGGTGGGTGCCTGTGAGGTGGTCGCAGGAATGGATCGACGGGGCGCGGGGTTCAACAGCCATGAGTGCTGAGCAGGCCTTGTCGGTGACCTGGGACTATCGGTGCCCGTTCGCACGCAATGGCCACGAACACCTGCTCGACGGGTTGGAGGCCGGGGCGCCCTGGGAGGTCACCTTCGTTCCGTTCTTCCTCAATCAGGTCCACGTGCCCGAAGGTGGCACTCCGGCGTGGGAGGACCCGGCCCAGCAGGCGGACCTGTTGTCCCTCGCTGCCGGGGTGGTGGTGCGGGACCGGTTTCCCGAGCACTTCAATGCGGTCCATCGCTCGCTGTTCGCGGCTCGCCACGACCACCGCGGTGACCTGCGCGACCGTTCGGTGGTCCGACAGGCGCTGGAGAGCGCCGGCGCCGATGCCGACGCGGTGCTGGCCGAGGTCGACTCCGGATGGCCGGCCAAGGTGGTGCGCGACGAACACGAACGGATGGTCTCGACCTTCAACGTCTTCGGGGTGCCCACCTTCATCATCGGGGACAGTGCCGTGTTCGCCCGGTTGATGACCCGGCCCGAGGGCGATGGCCGCATGGCACGGGAGACGATCGACCGAGTCGTGGGCCTCATCCTCGACCACCCCGAGCTCAACGAGTTCAAGTACACCCGTGTGGCGCGCTGAGGTCTGATCTCCCTACCGGTGGAAAGGGGGGCCCGACCTTCGGTTCCGGCCTAATTCAGCGCTCGACCGACTCGGCGAGGACCCCGATCGCCGCTTTGATCTGGTCCACCGATCCGAAGGGCGCTCCGCAGAAGTCGGTGACTCCGATGGCGGCCAGGCGGCGAACCTGCGCCTTCACCTCGGATTCGGTGCCGATGATGGCCACGTCGGCGGGACCGGGTGCCCCTTCACGATCGAGCATCGCCCGGTACGACGGCAGGTGGCCGTAGACCGCGAACACCTCTGCGGCCTTGTCCCGGGCCGAATCGATGTCGCCGGTCACACAAACCGGGAGCCCCACACCCACCCTGGGGAGCGGGCGGCCGGCGGCGGCGGCGGCCTTCTGGATGGTGGGGATGACATGCGCCTCGACGGTGGCGGGGCCGGTCATCCAGGTGACCGTGCCCGATGCCATGGCACCGGCGATCCCGAGCATGGTCGGGCCCAGTGCCGCGACCAGCACCGGCGGAGCCGGCGCGACGATCTGCAACGGGCCGAAGGTCGAGGCGCGGAGGGTCTCGCCGGCGAACGACACCTGTTCTCCCTCGAGCAGGGGGATGAGGATCGACAGGTACTCCTTCATGTGACGTGCCGGCTTTTCGAACTGCTGCCCGAACACGTTCTCGATCACCACCTGGTGGGACAGGCCTATGCCCAGGGTCAGCCGACCTCCACTGGCGGCTTGGACAGTCAGGGCCTGGCCGGCCAGCATCACCGGGTGTCGCGGGTAGGTGGGGACCACGGCGGTGCCCAGATCGATGCCGGACACCTCCCGCCCGATGGCGGCCAGAGCGGTCAGCGCGTCATAGCCGAAGATCTGCGAGGACCAGGCGGTTTGGATTCCGGCATCGCGAAGTGCCGTGACCTGTCGGACCATCTCGTCAAAGGGTATCTCGGTGTCGAACAAAACCCCGATGCGCACGTTGCCTCCGTTCCTGATCCCGTTGACTCCGTGCCGACGGTGGTCACCGCCAACGGCCGGCGGATCACGACCGACCAAACAGATCCACCGTAGCGTCGGGCCCCGTGGCATGCCGTGGGCCGGGCTCGGGACCGAGCTCGGTCATCGATGTGACCCCGGCCACGCCGGTCGGGCAGAATGCGGAGATGTCCGTTGCCATCGTCATGGGAAGCGCCTCCGACTCTTCGATCATGGACGACGCCGTCCAGACCCTCCGATCATTCGGGATCGACGCCGAGGTGAGGGTGCTCTCCGCCCATCGAACCCCCGACGACACCATCGCTTTCGCCCGGGGGGCGGCGGACGCCGGTATCAGGGTGATCATCGCCGCCGCCGGGGGTGCGGCCCACCTGGCCGGTGTGATCGCCGCCGTCACTCCCCTGCCGGTGATCGGCGTGCCGGTGGCCCTGGCCAATCTGGGTGGACTGGACTCCCTGCTGGCCATGGTCCAGATGCCCAAGGGAATTCCCGTGGCCACGGTGGCGGTCAACGGGGCGCGCAACGCCGCGCTCTTGGCGGTCAGGATCCTGGCCCTGTCCGATCCGCGGTTGGCAGCCGAGCTGGACAAGTTCGGCCACGAACTCGCCGAGCAGGTCCACGATCAAGACTCGGAGATCGTGGCCCGCTACAGCCGGGACTGAGCCCGGGCTGGTTGCATTGCGGGCTGGATTGCCGACCCGGCGTGGCTGCTTTCATGCCGCCTTCATGCCGCCTTCATGCCGCGGTCCACGGCGGCGCCAGACCCTTGATTGCGGCGTCGAGGGTCACACCCATCGGAATCACCGCCATCACCGGTATGTCGACGCCATTGGCCACGTAGCGACCGACGTGGGCGCGACACTCGTCGAACGACCCGTGGACGACCAGTGAGTCCACCACCTCGTCGGGGATGGTCGCCAAGGCCCCTTTCCGGTCTCCCTTCTGCCACGCCTCCCACATGGGCTCGAGAACCGGTCCCCGTCCGAGCCACCGGTGGAATTCCGCGTACACACCCACATTGAGGTAGGCGGCGATCATCCGCCGGCCGACCGCCCGCACCGCGTCGGTGTCCTCGGAGGGGCACACGAAGATGCGAGCCGCCACCGGGAGCTCCGCTCCGAGCTCGGGGGTCACCGTGGCCACGTCCTCTGCGGAGAGCCAGTTGATGATGACGCCGTCCGCTTCACGGCCGGCCAAGCCCAGCATGCCGGGACGGAGTGCGGCCAGGAATATCGGCGGCGGGTGGTCCACCGGCCGG
>Ga0182024_10017655_pt1 | contig 13364 bp, 7 predicted proteins | sample P32metaG_FD_120480 | JGI IMG/M metagenome (GOLD analysis project Ga0182024, IMG submission 120480) | Permafrost microbial communities from Stordalen Mire, Sweden - P3-2 metaG (Illumina Assembly) | ecosystem: Environmental > Terrestrial > Soil > Wetlands > Permafrost | place: Sweden: Stordalen...
AATGGTGGGCGTAGCCCATCGAACGCTTTTGCTTGCACCGACTAGCAAATCCCAGGTGACGAACCTGCCTTCCCCAAAACAAATCGAAGGGTGCCCCAGGTCTCGCGTTTGAGACTTGGGGGTAAAGCAATGACCCCGTCTTCTCTGCACGGGCAACCAAGGGTTTTGGGTGACCCATTCTTCGCCCGTTTTTGGCGAAGAGTGGGCTACCATGCCTCCCGGTCGCCTGTGTCATTAGGAGCAACCCCTATCAAAAGTGAAACCGATATCGCACCTCCCCATAAATCTGCCGCGGATCGTTGTAATGAAAGCCGCCAAAAGTAAGGCTGTTATCCAGCAGTCTCCGGGTATTAGCAATATTCGACGCATCGACAGATACAGAGAGATTCTCGCCAATCGTCTTGCCCACCGCAACGTCCGCGGACACGTGTCCCGGCAAGTAGGCCCCGCTATAAGGCGATGGCGGGTCCGTATACCCATTCGAAAAACCCGAACCATAGTAGACATTGAACGAAGCAAACGCATGATAAGGAAGGTTCCCATTCATGCCCACGTTCAAAGTGTTCCGCTGGTCATGGTCCAGCGCCGAATAGCCTGGCTCAACCGCGCAAGCCGGTGAATCGGGCGGATAGCAGATCAATCCGCCGGTGATCGGCCCGCGCTGCTGTGCCAATTGATTCGAGTAGGCCAGGTGAAACTGGCCGTAGCTCCACAACCTCGGTGAATGCAGCGTCACTTCCCAACCCTGAATCAGCGCTCCCTGCACCGTGACAGGGATGAAGATGCTCGACTCGCCAACATTACTGTGATCGAGAAAATTATTAGCGCGGGTTTCAAACGTATCGGTGTCCAGCAGCCATCCGCGCAACGGAATCTGCACCCCAAACTGATGCTCCTCATCACGCTCCCCCCGCAGAGGCACAAAGCTGGTGTTGTTGCCGTTTGCATACTGCAACACCGGGCCGGAGATGCTGGTGAGCGGAGGCGGTTGATAGAAGTGGCCATAAAAACCGCGCAACACCCAGTTAAGTTTAGGAATGAGCACCGAGGCGCCGATCCGCGGATAAACGGCATTCTCAACCACGCCTGCTTCCACATGCGATTGCCGCAGGCCACCGATCAGCGTCAACCAGGTGGCGGGTTTGTAGCTATCCTCGACAAAAACCTCTTCCACTCCGGCCGTGATTTGTTGCGGCTGAGAGAAATTCGCACTGCTGCCGTCGTTGAACAGCACCCCAAAAACATCATGCTCACGCTGGCCGTACCCATAGACTCCGCCACTCAGTGAATTCTTCGCGATCATCGTCGAAAGCGAGGTCTGAACCCCCGCATAATTCCCCGTCTGGTCGGAGGAAGTGGCAGTGGGCAGATCCTCCAGGCTCGGATCATATTTCGCGCTGTTGTAGTGATAAAAAGGCGAGAGCTGCAGCAAGGTAGACGAGTTGAAGTTGTGCACCCACGTAAAGGCAGCGTAGCCGTCGTTCTCGTGCTCCCCATCCCGCAGGCCGCCTGAATCATAGAGTTGGTTTTGCCAGGAATCGACATTAGGATCGTAGGGGATCTGGTAATAGTCTGAACGCAGCTGGGTCACCAGGCGTAATTGATTGGCAGGATCGCGGTTGAACAGCAAGGAAACGAATCCGCCGTAGCCATTACTGGCATCGTGCACCGGCTGCTCAATCGGCGGCTGCAATCCATACTGGCTGCGATTGCCATTGAGGCTGGCATACCACGCGAATTTTTCCGAATGGTTCCCCAGGCTCAACTGGTCATTGGTCTGATAAAAGTTCCCCAGCGTAAGCACCAGTTCAGCCTGGCGGTTGCGCTCAAAGCCGGAGCGGGGAACCACGTCAAAGACTCCGTACGTGCGATCGCCCATATCGGCTCGATAGCTGCCGCGCGCCACCTCAACGTAGTCAATATCCTTGGGGTCGATCTGCGGAGCAATATTGCTCGCGATGTTGGTGTTGGGAATCGCCACCCCATCGATCATCCAGCTCAATTGGTGGCCGCCGCGCATGTGCAACATGTCGTGGGTCATATAGGCGCCCGGCACGTAGTCGGTGATCATCGCCATGCTGTTGGTGCGATCGGCTCCCGGAGTGCGCGCAATATCTTCGCGGCTGATCAGCGTGGTCGGCGTCACACTTTCCGCATTCACAGCGGAAGCGTCGCTGTTGACAACGACAGACTGCTGAACAGACCCCACCTGCAGCTCGAAGTGCAGCACGGGCGAGGTGTCGGAGGCGATGGTGATACTCTGCGTGGTGCTCGTGAAACCCGGCTGAGCCACGGTGACCACATACACGCCGGGAGGCACCGCGGACGAGCTGAACTCGCCGCTGGTGTCGGTCTTTTCGCTCACCACAAAATCAGAGTGGGCGGCACGCAACGTAACGGTCGCGCCCGCAATGGGGCGATGTTGCGGATCGTGTACCACTCCGCGAACGGCGGTTAATTCCGCCGCCGGCGCCAATGGCAGATACACGAGCCCAAAGAAGAGCAAGCAGTATCGATAGAAACAAGACATGTCTTTCTCCGCGGTAGTGCAACCATGTTGTCTGGGTCTAAACGGAGAAGGAAGACGGGGGCCCGCGGGGAGCGGAGCGGCGGAGCATGCGCGTTGCGACAGCATCCGCCATAAGCTGCCGGTCGAGGGAAACGGCCACCAGCCCAAAGCGTGTGCGCTTCGTGAAATCCGCGGTGATGGAACCGCTAGTGACTGCGCGAAGGCTCTGGCCAAACGGGCAACCCGGCTGACGCAGCACGGGGCCGGCATCGGGAGAAGTCCTCGGCACAGAACCCATCACACAGGCGTGTGCGCCGTGAGCGCGGCAGCAGATGGGCAACAATTGTTGCGGCGCAGCGAGTGCCAGCGCTGTTGCCGCCGGCAACAGCGCCCCAAAAACGCACAGCAACGCGATCGCTGCAAACCGCCGCATGCAGTGAGTGTACACGCGCTGCGGCCCCAGCGCAGCCACAGTCCTTTGCGGTATAAAACAAGGATGCAACTACCCCCGGCAATCGCAGCAGCCATCGAAGCCGGAGATACCGTGATTACATCCAGCGCCCGTGCGGCGCGTGCCTTGCGGCGGCTTCATGGCGAAGCCCAGCGCCAACAGGGACTGGAAGCCTGGCAATCACCGGACATCCTGGATTGGGAGAGCTGGTTGAACCGGTTATGGCAGAAGCGCCTGCGGTCCGGCAACGAAACACGACTCTTACTCACCACGCTGCAAGAGCTGCAGGTCTGGGTCGAATTGGTAAAGCCAAGCATCGAAGGCCTGCGTCTGATCTCTGTGCCCGGCGTCGCCGAATTGGCACAGCAGGCGTATGCCTTGCTAGGTGCTTACGGCGCTCTCGATTTTTTGAGCGGAGAAAGGCTCGGTGGTCCCGATGTGGAGAGTTTTCGTAAATGGGCCCGCAACTTTGAGCACAAATGCCGTCAAGAGGATTGGCTGAGTCGAGGCAAGCTGCCATCGGTGTTGCAGAAGTCAGTGCTCGACGGCCAGGTGGAAGTGGCATTCCGGTTAGTGTTGACCGGCTTCGACCGCATCACGCCGGCGCAGCAAGACTTGATCGGCGCTTTTCGCGAGCAAGGCCATGAGGTCACACACGCGGAACCTGCCGAAGTCCCTCCAACGCAGGAAAACTTGCTCCTCGAAGCCGTGGATAAACGAGATGAGATCGCGACCTGCGCCCTGTGGATAAAGCACGAACTTGCAACCGCCGCGGCACGGGGTCAAACCTCTCGCCTGGCCGTCGTGGTGCCCGGCGTTTCCAGTATGCGCCCTGAGATCGAGCGCGCTTTCCGCCAGGTACTTGCACCCGAGGCGGTCGCAGTGGGCACCCACGATTTGCCCCTTCCCTACGAATTCTCTCTCGGCGTTCCGCTCGCCGAAGTTCCCCTCGCCCGGAGTGCTCTGCTGCTGCTGCGCTGGATGAACGACGCGCTGTTGCAGGACCAGGTCAGCTGGCTGCTGCTCTCGGGCTTCATCTGTGAGCAGCAGGACGAACTACTCACCCTCGCGGAGTTTGATGTCAACTTACGGCGCCGCGCGATGAGACAACCGGAACAGGATCTGGATAGGTTCCTGCAATCTACGCATCCGCCGGAGAAGCTTCGCCACAGGCTGCAGGCGGGGCGCCGCATACTTGCCCAGAACGGAGCCATGAATTTTGCCCAGTGGGTGCATGTGGCGGATCAAATCCTGGATGCAGTCCACTGGCCCGGAGCGCACATACTGCAGAGCGAAGATTTTCAGGTGCAAGCCCGATGGTCGCAGTTGCTCGATAACGTAGGCGCGTTGGCCTTCGATGGACGTGTGGCTAGCTATGCGGAGTTTCTCGAAGTAATGGAACGCCAGGCAGCGCAGACCATCTTTGCCCCCGAGTCCCGCGATGCGCCGATACAAATACTTGGGCCTCTCGAAGCAGCGGGGCTTACCTTCGACGCCCTATGGTTTCTGGGTGCCGACGACGCCAGCTGGCCGGCGCTGGGACGCCCTCACCCTTTCCTTACCCGGCCTCTGCAGCGCACCCACAACATGCCTCACGCAGACAGCACCGCGGACTGGAAACTTGCCCAGCAGGTCACCGCGCGCCTGGAAAGAAGCGCCGCCAAATGCGTCTTCAGTTATCCCTCGCAGAATGCGGAAGGTGTATGCCGCCCATCCACGCTGGTGACTTCCGGGAAGCAAAGGACAGAAGCGAAAGCGCTGCGCATCTCCATCGGGGCTGACGCATCCGCGGAAGAAGACCTCTCTGCACTGTTGATGGAAGACGAGCCCGCGGCCGTTCTTCCCTGGCCAAAGGAGCAGGATGCCGGAGGCGCCGAGATACTACGTCGGCAGGCAGCTTGTCCTTTTCAATCCTTTGCCACCCGGCGGCTGGGCGCCACTCCCATGGATGCCACCGACTGGGGCCTGGAAGCGCGCGAACGTGGCTCCGTGGTGCACAAGATCCTGGAGAGCCTTTGGACAGAGCTGAAGACCCGCGATGCTCTCCATGAGGCTCACCGGGAAGCCCGGCTGCACGCCATTGTGGAGCAACACGTCCAGGCAGCATTACAGAAATACCGGGAACGTACGCCCAGACACAGCTGGAGCCAGGCATATCTCGACGCGGAACAGGAACGTATCGTCTCTCTCATCGAAGAGTGGCTGGAGTATGAAGCCCGGCGTGCGGACTTCACCGCCGAAGCCGGCGAAGAAAAGCTTGCCGCGAACGTGGGAGATCTCAAACTCCGGGTGCGCGTGGATCGCATTGACGCAGTCGACGGTGGACGCGTGATCATCGACTACAAAACAGGCATGCTAAATGGAGTTTCCTGGGACGGTCCGCGGCCAGACGAACCGCAACTGCCGCTGTACGCCGGGTTCGGCCACATCGAACATCTGAAGGGCGTGCTGCTGGGCAGAGTGCGCGAGGACAACGTCAAATTCATCGGCCGCGTGGAAGACGCCAGGCTCGTCATGCCGGGCGACACCAAGTTGACCAGGCCGCCCTACAGTGCCGCCATGCTGCAGAATTGGCAGAACGTCTTACTTGACCTTGGGCAACAGTTCCTTAACGGCGAAGCGCAGGTAGACCCTAAGCAATATCCCAGGACGTGCGAGTTTTGCGACTTGCCCGGACTCTGCCGGATCGCCGAGAGTGATCCCGTCAACACCGGCGATGAGGCGGATGAGAGTGACGACTGATCCGATCCTACAGCCGGTCGATGAACGCGAACGCGCGCTCACCCTGGAGACCAGCCAGTCCTTTCTCGTCCAGGCTCCCGCAGGTTCCGGCAAGACCGAGTTACTCACTCGCCGCCTGCTGAAACTACTCGCGGAGGTCGACGAACCGGAACAGATCCTGGCCATCACCTTCACCCTCGCAGCCACCGCTGAAATGCGGGAGCGAGTGCTGACAGCGCTGCAGAACGCACGGGATACGGCCCCATCCAGCGATGAAAAGCCCGAGATTCAGCTGGCGCGCGGCGCCCTGGAGAACGATGCCCGGTGCGGATGGAATCTTCTGCAACAGCCAGAGCGGCTCAACATCCGAACTATTGATGCTGTTTGCCTCGACATCGCGCATGAGACCCCTCTGCTTTCGCGGTTGGGCGGCTCGCTCTCCCCTACCGATAAGCCACAGCCACTGTATGCCCTCGCAGCCCGGCGCACCCTGGCTCGCTTGGGCAGCGACGAGCCCCTGTCCAGCGCTCTGAACGCCCTGCTACAATTGCGCGGAACGAGCCTGCCGGATTGTCAAAAATTGATTGCCGAGATGCTGGATAAGCGCGATCAGTGGGGCCGTTTACTGCCGCTCGTCAGCCAGGAAGCGCCCGATTGGCCGAACATACGCAATGAACTCGAAGCGCCCCTGCGTCGGACACACCATCAGGCCACGCAAAAAGCACAAGCCGTGTTCGCCGGACACATCGATCTCGCGCGGGAACTGGTGGAAGTCCTCAGCCATGCGTGCGCCAACATCGATCCGGATGCGGAATTGATGACCCTGAAGCACGTCACCGATATCCGGCATTTGACGGATCAGGCGCAATGGAGTTGCTTATGCGGTTTCCTGCTCACCCAGAAGGATGAGTGGCGCAGCAATGTCCCCATAAAAATCGGATACCCAACAGGTAAAGAAGGAGCCGCACCCAGGGCACGGTACAAAGCACTCATCGCCGGCCTCGCTATGAATCCTGAGCTCCTCGCCATGCTCTGCGAGCTGCGCTCTCTTCCGCCCCAGGAGTACAGCGAAGAAGACTCGCAGATGCTGCAGCACATGCTCGTCATTCTGCGCCATGCGGTCGCGGAACTGCGCCTGGTGTTCGCCGAGCGCGCAATGGTGGACTTCGTTGAATTGGGTCTCGCCGCGCGGCAGGTCTTGCGCAACGAGGAAGGCGAGTCAAGCGAATTGGCAGCCGACCTGGCCGAACGGTGGCCGCATTTACTGGTGGACGAGTTTCAGGATACGTCGCGCAGCCAATACGAGCTGCTCACCCTGATCGCGAGTGGGTGGGAGTCCGCGGGGCGGGGAACCTGCTTCCTCGTAGGCGATCCCATGCAATCGATCTACATGTTTCGCCAGGCCGAAGTAGAGCTTTTCGAACGAACCCGGCGTTATGGCCTCGGGCAGGGAACAGCAGCCGTGCAATTGACACCTTTGCAGTTGCAGACAAACTTTCGCTCCCACGCCGGGCTGGTGGATCGCCTGAACCAGATCTTCCGGCAGGTCTTCGGACCGCCTACCGGTGACGAATACCAGGTAACCTTCGCCGACTCCACCGCACACAGCCAGGCGCCACGGGGCAACCTGGGCGTAAAGGTGTGGCCCTTCTTCCGCACCTCCAGGCCAAGCGAAGAGGAAAAGCGGTCTGCAGATGATGCGGAAGCCAGGAGAGTGGTCAGCATCATCCAGGAACACTTGCCTTCGGTGGAAGCAGCAAAGCGAAAGCACGATGAGTTCCGCATCGCTGTTCTGGTTCGCGCGCGCACACACCTGGAGCTGATTGCGCGGCGGCTTCGCAAAGCAGACATTCCCTTTCGTGCTCTGGAAATCGAGCCGCTGAGTGAACGCCAGGAGGTCAAGGATCTTACTTCACTCACCCGTGCACTCTTGCACCCGATGGATCGCATCGCTTGGCTCAGTCTACTGCGCGCACCGTGGTGCGGCCTCACGCTGAAGGATCTGCATACGCTCGCCAATAGCGACACCAAAGACTATCGCCCGCCCGCCATACTCACCCTCCTGCGGGAACGACTGCCGTCGCTCAGCGAGGACGGACAGCAACGAGCGTCGCGCGTGCTGGCAGTGCTCGAAGATGGGCTCCGCGGAAAGCACCGCCAGGTCTCGCTCGCGCGTTGGGTAGAACGTGCCTGGACCACCCTCGGAGGACGCGCATGTGTCGACCGCTCCGCCTACGCGAACGTCCACGCTTTCTTTGCAATGCTCGAGCAGCTGGGCCCGGAAGCCGACGGACTGGAAGAACAGATAGCCGACCTGTGCGCCCAGCCTGATCCGTCTGCCAACGAGCGCTGCGGCGTGCATCTGATGACCATCCACAAAGCAAAGGGCCTCGGCTTTGACGTTGTGATTGTGCCTGCACTGGGACGCGCGACCCGAACCGAAGCGCAACCATTGCTTCGCTGGCTGGAACAGACCAGGCTGCTCGGGCCGGCGGAGCAGGAGGAGCACGAGTTTATGGTGGCTCCAATCGGCCGCAACGGCAAGCAGGGTGGCATCTACGCATGGATCGGCGAACTGCAAGGCCGGCGGGAAGACGATGAGGCCAAGCGTCTGCTTTACGTGGCGGCCACCCGCGCCCGCAAGGAACTCCATCTGTTAGGCACCGCAACCATAAAGAAAAACGGGCAGGATCTAAGTCCCGGCCCCAGTGGAAGCCTACTCGGGATCGCCTGGGCAGCCCTTAAAGAAGAATTTGAACGCGCGCATGCTGAACAAACACCGGACGGGGATGCGGCGCCCCAGCAAGCAGAGTTTGCCTTCCCGCCCGCATCGCCGGCGATACAGTTGCGCCGCCTCCCCGCAGACTGGAAACCGCCGGAATATGCCGCCGCGCGAGAGGCGCAGGAAAGAAACCTGGAAACCATCGACCGGCCCCGCGGCTCACTGGCCGCGCGCGCGTTCGGCACCGTCGTGCATGCGCTGCTCGAAGATCTGACCCGGCTACCCGGCATCGACGTGGCAGGAATTTCGCAAGCAGTCCACGACGAGCTCCGCAGCTGGCGCCCCCGTGCCATGGCGATGCTTCGTTCCGCCGGCTTGCCGCGGGCGGAGGCCGAAACCCAATCCGCCGAGGTGGTGCGGGCTCTACAGGGCGTGTTGCAGGATGCAAAAGGGCGCTGGATTCTGGGCGCGCGTGCCGGCGCGCAAACTGAGACCTCCTGGTCCGGCTGGGCCGCCTCCGGGGGAGCAGAAATCGTACGCACCCTGCGCGGTGACCGCATCTTTTGCGCCGGAGCAACACCCTGTTCCTCTGAAGAAACACACATATGGATTGTGGACTACAAGACGGCCCGGCACGGCGCATCCGGTCTGGACGCTTTTCTCGAAAGCGAAAAAGACAAGTATCTACCCCAGTTGGAAGCCTATGCGGGCGTCATGCGCAAGTTTCACGGGGAGAGCCAACCGTTGCGGTTGGCGCTCTACTATCCGCTGCTAACCAGGCTAGAGTGGTGGTAGACAAGTTTCTCAACTTTTTTCGCGACGAAACACTCCTGAATTGCATTTAATCCACTAGTGGGCAACGACACCAATCTGACGGGCAAAGGGGGCCAAGAGAGACTTAGTGCGCTTAGTGCGCACCTTTTTCCAAAAAGCGAGCTGGTCATGGATTCAGATCGGATGCGGTTTCCACTCTCAATGCAGCAGGCTCTAGGATAGAGAAGAGAGGGAACATGCAGCAGTTTGTTCGCGTAGCAAGTCGCTCCATGATCTTGTTTATATTCGGTCTCAGCATTCTCACCGGTTGCCGCAGTGACAACCAGGCAGACGAGGAGCAGTCCACCGCGATACCCGGCGACGCAGCGACCTACCAGCTCAGGGGAATTGTGGTTTCCTCTGACGCCGCGAAAGGCATCGTCACCATCGATACTGAAGCCATTCCCAACCTCATGGGCGCCATGACCATGCCCTACAAGCTCGCCCAACCTGGCGTGGCCACTGAGCTCCACCCGGGAGATCACGTAACCGCAAGGCTGCGAATCTCAACCACCGCTAGTGTGCTGGACCAGATCGATGTGACCGCGCAGGCCAAACCGGACTACAAACCAGAAAAGTTCTATAACGTCCCCGCACCAGGGCAGACGGTACCGAACTTCAAATTCCTCAATCAAAGTGGCAAGACGATTTCGATGGAGCAGTTTCACGGCAAAGCATTGCTGGTCACTTTCATTTACACGCGCTTCCCGTTGCCCGAGTACTGCATACGCATGAGCCGCAACTTCGCCACCATCCAACACCAGCTTGCCGCTGACCCCGAGCTCTACAACAAAACTCATCTACTGAGCGTCAGCTTTGATCCTGCGTATGATACCCCGAAGGTGTTGCATAGCTACGGCAGCACCTATACGGGCGACCAGGGCGGTGAGGCGTTTTCTCACTGGGATTTCGCCGCGCCCTCCTCATCGGAATTGGATCAGGTGGACCAATTTTTTGACGTCGGCGTGAGCCCTGGCAGCAACAGTACCCTGACCCACTCTCTCTCCACCGCCATCATTGCGCCCAGTGGCAAAATCTTCCGCTGGTACCCGAGCAACGACTGGGCTCCCTCTGCTGTGGTTGACGATATAAAGCAGGCCGTTGCCCAATAGCCATTGCGCTGGCTCACTGCATGGTATTAAAAGGAAGCTATGATTCTTGTGCTCATGGGGGTAACCGGGTCGGGCAAGACCACGATCGGCAAATTGCTGGCGGCGGAGACGGGCTGGCGTTTTGCCGACGCCGACGACTTCCATTCCGAAGCCAACAAGGCAAAGATGCATGCCAGCATCCCGCTGACCGATGAGGATCGCAAGCCCTGGCTGGCCACGTTGCACCAGTTGCTGTTGGGCTGGTATGAATCCGGAATCAGCGGCATCCTGGGCTGTTCCGCACTGAAACAGAGCTACCGGGATGAGCTTACCCCGCAAATTCCGTCGGTCAACATCCGCTTTATCCTGCTTGAAGTCTCCCGTCCAGTGCTCGAGCAGCGCCTCAGGGAACGCAAAAACCACTACATGAGTCCAGAGCTCTTGCAGAGCCAACTCGATACCCTTGAAGTAACACCCGATCTCATGCGTGTGAATGCGGGAGGGCCGCCGGAGAAGATCGTGGCGGAGATTCTGGATGAGCTACTGACGGTGGAAGGCAAGATCGACGTGTAAGGAATACAGCGCCGTATCCCCGCAAGGGGGGTAAAATCAAGCCTGTGGTCACTCTTCTTCCCATCGACGCAGCAACGCCGCGTAGCCTGGTCCTGGATCCTCCTCTGACCGATGCTGAGCTTGAAGCCCTCTGCGCGGCCAGCGACTGGTTCAGTTTCGAGCGCACAAGAGAAGGGGAAATCCTGATGCACCCACCCGCCGGAGGATTTACCAGCGATGGAAATGCAGAAATCGTTTCCCAGCTCCGCTCGTGGTGGAAGACCCATCGGCGAGGAAGGGTGTTCGATTCGAGCGGCGGGTTCTTTCTTCCTGACGGCTCGATGCTGAATCCGGACGCCTCCTATGTTTTGCCACAAACGCTAAGGGGAGTAGACAAGGAGCAGCTGACCGGCTTCCCCCGCCTCTGTCCTGACTTTGTTGTTGAGTTGCTCTCGATATCGGACAGCCTATCGAAGGCGCAGCAAAAGATGGAGCGTTGGATTGAAAACGGGGCCGCTCTCGGCTGGCTAATCGATCCCTATAACAAGAAGGTGTACGTCTACCAACCCGAGCGCGAAGCCGCTGCCGTGTCTGGCAATGCGATCCAGGGGCAAGGTCCCGTCGAAGGATTCGCCCTCGACCTTGATGAACTTTGGCGCTGCTATGAGATTTGACCTTTCCGGAGGCGTCCGCCCCTAATGGCGAAAGTCACAGTTCTTTTCGGTGTTCTTCTCATCCTCCTCGGTGGAGCGAGCTACCTGCTCACCGGCCACAAATTTCCCACTTCCCTCATCCCTGTAGCATTTGGAATCCTGCTGGTTACCTTTGGCAGCATGGCCGAAACCCCGGTGGCCAAGCGCCGCATGTTGTTCATGCATATCGCGGTAACCGTCGGCCTGCTGGGCTTCCTCGCCACTGCTCCGGCCCTTGTTCAGGTGGTGGAGCTCTTCAAAGGCAAACTGTTCCCTTATCCAGCGGCGATTGAAGAAAAAGCAGCAATGTCGGCCCTCATGCTCATCTATGTACTACTCTGTGTGCGTTCGTTTATCGCCGCGCGCCGCACGAGAGTCTAGGGGGCTTTACAGCGTGAGTTTGCGATCCAGCGCCGGGGCCGGTATGTCGTTGCGGGCCGAGCGGTCGACCCGGGTGCGCCCCGGGGATGAGGTTAAGAAAAAAAGGCCACCCCTGCGCAAGGTGCTGCCTGAAATCTGGACCCTGATCAAGCCGCGCCGGTGGCTGCTGGCGTTTGGCTTCCTGCTGATGGTTATTAACCGCGTCTCGGGGCTGGTTCTCCCCGCATCGACCAAGTTCCTTGTCGACGGCGTTCTCGTAAAGAAGCAAGCGGAGAAGCTGCCCTGGATCGTCGGCGCCGTTCTGCTGGCAACCACCATCCAGGCCATCACCTCATTTTCCCTTACCCAGCTCCTCTCGAAGGCTGCCCAGCGCCTGATTGCCGACCTGCGTATGCAGGTGCAACAACACATCGGCCGCCTTTCCGTGAGCTTCTACGACGCCACCCGCACCGGCGTCCTGGTGTCGCGCATCATGACCGACGTGGAGGGCGTGCGCAACCTGATCGGCACCGGCCTGGTCGACTTTGTCGGCGGCATGCTGACTGCCGTGCTCGCATTCTTCATCCTGATGCGCATCAGCCCCAGCATCACCCTCATCTCCTTCGCCTTCGTACTGACCTTCGTTCTGATCCTGCGTAAGGCATTCGGTGTCATCCGTCCCATCTTCCGCGAGCGTGGCCGTATCAATGCCGAGGTCACCGGACGGCTGACGGAATCACTGGGTGGCGTGCGTGTGGTCAAGGGCTATCACGCAGAAGATCGCGAAGCCGGTGTATTTGCCTCCGGGGTAGAACGGCTTTACCAAAACGTTGTCCGTTCGCTGACCGCCACCTCGCTGCTTTCACTGGCCGCAACCGCCATTCTGGGCATCGTCGGCGCCACCGTCATGTGGCTCGGCGCCCGCCAGGAGATGGCGCACAAGATCACCCTCGGCGATTACTTCACCTACACCATGTTTTTGGCCTTCATGGTCGCCCCGGTTTTCCAGGTAGTGAATGTCGGCACCCAACTGACTGAGGCTATCGCCGGCCTTGACCGCACCAGCGAGATCCTTGCGGAGAGAGAAGAAGATGACGAGCCTGACCGCACCGTCACCCTGGGACCCATCAACGGCGACGTGAAATTTGAGGATGTGCACTTCGCCTACGAAACCGACAAGCCAGTGCTCCACGGCATTTCGTTTCATGCCCGCCCGGGGACGGTCACGGCGTTGGTGGGCTCTTCGGGATCGGGTAAATCCACCATCATCAGCCTGATCTGTGCCTTTCATAAGCCCACATCGGGCCGTGTGCTGGTCGACGGCACTGATCTTTCCACCGTGCGCCTTAACAGCTATCGCAGCCAGCTGGGAGTTGTGCTGCAGGAATCGTTTCTCTTCGACGGAACCATCCGCGAGAACGTCATCTTCTCTCGGCCCGAGGCCACCGAGGAG
>Ga0182024_10017656_pt1 | contig 13363 bp, 14 predicted proteins | sample P32metaG_FD_120480 | JGI IMG/M metagenome (GOLD analysis project Ga0182024, IMG submission 120480) | Permafrost microbial communities from Stordalen Mire, Sweden - P3-2 metaG (Illumina Assembly) | ecosystem: Environmental > Terrestrial > Soil > Wetlands > Permafrost | place: Sweden: Stordalen...
CAAGTCGCGCCTCCACTACAGATCATCGTAGGAGAGCGTGAACCGAACGTATGTTCACATTGGACCACCGCGGTAATCTGCAATCTCCAACCGGTCCTCTGCGATCTGATTTTTCACCGCATCCGCCACCAGCGCCGCCTCCGCTGCTTCCCGCACCCGGTGTACCCGCACCAGGGAAGCTCCGTGCAAAATTGCCGTCACCAGCGCCGCCACGCTGGCCGTTTCGCGCGCATCAACCGGCGCGGTTTTCCCACCGTAGAGCGGCGCCAGCGCCCGGCCCAGAAACGACTTGCGGCTCACCCCGGCGAGCAGCGGCCGGCCCAGGTCAAGCAACTCCGCCTGCCGGCCCAGCAGCGCAAAATTCTCCTCGCCACGCTTCCCGAACCCATACCCTGGGTCCAGCACAATCGATTCCGCCGCAATCCCCGCCGCGAGGGCCTTGTCCAGGCTCGCCTGCAACCCTTCCCGCACTGTCTTCAGAAGCTCATCTGCCCCCAGCTGCGCCTGTCCGACCCACTCCTCCGGCCGTCCCCGCGCATGCATCAGCACCACCCCGCAGCCTGCTTCCGCGCACACGGCCGCCAGGCCGGAGTCCCAGCCAAACCCGCTCACATCGTTAACGATCTCCGCACCGCAGGCAAGCGCGGCACGCGCTGTCTCCGCTTTGTAAGTATCCACTGAAATAATCGCGTCCGGCCGCGCTTCAAGAATTCTCTTAAGCACCGGCAGCAGCCGTGCCTGCTCCTCCGCCGCGCTCACCGTCGCCGCGCTCACCGCCGGCGCAGCGGGCTGCCCGTCCGCGCCCTTCGAGGCAGAACCCACCTGCGATCCCGGCCGGGTACTCTCCGCGCCCAGGTCCAGGAGGTCCGCGCCCTCGTCCAGCAATTCAATTGAGCGGGCCACTGCGGCTTCAGGGTTAAGAAAGAGCCCCCCATCGCTGAACGAGTCCGGCGTCACGTTGACGACGCCCATCACAAGCGTGCGACGACCCAGTTCCAAGGTCCGGCTGCGCAGGCGCCATGGGGTACGCACTCGTCTGAGTTCGGTCGCTCCTGTCACTTCACCCTCAACTGCCGCGGCACAACGCGACGGCGCCCATTCATCTCAAATGGAACAGAAATCTATCCCCTAAATGGTACGCCGCAGCCTTGTTCTCTGCTGTTAAACTCCTTCCATGCATCCCTTTCGGCGAATTCTTGCGCTCCTTTTGGCCGCGTCGCTGCTCCCCGCCAGCCTCTATCCCCAGAGCCATCACCGGGCCGCCAAACCAGCCGCCCCTGCCAAGGCCCAACTCGCCGACCGCCTGCGCGTAATTCTCTCCGATCCAGCCCTGAGCCACGCCCTTTTCGGCATCAGCGTCAAAGCTCTCGACGGCCAGATGGTCTACGGCTACAACGACGGCCTGCTCTTTACCCCTGCCTCGAACGCCAAGCTACTCACCACGGCGGCCGCCTTTGCCCTGCTCCCCGTCCAGGACCTCACCTTTACCACCAATGTTGTGGCCAGCGGGGTCATCGACCCGCAGGGTATTTTGCACGGCGACATCGTGCTGCTCGGATGCGGCGATCCGACCCTGAGCCGCCGCCGTTATCCATATGGCGCGCCGCCGCCGGCCGCCGCAACTGGAACCTCCAATGCAACCACCCCCTCGGAAATAGAGAAGCCGCCTACGGACATGGATGTCCTCGGGCTGCTGGCCCAGCAGGTGGAACAATCGGGCATCCGCACCGTCGATGGGGCCATCATTGGCGACGACAGTTTCTACGTCGATGAGCCTTGGGGCGAGTCCTGGGGTTGGGACGACCTGCAATGGAGCTACGGAGCGCCCATCTCCGCACTCACATTTGCCGAGAACACCATGGATCTCGACATCACCGCCGACCCGGCGAAAGCCGGCGCCACCCTGGCCAGCTGGGCTCCTGACGTGGACTACTACACGCTGGAAAACAGCATGATTCCCACGCCCGCTGGACAGACCTCTCATCCCGGTCTCAATCGCCGTCCCGGGTCGCTGCTGGTCCGCGCATGGGGCACGATGCCGGCCAACGGGCTCCATGCCGGCCTGGCCGTCGAGGACCCCGCCGAGTTCACCGCCGCCGCGTTCAAGCAGGCGCTCGTCACCCACGGCGTCGGCGTCACCGGCTCCGCCTTCGCCCGCCACAAGTCGTCCATGGTTACCAGTGAATTCGCCGACGAGCGTTCCCAGCCGCTGCGGCTCAGCCCCTCGCAGCAGAGCCGAGTCCTGGCGCCCCTCGAAGACCGCCGCGTTCTCGCCACGCATGTCTCCGTTGCCCTGGCCCAGGACATCGTTCTCACCAACAAGATCAGCCAGAACCTCCACGCCGAGCTGCTCCTCCGCCTGCTCGGCAAGATCTTCGGCAGCGACGGCAGCTTTGCCCAGGGCACGCGCGTTGTCCGCCAGTTTCTCCTCGACTCCGGCGTCAACGACCCCGATTTTTTCCTTTATGACGGCTCCGGCATGAGCCCCGACGACCGCATCGCCCCCCGCGCCTACGCTCAATTGCTCAGCTATGCGTCGCGCCAGCCTTGGGGCGCAGCATGGAAAGAGACGCTTCCCGTTGCCGGTGTCGACGGCACGCTCGCGAACCGTTTCAAGAGCTCCCCGCTCAAGGGTCGCCTGTGGGCCAAGACCGGCACCCTCAACGAAACCAATGCGCTCAGCGGGTATCTAACTGCGGCCAGCGGAAAGACGCTGGCATTTTCCATTCTCGTCAATGGACATCGCCCCGGCAGCGACGCCGAAATCCAGGCCATCGATCACATCGCCGAAGCCATCGCCGCGTCAGAGTAGTGCCTTGTATCATCAGCTCCAGATGCGCGCGCCCTTTTTTGCAGTTTCCATGGTCTTCCTGGCTTGTGCCGTAGCCCTCACCGGCTGCCGCTCTCTGCCCCCCTCGAAGCCGGAGGCCCAGTGGACCGTTGAAGAAAGCCGGGGAGCGACCGTCTTCCAGCAAAAGTGCGCCCGATGCCACCACCCCACCACCACACGGCCCCTCAACGGCCCCGGCCTGCAGGCGCTGACCAAGATCAAAGCCATGCCCTCCGGCGCGCCACCCACTGACGAGCGCATGACCTCCGTCATTCTCCACGGGCGCAATATGATGCCCGCCACGCAACTCACTGACAATCAGCTCAGCGACCTGCTGGCCTATCTCCACACCCTATGACGATCCACGCCGAAACCGACAAAGTCGAAAAGGACCGGCCTCAACCGCCTGGCCGCGATCTGCTCCCGCTCCCTGGTCTGGCCGCCATCTGCCTTTATCTCTTCATCCTTGCTGGAGTCATCGTTCTCGGCGTCGTCGGCGGACGCCATTATCCGCCCCTGTTCCTCATCTTTGCCGCCGCCTTTATCACCGCCAGCGCCGGCCTGCTCATGCGCTTTCGCTGGGCCTGGGCGCTTGCCCTGGCTGCCGTTTTTCTTCTAGTGGCTTACAACCTCTGGATATTTTCCAGCCAGCATCAGGGAGCTGCCCTCGTTCAGGGCCTTCTCAACCTGATCTTCTTCCTTTACCTGATCAGGCCGGAAGTCCGCGAGAAGCTGCGCTGACCCGCTACCAGAGCGTCTTGCACACCCCGGACCTGCGTATCTCCAGGTCATGCGTAACCAAGGTGCAACCGTGCCCAATCGCGGTGGCGGCAATGACTCGGTCAATCGGGTCGCCGTGGAACGGTTCCGGAAGTTCTGCCGCACAAATCAAGATAGCCGTCGTAAGCGGTATGGACTTAAGCCTCGCTTCAATCGCGGCTATAAAATCCGGGGTCGCCGAATTCAGGCGCAGCCGCTTGCGCCCTGCCGCATAGGCGATTTCATATAATGAGAGGGGGGAATACGCAAGACTTTCCCCTTCGATGCGGGCTTCTACAATTGCCTCGCGCACCTTAACCGGCAGCCGTTCTTCGTCCATCATCAGCCAAATTACGACGTGTGTGTCGAGAAGGATCATTCTTTCGGAAACGGGGACCAATCCTCCTTCAAGTGGTCCCACTCCTCCCGCGGAATGAACGGCTCGCTGGGATCGATCGTCTGGCCCGGCACCAAAAGCATGTGGCGCAAACAGCCGAAGATCGCCTCCGGGCTCTCCTTCTGCGCCTGCTCCATGACTGGTCCTAGTCGCGCCACCGGCTTGCCGCGCTTGGTCACAATCACCGCTTCCCCGCTGGCCTGCACCTCGTCCATAACCGCAAGGCATTTTGCCTTGAATTCCCCTGCCGGCATTGTCCGCATGGGAGTCACCTCTTCATGGTCATCTCGTCATGACCATGGTCATTTTATCATGGCCATGAAGGTCCCGCCAATTTCATCCTTGCCCAACCGCCAGAGAATGATAATCTCTGCCCATGCTGCGTTTAACCCTGAAGCCCTTTCCTTGCCTTGCCCTGAGTGTGCTCCTAAGCCTGGCCGTTCTCCCCCTCTCAGCCGCCGACGCCCCAAAAAAACGCGCCATCACCCTCGACGATCTGGCCCGTTTGCAGCGCGTCGGCACTCCTGTCGTTTCTCCCGAAGGCGATTGGGTGGCCTACACCGTCAGCCAAACCGATACCAAGGAAGACAAAGGGCAGACCCATTTGTGGACGGTTAAATGGGACGGCTCGGTCCACCTCCAGCTCACCTTCGGCAAGGAAGGCGCGTCGGCCCCCAAATTCAGCCCGGATGGCCGCTCCCTCAGCTTCCTATCCTCGCGTCCCGGTCCCGCCAAGGGCTCGCAGGTCTGGCTTCTCGACCGCCGCGGAGGTGAGGCCGAGCAGTTGACCGCTATCACCGATCAGGACATTGAAGGCTACAGTTGGTCGCCCGATTCGAAAAAGCTCCTGCTCACCCTTCATCCCAAGGCCGAACCCGACGCCGAAGAAGGCAAGCCGCCTGTCCCGCCCAAGCCCATCGTCATCGATCGCTACCACTTCAAGCAGGACGTTCAGGGCTACCTCCGCGATGACGCCTTCGACTCGCTCTACCTCTACGACATTGCGACCAAAAAAGCCGAGAAGCTGACCACGGATAAAAACGTTCAAGAAGAGGATGCCGAGTGGTCCCCAGATGGCGCATGGATCGCCTTTGTCAGCAACCAGGATTCCGATCCCGACCGCAGCACCAACACCGACATTTTTGCCGTCGCACCCAAGCCCGGCTCGACGCCGCGCAAACTCACCACCTGGCCAGGTCCCGATGGCGGCCATCTCGCCTGGTCGCCCGATTCCAAGTCCATCGCCTACACCCAGGGCGCCGAGTTGAAGCTTCTCGAATACTCGCAGTCCCGCGCCGCCGTAGTTACATTGGATGGCAAAGTAAGTTATCCCGCTGCCAAGTTCGACCGCAGCGTTCGCCAGCCGATTTATTCGCCGGATGGACATTTGAGTTATCTCGTCTCCGACGACCGAAACCAATACCCCGCCGAAGCCGAGTTAGAAGGCAACGGCGTCAAGCGTCTTCTAACTCAGCCGGGCGCCGTGGTCGGATGGGATGAAGCAGCAGGCCACACAGCAGTGCTTTATACCAGCGACAGCGAGCCCTCGGAAATTTACGCTTTTGAAAATGGCTCGCTGCGCAAACTCACCACGCACAACGACGCGCTGATGGCCGAATTGAATCTCGTGCCCACCGAGGACATTGAGTTCAAGAGCAAGGACGGCACGGATGTTCATGGACTTCTCACGCGACCGGCCGACTTCAAGGCCGGCACGCCCGTGCCCATGATTCTCTTCATTCATGGCGGGCCAAATGGACAGGATGAGCATAGCTTCGACTTCCTCCGTCAATGGATAGCCACTAAGGGCTACGCCGAACTCAACGTGAATTATCGCGGCAGCTCGGGCCGCGGTCAGGACTATTCGAAAGCCATCGCCGCCGACTGGGGCAACAAGGAAGTCGCGGACCTGCTCGCCGGCGTCGACAAGGCGGTCGCCCTGGGCGTGGCCGACCCCGACAAGCTGGCAGTCACCGGCTGGAGTTATGGCGGCATCCTCACGGATTACACGACGGCGAGCACGGATCGCTTCAAGGCCGCGATCAGTGGCGCCGGAGTTGCCTCTCCCATGTCCTTCTATGGCGTCGATCAATACATCCTTCAATACGACAACGAGCTGGGTCCGCCGTGGAAAAACCTTCAACTCTATATCAAGATGAGTTATCCGTTTCTCGAGATCGACAAGCGCATCCACACTCCCATGCTTTTTATGGGCGGCACATCAGATATGAACGTTCCTCTGCTGGGCGGCGAACAGATGTATGAGGCGCTGCGTTCGCTGGGCCGGCCTACCGAGTTAGTCGTCTATCCCGGCCAGTTTCACGGCTTCACGCGTCCCAGCTATATCCGCGACCGTTACGAGCGCTGGCTTGCCTGGTGGGATAAGTACCTCAAACCCACACCGGCTCCCGCTCCCGCTCCCGCACCCGCACCCGCAGCGGAACCCAAGAAATAAGGAATGCTAAAGCCGCTGTAACGCCTGTCGCAAGGAGGCCAGATCGTATGAAGCTGATTTTCATTTATGGCTTGCCGGCTACGGGGAAACTGACCGTAGCGCAGGAACTCGTAGCTATAACCGGCTACAAACTCTTCCACAACCACCTCGTGGTCGATCTACTGCTGACCGTCTTCGAATTCGACAGCCCTGAGTTCGTCGCCTTGCGTGAAGAAATGTGGCTCTCGGTTTTCGAGCAAGCCTGCCGCGCCAAGTTACCAGGCCTAATCTTCACCTTCGCCCCGGAAGCAACCGTGCGGCCGGCCTTCATTGTCAACACGCAGAAGGCCATTGCTGCTGCCGGCGGCGAAGTCGATTTCATTGAACTCACCTGTCCGCTCCCGGAATTGAAGCGCCGCATGGGCAGCCTGTCGAGACTCCAATACAAAAAGCTGACTTCCGTACCGCTCTTCGAGCAACTGCACGAGGAGGGCAGCTTCGAGGCGAGTTACATGCCCACGCCAAAACTATCGATCGACACCAGCGACAACCAGCCGGCCCGCGCCGCGTTGCAGATTGCTCGTGTTCTCGAACTGCTCCCAGCCAAGTAACTCGATGCTTCGCGCCGTCTCCGCGCAGACGTAGTTTCTGGATCGCCGGGTTACTTGCATAAGTCCTTCAACTTATCGAATGGCTTCGGCTTGAACGGCGGGTACTTCAAGTGCCGTGAATCCATGAACTGATCGGGCAGCGTGCATCCTCCTCGTGCTCGCGTGGCGAAGTGTACCAAGCCCCGTTTCGTCCACCGGAACCACCGCACCATCACTGCCGCTACAATAGGGAAGGAATGGAACTGGTACAGATTGCCCCGGCGCAAAAGATTCCCGCCCCCAAGCCCGAGTGGCTCAAGGCGCGCGCTCCCATGGGCGAAAACTACCACGACCTCAAGCGCCTGGCCCGCTCGCTCAATCTTCACACGGTATGCGAGAGCGCGCACTGCCCAAATATTGGCGAGTGCTGGCACCACAAGACTGCAACCTTCATGATGCTGGGCAATCTGTGCACGCGCCGCTGCGGCTTTTGCGCCGTACCCAAGGGCCGCCCCGAGCCCATCGATTTCGACGAGCCGCGCCGCGTGGCTCAAGCAGTGGCAACCCTCGGCCTGCAGCACGCCGTCATCACGAGCGTCAATCGCGACGACGATCTGGTCGGCGGCGCGCGCGCCTTCGACCTGGTCATCCGGGAGATTCGCCGCCAGGCCCCCGGCTGCCGCGTCGAAGTGCTCATCCCCGACTTCCAGGGCAACCCGGAAGCCATTCGCATCGTCGTCGAAGCCCGCCCCGAAGTGCTTAACCACAACACCGAGTCGGTACCGCGCCTTTACCGCGTGGTCCGCTCCGGCGCTCGCTACGAGCGCTCCCTCGAACTGCTTCGTTATTCGAAAGAGCTGAACCCCGCAGGGATCACGAAGTCCGGCGTCATGGTCGGCCTGGGCGAGGAAACGTGGGAACTGCTGCAGGTCTTCCGCGACCTTGCCGCCGTCCATTGCGACATCCTCACCATTGGCCAGTATCTGCGACCCTCGCGCGACCACCTGCCCATGGCGCGGCTCTACACACCGCGCGAGTTTGTCGAGCTCAAGACCGAAGCGCTCAAGATGGGCTTCCGCCACGTCGAGTCCGGCCCACTGGTCCGCTCGAGTTACCACGCGCACGAGCAGGCCGCTTCGACGGGGCTGACCGTAGTGACTTAGCAACTCCAACTTCCAGGGGCCAGGGAAATTTCGTCGACACCGCTGGGCCGTTCTGCCCCCCGTCAACCCGTTAATATATTGTTTGGAAGGAACGAGGAGAAAGATGGCAGGCTCATTCATGGCCGGGAATCCGGCGCTCAAAGAACTTTCCGCCGACCTGAAACGCCGCATGGACCAGGCGGTGGCCACATTCCAGGCCAACCTGGCCTCCACGCGCACCGGCCGCGCCAGCGTACACATGCTCGACCAGGTCAAGGTGGACTACTATGGCACGCACATGCCCATCAACCAACTGGCGCAGGTCTCCACGCCCGAGGCGCAGCTCATCCTCATCTCCCCCTACGACCCGACCGTCATCAAGGAGATCGAGAAGTCCCTGCAGGCCGCCGACCTCGGCCTCAATCCGCAGAGCGATGGCAAGGTCATCCGCGTGCCCATTCCGCCCATGACCGAGGAGCGCCGCCGCGACGTCGTCAAGCACCTCAACAAGGTCCTTGAGGAGCACCGCACCGCCATCCGCAACGTCCGCCGCGACGGCAACGACGTGCTCAAGAAGCTCGCCAAGGAAAAGAAGATCGGCGAAGACGAAGAGAAGCGGGCTCTGGAAGAAGTGCAGAAGATGACCGACGAAGAAATCCGCCGCATGGAAGAGCTTTCCCGCAAGAAGGAAGCCGAAGTCATGCAGGTGTGAGCAGCAACGCTCGTCAGAAATTCCGAGCCCGTCCGCACCGTGTTCAAATTACGTTAGAGAAGCCGACATATTGGGGCTAATCCGAGGAAGTCCCGTAGGACACCGTTTCCAGACTCCCAACCCACAAGTCTGACATGGCGACAGTCCAGCCAAGTGAATTCCGCGAATTCCCGGATCGCGGAGACCATGGCCGGAGGGCTTTGCGATTTCGTCCAAAAATTACCCTTTTTGAAACGCTGTCATCTTAGGGGTGCACCGATTAAGAAGTCGGTGCCACAGCGTTCACAGCAGCAATATTCTGAATAAACTCGTCCAAGTGCCCTTCTAGGCTTGAGTAACTTTGATGAAGAATTTCAGCGTATTTTTCTTCGCTGATTGAAAGCTCTAACTCCATCCTGGCTGCGACCAGTAAAGGGATAAGCATTCGGTTGACATTTTTGGTTTCTACAAAGCACTGTTTTGCAAAAGGAACGTGCTTTGCAGAAAGCTCGGCGGTCATCCGCTGAATTTCTTGGTTCGTCGTTGCGATACGGCCTGCCTCAAACTCATAGTTCTTCTGTATCGCTTCAAATCTGCGTAGATCTTGAGTACCCTCAATATTGTGATGCCGCAGAAGCTCAATCAGCGCGTCGCGTGTTTTTTCAAAGCCCTTAACTAACGCAACCTTTACGACAATCTGTTCTTGCAAGATGCTCAGACCCATTCGTTGTTGCGTCAAACGAAAGAAGGCACCCGCAAACTCCGCCCCGAAATTGGCGAGCGCACGAATAGTATCTTCACCCGCGACAAGGTTGACTTTTGCGAGAACGGGAGATTTCTCAAGGTACGTCGCTGAAACTTCCTTCAGCGAAAAACTCAACTCGCTGAATTTGGAAAGGGCCCCCATAGAAACTGCAATGGCCTCTGCCGCTGCTGCGTATGTATCTTTCCGGAAAGTTATTTCCCGTTCCCGATTTTTTAACTCCCGATCGTCTTGGAGTTGCAAACTCAGGCGGCGGTCGTTAGCACGATTGGTGAAATAGATTCCTGACAGAGTGAACAGAGAGCCGACTAAAACACCCCAAAATGTGGCGGGTATCTTGTCGAGTAGTTGAGCAAAAAACTGAGGAAAGTCATTCATGTTTACTCTACCTGAGGGTCTTCGCCTCGACCAGAAGCCGCATTGAACGGGCTGAGAATTCCTGCGAGTTTTTCCATTCTGCAATGGTACTGCGGAACGGCAGGAAAGGCGGGTGGCCCCGGTCCGGGAGCAGTAGTTTCTGCCGCTTGATCTGGGTGCCCCCGGTCTCTCGCAATTGGAGACCGGGGATACCACAGGCCTTAACTAACAGGCCGGAACTGAACACCGTCACCTTGATTACTCCCGGAAAACGCCGCAGTGCTCGGACATGGGCTCAAAGCGTCCCACTGCCCTGAGTAATCTCAGCATCTACAAGCGGGATCTACTCACCGTCTTTGCAGAATTATTCCTTCGCAGAGCGCACAATTGTTCCATGCGCGTTCAACAACCACCCGGCCCGCTTCCTGGCCAACGATTCGCCGTCACCCGAACCCCGGATTCAAATCTGTCAGGGATGTGGCCGGTCGATTTCCGTCGCCGGAACCCCACCCCTCCCCCACTTTTGCCGCAATCCAATCAAAAGAAAAGGATTAGGTCAAAAACATCCGTTTCGCCCTACCCAAACAAAGAACTTACCGCCCTTGCCGCCGGTGAGAATCCGGGAGCCGTTTACGGATAAATCCGGTGCAGCGTCCGCGCAAACGGAATCGTCTCCCGCACATGGTCCAGTCCGCAGATCCACGCCACAGCCCGCTCGATCCCCATACCGAAGCCCGAGTGCGGCACACTGCCATAGCGGCGCAGATCGAGGTACCACTCGAATGCCTCCCGCGGCAGTTTATGTTCGTCGATGCGGCTGCTTAGCAATTCATACGAAGACACGCGCTGCGATCCGCCGATGATCTCGCCATACCCCTCGGGCGCCAGCACGTCCACGCACAGCGCTAGCCGCGGGTCCTTCGGGTCGGGCTCCATGTAGAACGCCTTCACGTCGGCGGGATAGCGATTCACCATCACAGGTCTGTCAAATTGCGAGCTCAGCCAGGTCTCGTCCGGCGAGCCAAAGTCGTTGCCATATTCGAACGGCGCTTCCAGGTGTCCATCCTTGTGGGCCTGGTTGAGCATCTCCACCGCATCGTCGTAGCGCAGCCGCGGAAACGGCGGCACAATCGCTTCGAGCTTTGCTCGATCGCGCCCAATGACCTCAAGTTCCGGCCCGCGATTCTTCAGCACGCTCTGCACAATGTGCGAGAGAAAATTCTCCGCCAGCGCCAGCAGCCCGTCCAGGTCGCAGTAGGCCACCTCCGGCTCAATCATCCAGAACTCGGTCAGATGCCGCCGCGTCTTCGACTTCTCCGCGCGAAACGTCGGCCCGAAGCTGTAGACCTTGCCCAGGGCAAGAGCCGTCGACTCGATGTAAAGCTGGCCGGATTGCGTGAGGAACGCCGGATCGCCGAAGTAGTCCACGGGAAACAGCGTCGACGTGCCTTCGCAGGCCGCGGGGGTGAGAATCGGCGGGTCGGTGCGAATGAATCCGTTCTGGTCAAAGTACTCCGCTGCTGCGCGCATGATCTCTGCGCGGATGCGCAGAATGGCCGACTGCCGCGGCGACCGCACCCACAGGTGACGGTGCTCCATCAGGAAGTCAACGCCATGCTCTTTCAGCGTGATCGGGTATGGATCGCTCTCCGGCACGCGCTGCACCACTTCGACGTTCTCCACGTCCAGCTCGAAGCCGCCTGGAGCTCGCTTATCGGCGCGCACCTTGCCGGTCACGATGACAGACGACTCCTGCGTCAGGCCCTTCAGCGCCTCGAAGACCTGTGCCGGCACACTCTTGACGTGGGCTACGCCCTGCACCGTCCCCGTGCCGTCGCGAAAAATTGGAAACAGCAGCTTGCCGCTCTCGCGCAGGTTGTAGAGCCATCCGCGCAGCGTGACGGACTGGCCCTCATGCTGGCCGAGGCTGGCGATGGTTGCTACAGGCGGAGCTGGAATTGAGGGCGTGGGCTCCGGCGCGGCCGTCGCGGGCGTACTGTTCTCATCACTCATGAATAATTTCCTCAAGCGACCGGCCAACAAAACAACGCCAGCCGGACTCTCCAGCATAAACCGCAGGGCTGCCGGGGTGGCGCGCCGGTCGGCGTCCATGCAGGCTCTTCGATCAACGGTGGGTTCCACTGCGCAGTTGGGTTCCACTGCGCAGTTGGGTTCCACTCCGCAAAGATTGCAGCCCAACCGCACGGTCCTGATATGCACGTCCCGCAAAAAGCGAAGACTCTCCCGCAGCGTCTTCGAAGAGATGCTCTAACGCCTCGTTCCCAGCGCCGCGTCGAGCGCCCCATCCATCGTGGGATACATGAATTGAAAGCCCGCGTCGCCAAGCTTGGCCGGAACCACCCGTGCGCTGGCGAGCAGCGCCTCGTCCGCCATTGCCCCCAGCGCCAGCCGCAAAGCAAATGCCGGCGCCGGCAGAACGGCCGGCCGACGGACCGCTTTGCCCAGCGCGCGCGTGAAGTCCGCGTTGGTCACCGGCTGAGGCGCGGTCAGGTTTACGGGCCCGGTCAGCGAGTGTGTGTCCATGGCAAACAGAATCGCCGACCCGGCATCGGCCAGGCTGATCCAGCTCATCCATTGCAGCCCGGAACCGAGCCGGCCGCCCAGCCCCAGCCGGAACAGCGGCAGCATTTTGGCTAGCGCGCCGGCACCCGGCCCGAGCACAACTCCAAAGCGCAAATGCACTAACCGAATCCCCGCCTCGACCGCCGGCCGCGCCGCTGCCTCCCACTCCCGGCAAAGATCGGCCAGAAACCCCTGGCCCGGGGCGGAGCTTTCATCCAGCAACTGGTCGCCGCGGTTCCCATAGATCCCCGTGGCGGAGGCCACCAGCAGCGTCTTCGGCGGCTGCCGCAGCGCCGCCAGCGTTGTAGCCAGCGCCCGCGTCGACTCCACCCTGCTCAACCACATTTCGCGTTTCCATGCCGGCGTCCAGCGATGCGCGGCTACGCTGGCTCCGGAGAGATGAATGGCCACAGATAGCCCTTCCAACGGCTCAGGATCTTCAACAGGGGGTGAAGCACCAGGATTCCACTTCAGCTGCCCGGCCTCAACCGGATCGCGGCGCACCAATTGCACAACCCCGGCTCCGCGACCTCGAAGTGCCTGCCGCACCGCCGATCCCAGCATTCCAGACCCTCCGGACAGCAGGATTTCCTGCGAATTTGCGCTTGCATCCACGGGTTGGATTTTCTTTCCCTCGCTGAATACCATACGCGCAACAAAGAAATGACAATTCAGTGACATTGTAATTATTTTTGATCTGGACAACATTTCGTGCCGCGATGCATCCTATTCGTTGTTGCATCTGGAGGCGGGGAATGGGCGACTTGGCGGTGGTGAAGAGCGAAGAAACACAAAAGACCCAGGTCGATCCCGAAAC
>Ga0182024_10017658_pt1 | contig 13362 bp, 18 predicted proteins | sample P32metaG_FD_120480 | JGI IMG/M metagenome (GOLD analysis project Ga0182024, IMG submission 120480) | Permafrost microbial communities from Stordalen Mire, Sweden - P3-2 metaG (Illumina Assembly) | ecosystem: Environmental > Terrestrial > Soil > Wetlands > Permafrost | place: Sweden: Stordalen...
CTCGAGCGGCTCGCCGGCTACTGCGCAGCCATCAAAGGAGGAGCGCCCGCATAGGGCAGTGGGGCGCAGGTGCATAGACCTATTCAAATTACGCGGCGTATCAGCAGGACAGGATACTAGGCGGCCACCCTTGAGGTCCACACGTCGTTCCAACTCGTCGACATGCCCAGAACAGGCGCCGACGTACAGGACGTCGTCTTGGCCGTCCTTCCAAAGGCTGTACGGCGCCCTTGCCACCGAGGGCCGGCCACAAGGCGCCGGCTTCATCTTCCCGGGAAGATAGATGCCGCAGGTTGTGCCGGCCTTGCTTGGCCCGACATGGGCGAAGCTGCGGAGCACCAGCCTCGACGTGTCGCTCTCGCCGTCCTTCCAGAGCAGGGCTCCGTGCAAGCGAGTCCAGATGACGCCGTCTTCAGCCGGCGCCGGCGAGTCATAGGCCATCATGCGGTGGAGGACCCCGGTCGCGATCTCCTCTTGGAGCCAGACCAGCTCGTATCGGTCGTCGCCCGGCGCTTTGCAGCGGTAAGCGAAGCGGGCCTGAGGAAAGGCCTCGTGGGAGAAGAACACGCGACTCTTCGATTGTCGCTTTCGCCGACGATGCGGACCTGAACGTCGCGTACGCCTCGAAAGCGCGGCACCGGGCGGCTGGGCGGAATCGAATCACCCGGCTGGGCACCCCCGCGCACAGCGTCGAAGAGCGCTTCGTCCGGGTTGTGCCAAGCGCCGTGCTCGAGGATCGATTTCGCTCGTTCGTATTGCTCGGCGGTGAGGGTGCGGGGCGGTCCAGCCACGGTCGGCACAGAGTCCAAGCGGACGGCCTCGTCGAACTCACGCCGCTGTGCTTCGAGTGCGCCGTCCTGGACGGTCCGGGCGTCGTCACTCACGCGGTAAAGCTATCCAGGCGTTCTCTGTTGCTGAGCGACCACCGCCTCCCTCGGCAGATGAGGCAACACATCGTTCGACACGGTCATCGTGCGGGCGGCGAAGCCCTCGCACCCGATGGTGGGCTCGAGCGATGGCCTCGTCAGAGCCCCGAGCTGGGTCGAAGGGCATCGTGCCAGGCTCAAGCTGGCCGTCGTCACCGCGGGCAAGAAGCGGCGATTGGTTTTAGAAACCTAGCCCGGACTTGGGCCGGGGACGGTCGTGGGGACGCACCTGAGGACGATTGCGAGGACGGGTCTGAGGACGTTCGTGGGGACGCCGGTAGCGCACAATCGCAACCGCCGCTGCACCTCAACCGACCGATAGACGCCATTTGTGGAGGGGCAGGTGCTCTCTCGAGTGAGAGCCATCGGCGAGAGACCGACGGACCGGCTACCAGAAGGAGCACCATGACAACGACGAAACCCCTACCCCACCTCCTAACCATCGAGGAGCTCGCCGATCACCTCGGCGTGACCGTCCGGCACATTCGCAGGCTCATCGCCGAGAAGCGCGTACCGTATGTGAAGTGGCGGCGCTTTATCCGATTCGACCCCGATGAGATCGCCCGCTGGCTAGACGACGCCCGCCATTCCGAAAGAGGAAACGAGGTCCGCTGACCAGGGCACGACCGTCGGCCCTGGTCCGGAGGTTCGCACTGCGCCTAGCTCTCAAGGGCAGGACCGACTGAGCCTCGATGGACCGCACGTGGTGACCATCCACCGTCGTTTTGTTGACGTCTTCGTTAAAAAGACTGATTAGTGCTGTACCCTTGCTGCGCGGCTCGCGAGGGGCCACACATGGCGAGACCGAGTGCGTTGTCACCTGGCAGACGCTCGGTGCCACCAAAGGAGCAGCTGAGATGGTCAGGCCGAGCACCTCCCTCATAACGTCGCGCGCTGCGGAACAGGCAGAGAACGCCCCTTTTTGTAGCGTGAACAACTGGCAAATGTTCTTCCGCTTGAAGACATTGCGCGTCTGCATGGTGCTCACAGTGTCGAGTCTGGTGTTGACAGCTTGCGGGGTGTCGCAGGCACAGCCCCCAAGTAGCGGGACGCGGGCGGTGAGTTCACCGAGCCATACGCAGGCCTCGGCCAAGTGGTTCGCCCCCAAGCTGATCGATCCTGGTAACAACGAGGACCTCGACTCAGTTTCCTGTCCCTCAAAGTCATTCTGCGTGGCGGTGGACTCGTCAGGCAATGTCCTTATGTGGGACGGCAAATCGTGGTCGGCGCCCCGCCACCTCACCGATGGGATCCTCTGGTCCGTCTCGTGCGCGTCGGGTTCTTTGTGCATGGCGATCGGCAGCGTTCGTTCCACTACCTCACCTCAGGCGGCGTACGCGTTCAAGTGGAATGGCTCGCTCTGGTCCAAGCCACGCGATATTGAGCCGAAAAGCGCCTGGCAGCTAGGAGTCTCCCCGACGGTCTCGTGCCCCACGATCTCGTTCTGCATGGCGAGCGACCAGAAGGGAAACCTCCTGGCATGGGACGGCTCGGCGTGGTCTTCCACCAAGGGCGGGGCGTTCTCTGAGCCGGCTCTCGAGGCGAATGACGTCTCGTGCAGTTCGGCCACCTTCTGCATGGCCGTACGGGCCTACAACCTTGAGGGGCCCTTCGGGGTCAGATGGAACGGCAAGTCGTGGTCGGCGCAGCAAGTTATCGGCCGGAGTGGGCAACTCTCGAATGTCTCATGTGCGACGACATCGCTCTGCATGGCCCTGGGGTTGTACATTTCACCCTCCGATCCGGCTGGTGGATCTTTCGTCGTTAGGTGGAACAGCAGGGCCTGGTCGGCTCCACGCAAAATAGCGACCACAGACCGTTTCGCCGTTTCTGCATCCTGTGCGACGGACTTATTCTGCATGGCGGTGGGCGACGGAGGCGATGCCTTGCGATGGAACGGCGCGTCTTGGTCAGCTCCTGCAAGCATCGATCTGACCGGTCCAGACGGCAGGGGCGACCCGCTCAGCTGGATCTCTTGTGCGTCGGCCTCGTTCTGCATGGCTGTAGACGGGGGCGGAAACGCAGTTAGATGGAGCACCTAGTGTTGTCCCTGCGGACCATATAGCCGAGGAGTTATTAGCGGCGGTAAGTGCACCTGCAGGGCCGACGGCTGCATTACGGCTGCCGGAGCAACTCGCATGAGCGGCGAAGATTCGAGGCCGACTTTCGAGCTTGTCCAGTCCGCTCACCACATGTCCGCTGTGACCGCGCAGACCGAGAAGGCGCCCAGCTTGTGACTGCATATACTCGCGGTATCGGGGGATGACGTGGCTCCCGACGAACGCCTCGCCGAGCTGTTGAAGCTGCTCGCCCTCTTCCGTGGAGAAGATGACCGGCGCCCAAAGAGACATAAGGATCGAGGGGTTACCGGAGGGCAGCAAGCCGGACGAAACGGCGCAGTGAATGGAGCGTGCGGTCAGTGTCTCCTGGGCCGGATCGCATTCCCTCGGGCTGGGTGCGTTGCATGACACCCTCTAGTCCGGCGTCGCCCAATCCCAGCACCTCGGTGGGGCTTTCGATGACCACGCCCCTCTCGTCCTGATCCTCGCCACCGGGTAGCCCGGTGCCATGATCCGTCGACCCCACCTCGACGAGCAGGCTTGTCGACTCAGGGAGCGCAGGTATGTCGAGCATGAACCGATAATGCCGTGTGAATGTTTGTTGTGGAGATGATTGCCGTAACCGACATGCATAGATCGCTGGAGCGCAATGGCGATCGACAGGCGAGACTTGCTCTCTATAGCCGAGGGTCGACGGGCTCGCTCTCGAGGGCGAGGACGCCGAAGACACACTCGTGAACGCGGTAGAGGGGTTCGGCTGCGATGAATCGTTCCAGGGCTTCGATGCCGAGAGCGAACTCGCGCTGTGCGAGCGACCGTTTGTGCCCGAGGCCGCGAGAGCGCAAGCGCGAGAGCTGTCGTTCTGCGGTGTACTCGGGTCCATAAATGATGCGCAGGTACTCGCGGCCCCGGCATTTGACGCCCGGCTGGACGAAACCCTTCGGGCCTCGGTGGATCACGTCGACTGGCTTGACCACCATTCCCTCGCCACCAGCCGCCGTCAGCTCCTCCCACCAGATCGTTCCGGCCGCGACCGACCCTGGGTCGTTGACGTCAACTGTCATTGATCGTGTCCGACGGAACGTCGTGGCGGCCAGGTCACACAGACGCTTCAGCGTTTCGATATGCCAGAGATGGTCCTTCAATGCGTAGACCGTTCCCTCGCCGGCGAGGATCTGGAACGGGGCGAGCTTGAGATCGTCGAGACTGTTGACCGTCCAGCAGTACCGCCGGTATGCGGCAACGAAACTCTCGGCCATCGCCTCACGTCCTCGTACGTCGTCGACCATCCCGCCAACATCAACTCCTCGGTCTGCCGCCGCCTCGATGGCGGTTCGCTGTGCTGAGAGGGCGTTCGTCGCTGCAGCTCCCACCGAGGCGTACTGGCGTCGGAGTAGCTCTTCGGCCTTTGCCGACCACGGGAGGAGCTCGCAGTCAAGTACGAGCCAGTCGGTCTCCAACTCCTCCCAGAGCCCTGATTCGTCGACGCCTGTGCGGATCTTGTCGATGAAGGCACCCTCTGTCGGTCCATCGGAGAAGAACTGACGGCCAGTGCGGGTGAAGATGGCGCCCGAGTTCAGTGAATCGATGCCGAAGCGGCGGGGAGCAACCGACTCGTCCCGACAGACCACGACCACGGCCCGAGAGCCCATGTGCTTCTCCTCGCAGATCACCTGGTTGACGCCAGCGGAGGAGAAGTAGGCGAACGCCTCGTCGGGGTGCTCGAGGAGGCCCTCCCGATTTGAGGTCGCGGGTGGCGACATCGTGGGCGGGAGGTAAACGAGCCATCTCGGGTCGACGGCGAAGCGGCTCATCACTTCCAGTGCCGCGATGGCGTTCTCCTCTCTGATCGTCACGGAGTGGAAGAGACGCGTCTCAATGATCCGCTTGCCTATGACGTCGTCGAGATCGAGATCGGACGGCGCCCGGTCCGCCGCGGCGGCTGTCCGAGATGACGCAAGCGGACGGACGGGCTCGTAGTAGGTGGTGTGAGCGGACACCGAGACGAGCTCGCGCTCGGGATAACGCAGGGCGGTCAGCCGACCGCCGAACACACAGCCGGTGTCAATGCAGATGGTCTTGTTCAGCCAGACCGCTTCTGGGACCGGCGTATGGCCGTAGACGACAAACGCCTCACCTCGGTAGTCCTCTGCCCACGGGTATCGCACAGGTAGGCCGTACTCGTCTGTCTCGCCGGTCGTGTCCCCATACAGCGCGAAGGAGCGCACAACCCCCGAAGCTCGGCCCTGCAACCTTTCTGCGAGCCCGGCGTGGGCCACTACCAGTCGTCCTTCGTCGAGCACGTAGTGACTCACGAGGCCGTCGATGAAGCCAGCGACCTTGCGGGAGAACTCGGGTGGCTCAGCGGCGAGCTGCTCAAGGGTGCCGGCGAGCCCATGCCCGGTTGTCACGTTCTTCCCGTTCAGGGCGCGGAGAAGCTTCACCTCGTGGTTACCAGGAAGGCAGATCGCTGTTCCGTCGGTGACCATGCCCATTGCCAGGCGAAGCACTGCGGGGCTCGCCGGGCCGCGGTCGACGAGGTCACCGAGGAAGATCACGCGACGACCGTCTTCGTGGCGCGCGGTTCCTGTGTCCGGTGTCACTTCGTAGCCCAGCACGGCCAGCAATTCGACCAGCTCATCCAAACAACCGTGGACGTCACCGACGATGTCAAATGGACCACTGTCGCCGCGCTGGTCGTTCCACAAAGGCTCGCGTTCGAACGTTGCTGCCTCGATCTCGTCTTCGCCGGAGAGGACGTACACGCGGTGGTATCCCTCGCGCCGTAGGCCCCGGAGCGAACGATGGAGCTGGGATTGCTGGTTGTGGAGCACGTGCGAGCCGAACTGGCGCTCGGGCCGCGAGGCATTCCGGGCAGCACAGACACGTTCGGGTACGTCGAGGACGACTGCCACCGCCAGCACGTGATGCTCCTTGGCGAGTGCGATGAGCCCACGCCTAGCCTCAACTTGAACGTTGGTGGCGTCGACGACGGTGAGCCGGCCCGCTTCCAGGCGCTTGCCGGTGATGTAGTGCAGGACGTCGAAGGCGGCATTCGTCGCCTTCTGGTCGTTCTCGTCGTCGCCGACGAGGCCGCGACAGAAGTCAGAGGAGATCGTCTCGGTGGGGAGGAAATGGCGGGCGGCGAAGGTGGACTTGCCCGAGCCCGACACCCCGATGAGCGTTACCAGGCAGAGCTGGGGGATCTTGATGATCATCGTGAGAACACCGCCATCTGGGTCGGCCAGCCCACCTCGGGGTCGGTTGCCCCAATGCCCGAGATGACGACGGTGTAGCCGTTGCGCTCGGCGACCCCAGTCGACCAGGTGGCGAACTCTGCTCTCGTCCACTCGAACCGGTGATCGCGGTGTCGAAGCGTCTCAGCCGGAAGGGTCGCGAAGCGCACGTTGTACTCGACGTTCGGGGTCGTGACAACCACGATCCGGGGCCGCGCATGCGCGAATACGACGCGTTCGAAGCTGTCGAGGCGCGAGGGCTCAAGGTGCTCGATGACTTCTACGATCGCGGCGACGTCGAAGTTCTGCAGCCGCCGATCCCGGTAGGTGAGGGAGCCCTGCAGCAGCTCTACACGCTCGCGACTGCGCGGGGACATCGAGTCGAGGTACAAGCGTTTGGCCGCCACCTCTAGGGCACGGTGCGAAACGTCAACGCCGACGACGTGTTCGATCGCTGGCGACTTGAGGAGCACCTGAATCAGCTTTCCTTGTCCGCAGCCGAGGTCGATCACGCGGCGCGCGCCTGCGTCTTCGATCACCTGCGTGACAGCGGCGAGACGCTGCTCATTCAGGCTGATCGGACGCTCGATCGCCTCCTCTTCGGCGTCGCGATCAGCCGCCGCCTGGTCGGGGTCCGAAGGGTCGTCTTCCAGCAGGCGGCTCATTGCCTCCCGCGTCAGATGCCGGTCATGGCGTAGGTAGCGGTCGGCGATCAGCTCTCGGTCCGGATGGGTCCCGAGCCAGTCAGCTCCTCGCCGGAGCAACTTGTCAACCTCGTCCGGGCCTACCCAGTAGTGCTTGTCGTCATCGAGAACTGGGAGTAACACGAACAGGTGCTCCAGGAGGTCTTTCACCTTCTTGGCACCAGTCAAGCGAACGGCCAGGTAGCGGCTGTCCCCCCAGCTTGGGAACTCCACGTCGAGCGGGATCGCCGACGCCCCGACGACGTAGCCGAGAGGCTCGAAGAGACGCCTCAGTACGGCTTCCCCGCCGCGGCAGGGGACGACGGGAAGAGTGACATCGATGGGGATCTCCTGCTCAGCCAACTCAGGCCGCTCTTTGCTGCGGCCGGTCATGGCCGTCGAGAACACTCGCCCGAGAGCGACCGCCATGAACGACGAGGCCACGAACGGGCGGTCGTTCACGTACTCGGAAAGCGAGAAGTCGTTCCCTCTCGGCCCGTGGTGGTTACGGGCAAGGGCGATGGAATCGATGTCGACGAGCAGGGCGACTGAGCAACGATCCTCTGAGGCCTCGGTGTAGAGGACGTGGGCCGTTCCGAAGCTCAGCTCGACTATCTGATGGCGATCGGGGTTCTTGTGAAGCAGGAAGCCGAGGTCGGTCGCCGGACGGTATGTAGTCGTAATCGTCAGGATCATCAGGCAACGGCTCCGAGACAGCGAGGTAAGCGGCCAGGACGCCCCGACCTCGACGCGGGAATGAGATACCCCCGAAGCCTCGCCCCCAGACTACATAGCGCTTACTCGCCACGTCTCGAGGTTCCGCGGCTGCTCCGCCAGCATCCGCCAAAAGGCACGGGCAGTAGCAATGTTTTGTGACCGCTGACCTGCCTGACCGGATCGACATCGATCCTCAGGTTTGCTTCGGTAAGCCGCGCGTGAAGGGGACAAGAATCTGGGTCGGCCTAGTGCTAGGCCTGATGGCGGACGGAATGACCACGGCCGAGATCTTCGAGCAGTACGCGCAGCTGACCGAGGCTGATCTGCGCGCATGGCTCAACTACGGTGCCCGCCTGGCTGTCGGTGAGGGCTCCCCAACGCCATAATAAATCAGACGCGTGTCTAACTTATTCGACTACCCTGGAAGACGTGGACTACGTGCAGCCGGTCGAAGCAGTCGTACCCGGTGTCCGCGGCCGGGTCCTCGGCGTGTTGGCGCGTGTCGAGACGGAACTCACCATTCGCACCGTCTCACGCTTGGCCGGAGCGAGCGTCCAGCAGACGGCCACTGTGATCGCCGAGCTCGTGAGCCTCGGGATGGTCACGAGGCGGGATGCAGGATCATCTGCTCTCGTTGGTCTCGAGCGGGAGAACGCGGCGGTGGGCGCTGTACTTGCGCTCGCGCAAGTTGGCGAACGCGTGTTGGAACGATTGCGTGATTCTGCGCGCGACATCGAGCCGCAGCCGGCAAGCTTGATCGTCTTCGGATCGTTCGCTCGAGGAGATGCTCGGCTCACGAGTGACCTCGACGTTCTTGCTGTCCGACCGATTGGGCTGTCTCCGGATGATGCCACCTGGCTCGACTCGCTGGGCCAGTGGGAGTCGATAGCACGTCGGATCGTCGGCAACCCCTTGCACATGTTCGTCGTGTCGCAAGAAGAGGTTCAGGCTCTGATGAGACGCCGGAGTGGGCCCTGGCGGGCGATCGCAGCCGAGGGCATCACACTCGTCGGCAGCTCGCTGTCAAGCCGCGCTTCGGTGGCCTCGTGACGACCCGGCCGCGCGGCAAGACGCGAGCGGCAAGTACGGCCGAAGCCAAGAGCTACCTGCAGAAGTCGAAGGAGTTCCTCAGGGCGTCGAGCGACTCTCTCGAGCTCGGCAACTACACTGCCGCGACCGGCAACGCCGTCCACGCCGCTATCTCAGCCGGTGACGCCATCTCAGCAATATTGACTGGGTCGGTGTCCCAAGGAGAGCATGCTGACGCCGTCGGTCAACTCGAGAACATCGGTGGCGACGCGAGATCAGCGGCCCGGCAACTGCGCCAGCTCCTCCCCTTGAAGGCCCAGGCCGAGTACGACTCAAGCCCCGTCACCGTCGCCGTTGCCCGCCGGGCCGTCACTGCTGCTGACCGCATCGTGACGATCGCGGACCGTGTCCTTCGGAAGACCGCCGGCCCGAGCGGCGGCTAGCAAGACTGATGCGAGCTGGTGGCGAGCTCAGTCCTCGAGGTATTCGACGAGCCTGGCCTACCGAAGGCAGAACCGGGTGTAGTTCCTACTGAGCGAGAATCGCCGTCAAAGCCTGCCTGCGATCCCGAAGTGGGGAGTCCGTCGACCCCGCCGGCCCCGCCGAGTTGAGGACCAGCTGAGGACCACGACTCTTTTTGAGCTACAAAACCCCAGCTCAGAGGCCCTGTCGAGCTATTCCCCGCCTATAGGCCGGCTCGCCACACTTGTCGGTTCTGAGCAGGACTTTTTGTCGCCGGGCCTGGACGATGGGACACCGATCGGACACACGGCGTCTACGGAGCCGGGCTTGGTTTAATCGCGGTGAGGTACCGATCGCGGTGGTCCGGGTCGCGTTCACTCTGAGCGCCTAGCTTCTCATTCAGAGCGCGCATCGCGAGGTTGTTCTTGTGGACCTCCGAGAAAACGTCCTGTTCATGGCCTACGACGGCGACGATCTCGGCCAGGGCCGCTACTTTGAGGCGTTCACCGATTCCCTGGCGGCGGCGGTCTTTTACTACGCCGAGCGAATGGATGACAAAGCGCGTGGCGTCGTCATCCGGACCAAACACGACAGCACCGACAATTCCACCGTCACCGTCTTCAGCTACGACTATCTGTGCCTCGAATCCATCGGCGATCCCCGCCGGCGCCGTCCGGATCGCTCGCTCCGCAGCCTTCGTCCATCGTTGGGCCGGGTTCCGGCAGCTAAACTTCTCTAGCGCGAGCCGGTCGGTTTCCTCCACATACGAACGGAAGACAACGTCAACTGCTCGGGCCACCGGCCGAGCGTGGCTCGCCTAGCGAGACTGAGGGCGCAGCGACGAACTCAGAGGGAGCGGCGGCAGAGAGCGCGACAAATCTGCCATGACAGCCAACCGCTTCGGCGATGACGGCCCTAGGCCGAAGCCGGCCTTCTTCGAACTCTTCTTGCTCACTACGTTCACCTCCACCATGTCCACCATCAGTGTAGTCCCACATGAGCCGATCTGGTTACTCAGATATCGAGTCCACTACCCCACACGTCGATTCCGGACCCTCGCTCATGTTAGCCCAGGCTGGGCGGTCCCACGAAACAGAGCCGAGCCCGCCGAGCGCAGCTTGGACGGCTGCCCGAGTCCGGTCCTCGCTGTCCGGCCACAGGTGCGAATACGTGTTGAGTGTCTCGGCTGCGCTTGCGTGACCTACGCGGGCCTGGACGACCTTGACGGACTCGCTGTGACGGATGAGGAGCGAGGCGTAGTAATGCCTCAAAGCGTGAAAGCCCGTCCCGGCCGGCGCGCCGGCTGCTCGCACGGCCGGCCGCCAGACGTCGGAGAACCTCGTCCGGCTGAGCGGCTTTCCGGTGCTCGAGGTGAACACGAACCCGTCGGGCCCGACCGGGAAGCGGGTCAGGTGCGCCGCCAGCTCGTCCACGACCACCTGGGGAAGCGGGATGGTCCGGTAGCTCGCCTGGGTCTTCGGAGGCGCCAGCACCGGCGCTGAGCCGGGCAGGAGGACGAGCTGACGGTCGACTGTCACTTGCCGGCGCAGAAAGTCGACACGGTCGAGCGTGAGCCCGAAACACTCGCCCTGACGCATGCCGGTGCCGGCTGCCAGCACCACGAGCGCCCGGTACCGGTCGGGGACGGCGGCGATGAGGGCCTCGATGACCTCGGTGGCGAGTGGCTCGACGCGGCGGAACTCGGCGCGCGGGAGACGGATGCCGATCGCCGGGCTGACCGCGATGAGCCGGTCGGAGACGGCCGAGCGGAGGATGGCGACGACGTAGCGGTAGACGAGTTCGACGGTGGACGGCTCGAGGACCGCGGAGCGACCCTTCGCCCACGCCTGCACTTCAGAGGTCCGTATGGCAGCGAGCGGCCGATGGCCGAGGAACGGGAGCACGTGTCGGCGCAGGTTCGTCTCCAACAGGACGGCCGTCGACGGCCGGTGGACCTGGACCTCTCGCCACCTGGCCGCGTACTCGCCGAAGGTGACCTTGCCGCCACGCGGGTCGATATACGCACCAGTCAGCTTCGAGTGGTCGACGCTCGTGAGAAAGCGCTCAGCATCCGCCTTGCGGCCGAAGGTCTTGGCCCTCGATCGCCCGTCCGGGGTCCGGTACCGCGTCTTGTAGTGGCCGTTTGGTTGCTTGTCGATGCTGCTCATTCTGAGTCCTCCTTGTATGGCGGAAGTAGTCGTCGCTCGCGCGCTTCCTTCACCCAGCGAGTCGCGTTGCGGTGGCTCGTGTGGAAGTGATTCTTGACGGCGACGGTCGGTGCCCCGGTCTCGTCGGATTTGTAGATGGCGGCTACCTCTTCGAGCAGCCGATTCGTGATCGTGTATCTGCGTCGAGTGGTGGCAGCCTCCGATGTGCGCCGAGCGACTTCTCTCATCAGCTCCGGGTCGTCGGGATAGCCAAACGGCGCACCCACCAGACGGCTGAAGGCGTCGATCGATCCCTCGCGCATGATCTGCACCAGGTAGGTTCGCTCGAGAAGGTACGCCAGGGCCACGTCGATCAGACTCTTAACCGGAGCATCCCGCAGCACCGACGAGCCGACGCTGGTGCCCGGACCTCTCCGGGCCACAGTGATCGCAGCGAGAACGGGCCTGCCGGCGTCGACCTCGATTCTCAGCATGACCGGAGACTCGTTGTCATTGCGAATCAGCACCTCGACCCAGCTCGGGAATGGCGCCCCGTCGTCCAGGGCTGCCATCTCGCCTGATCGGGCGATCTCTACGGTTGGGGCGGTCGAGCGCTTACGGGCAGGAGGCACCTTCTACAGGGTAGCCAGTTCGGGACTGTTTGTCTAGTCAGACCCAGACACAGGTAGTCACTGGCGGATTACCATCTTTTGCATGCACACCACTACCCGGGCAGCGCCAAACCGGGAGCAGCGACGGCACCCGACGCGGCTCGTAACCCTCAAGCAACTCCTCGAGGTTCGACCCTGGCTGACTGAGCGCTACGTGCGCCGTCTAGTCAGCGAACACCGCGTGGGGTACTTCAAGCCGGCGGGGAACCTGCTGTTCGACCTCGGCGAGATTGCCGACTACGTCGCCGGCGGACGCGTCGACCCGGCGGGGTGAGCCCCGAACGCGGAGCGCCGCCAGGCTCGGCACCCGGCGGCAGCTCTAACAACACATACGACGACTCAACAGAAGCATACCCCTGCGATCGACCAGCACTAGGAGCATTTCGGCGCTTGCCGATCCTTCGCCGGCCGGGACCCACGGAGTGGTTCACCGGACTCGACACGGCTGTCACCGCCGAGACGACCCGTCGATTCGGCGAGCTGTGCGAGGAGGGGTGGACGACTCTTGGCGCTCAGGACTGCCTCGAGGGGTACGCCACTTGGCTGAAGGCTCATCTCGACGATGCCGTCAGGTTGGGCATTGCTATCGCCAGCGCTCTCGAGGACGCGGAGTGAACACCGCCCTCGGAAGTGCCGCAGTCGAGTTGGCCGAGGCCGGCTGGCCGCTACTCCCGTTGCACGGGAAGGTGCCGATTGTCGCCCACGGGCTTCTCGACGCGACCACCGATGCCGAGACAGTGGCCGGCTGGTGGAAGCGATGGCCGCACGCGAACGTCGGGGCCCGCGTCCCGGAGAGCCTCATCGTCGTCGACATCGACCCTCGAGCCGGCGGGTGGGGGAGTCTCGCCTGTCTCGAGGCCGAGCACGGACCACTGCCGGCAACGCTTACGGTCCGTACCGGGGGAGCGGACCGCGGAGAGCACCGTTACTTCGTCCGTCCACCTGGCCCGCTGGCGATGGCCAAGCTCGGCCCAGGAGTCGACCTCCGACTTCCCGGAAAGCACTACACCGTCCTGCCGCCGAGCATCCACCCTGAGACGCGGCGAGCCTATGAGTGGGCTGACGTGACGGTTGTGCCGGTCTTTCTGCCGGGATGGCTCACGACCTTGTTACGACCATCGTCACGGCCGTCGCCGCCATCCAGGCCGGTGCTCCGTTGTGAGGCCGTCCGTCCAGGTGACCATCTTGCTGCGTCGGCCACTTGGCACGAGATCCTCGAGCCTCACGGATGGAGCTTCGCGGGTTCGCGAGGCGAAGTCGGCTACTGGCGACGGCCGGGGAAGGCCGGCGGGACGATTAGCGCGACCACTAACCTCGATTTTTCGCGCGATTGAGGCATGAGACTGTCAGAGTCCGCGTAAAAGGCCTCCTCAACTGGGAGAATGACTGTGTCTTAAGGCAGTCAATCGCACAGGAGGAGGCCTCCTTGAA
>Ga0182024_10017659_pt1 | contig 13362 bp, 12 predicted proteins | sample P32metaG_FD_120480 | JGI IMG/M metagenome (GOLD analysis project Ga0182024, IMG submission 120480) | Permafrost microbial communities from Stordalen Mire, Sweden - P3-2 metaG (Illumina Assembly) | ecosystem: Environmental > Terrestrial > Soil > Wetlands > Permafrost | place: Sweden: Stordalen...
CCACCGACTGCGGGGGCGAAGTGAGCGCCCGTTTCAGCAGATCGTGAAATCCGCGTCTAGAGATCGGCTTCATTTTCTTCTCGGTCTTCGGCAACGGACAAATAGGTTTGGGCGTACTGGGTTCGTTATCAGGGGTCGGCTCATGAGTTGAGGTCCTGAATAAATTTAGCACGATGACGCCGTATTATATCGTGGAGAGCTTCGGTTGCTGGGTTGTCTGTTTGACCCTCCGCTGGAGGTTCTGGGGGGATCATAATGTTAGGAATACGGATCTTCCCGTGTTCCAACTCATGCGCATCCACGTTGACGGCCAAATAATACTGCATCAGCTTAGCCTGCGCCCATGGGATGGTCACTGATGTGTGCCACTCCACGGCCTTGTCGTTATCGGAATATTCCCCGAATATGAGCTTCAGATCCCAGATCGTGTTCTCGAAAGCTACGTTGTTGGCGTAGTCTGTGGCGAGGTCCTCAAAGAAGTGCTTAATGCCGCTTTCTTGCGATGGATCACTCATCAGCCTGTTCTCCCAGAAACAATAGAACCGCGAAAGTCCGGTAAACCTCGGACCACTACTCGGCCCTGAGATGCTGCTCGCTTTCGCCTAACTGCAATATGATGAGTGCGCCCCATGGTTAAGAAATTAGATCCTTGTATTACGGAGCCTTGGGGCACAGCGAAGGCTTGTGCTGGGTTCAGACTTACGCCTTTTATCAATTGCATATAGGGATTCCAATTGTCCGGTTGCGGGTCAACTGGACTCCACCAAGAAGGGCCTGTAGCGAGCCACTGTGCACGTAATTCATCGTACGATGCTCCAGAATCGTCATACCCGAACTCGGTGCCGCATGATGGGCAAATATGGAAGTCAGATGGCGGATACGGTAGTAGGTAACCGCAAACAGGACAGACGTTCATCTTTCTCTCCCGCACTCAAACTGAAAATATGCGACATTATCAGCGTGCCGATGGCACCGTGTTTTTGGAACCCCGGCGGGCAAAGAAGAACAGGGAATCGGCTTAAAGTACGTCCGAATCATACCGCTTGCCGCAAGCACCCCAAATTCAGCAGTGAGGGTATCGTATCTCAATACATCACCTTTCTTCCGAGTACACTCCATTAGACTACCACCAACATCTGAACGGCTTAAGAAAGCAATGGCCAAAAGCTCATACTGCTGGCTGGTTGCTACGCCTACATCCGCCCTGTGCCTCGCGAAGTGGATCATCAGTTCACTTTGATCGAATTTCAGCACTGGAGCGTTTATCTAGAATAACTCCCTCTTCGGCTATTTATCTAACGGCCCATCACGTCACCTGCATTATGCACTTGTTCTGATGGGATAATTACCACCCAAATTTTCGCGGCCCACTCGAGCCGATCCCGCTAATTGGTGACCGTCAGCGTCGCTGGCGCGCTTTGAACCCCACCCACCGTGACCACCACCGGCTGCGGGCCGGTCGCGATACCGGTCGGCACAGTGTAGTTGATTTGAACCACGCCAACCAAGCCGGACGGAACGCCGACAAATTGAGGCAGCACCGGTACGCCTCCCACTGTCATGGAAACCATTTGCGTCGGGACGGGCAAATTCGCAAGCGGTGTGCCGGCTGCCGGCGCGGCTCCGGTAGCGACTGCTGGAGATAACGCGCCAGCGCCAGTGATGTACAGCACCACCTCTTGTCCGGGCGAGGCGCTCCCATTCGGAACCGGCGCGCCGTTTTGATCGATGAATATCCCGGGAGCAGCCGCCGCCACCGTGAACGATTGCGACGCGGTCTGGCCGTTGTTGTTGATATTTAAAACCGCCGTGCTGTTCGCCGCGGTTTCATACGGAATCTGAATGTTCAGTTGTCCCGCCGAAACGTAATAGATCGGGGCAGCCACGCCATTCACGGTCGCCGCAACGCTGTCCATAGTCTTCGGCAGCGGCACGGTGCTCGCCGTGTCCGTGGTTCCCGCCAGTTGCGAACCGAATACCGTCAAAACCATCCCGGGCGCATAGACTGGTTTGAACGATGCGCCATTGGCCAGCGCCGTGATGCTGGGCTTTGCCGAAGTGGTCACCGCCGACACCGTTACCGTCACCGTCGCCGTCGTATTCGACTGGCCGTTGTATTCGGCCGTAATGAGCGCCGATCCCTGCGACAACTGGGCTCCGGACACTGCGAGAGTCGCGGTTGCCGTTCCGCCCGAACCGGACAACACCGCCGATCCTAGCGAGACCGTGCCCTCGGTGAACGCGATCGTACCGGTGGGCGTAGTGCCATCCGAAGAGCTGACGCTCGCCGTCAGATTCAGGGTGCCGTTCACCGCGATGCTGGTGGGACTGGCCACCAGCGTCATGCTGGTCACCGGACGCACCGACGTGATGGTCTTGCCAGTGTACGCGCTGAGGAACAGGTCCGCGTCCACCGACCCCAATCCAGTCACCTGATCGTAGCCGATGCCAGCGGTATATCCCACCGGACTCGCGGCGCAATTCTGGGACCTGGGCGGGCAGCTCACCGTCACGATGTTGTTGCCCGTGCTGATGTCGTGAAAGGCGCTCGACGCGCTCTGTGCAAGCGAGTAAAGCTGCGGATTGAGATTCCCCACTCCGGCCGAAGATTGCGTGCCGCTCGAAACCAGGTATTGATTGAGCAGCGCCACTAGGCCGGCAAAGGAAGGCGTAGGAGCTGACGTGCCGCCGAAAATCTCCTGCTGCCCTCCGGTGTAAACCAGATATCCATCGTGATCGGCCGACGCAGCCAGCGCCACATCCGGCACATGCCGGGCATTGTCGCTCGGAACACCGGGGCCGGTTTGCCAGGAAGGCCTCGAGAAGAATGTGCTCGCTCCACCGCCGCTGGCCGAGGGCCCCCCGTCTTGAGCGCTATCGTTCCAGCTGGTCTCCGGAATATAGGACAACGCCGACCCTTGGCCGTTGCCGTTGGTGGCGCTCCAATACTGCCCGGAGCCTTCGTTGAATTCCGTGCCTCCTACGCCGGTTACTTCGGGAATGGCGGCCGGCACATCCACCGCCAACCCCGGATTGGTGGAATCGTCGCAGTCCGCGCCCCCAGCGTCGCCCGAGGCGTTGACCCAGGTGATTCCCTGCGTATTCCCCTGCCGTGCCCAGGATTCGAAAGTCGCTGCGTCCGCCCGTCCGGTCTCCTGCTCGCATAAGCCATAGCTGCTGGTTATTACCGGCGCCAGGTTCTGGTCGATCGCGTATTGAATCGAGGACATTACATCGCTGGAATAGACGAAAATAATCGTCGCGTTTCTCGCCACCGCGCCCGACCACTCTAAGTCCAAATCCGCCTCCGGCAAATCGGCGCTGCTGATGCCCGGATTTTTGCTGTTCGGTACCTGCACCAGTTGAGGATCGTTCGGAGCCAATCCATAGGCGCTGCGGAAGGTCTCAATATCGGACAAATTCACCTGAGTTTGTCCGGCAACCACCAGTTTCTGACCAGTGCCGTCCACGCCTGCGCCGTACAGCGGATTGATGTCGTAAATGGTGGCGAAGTCGTTGGGCGCCATATAGTGAACGTTCCGGCCCGCGGTGTACTGCGGCACTTCGCGCAGCGACCGAGCGGCCGGCTTCATCCGGAAATCGTTCAGCCCGCGGATCCCGCTAATCACTCCGCTGAAGGCCGCGGGCAAGGAAGGCTCGCTGGCATTGGCAAAATGCGTCTCGCCATCGACAACATATTCATGAATTTCTGTTTGAAACGCCCGCTCCACTTGCGCCGCCGTGCCGTCCGCAGAAATCCAATTGCGCCCGCGCGCGATACCGGTAACACTCAGACCTTCCGTCTCCAGCCACGACTTGATCTGGCTCAGGTCGCCTTCGCCCGCGCCGAATCGCGCCGCGTATTGTTCCGGCGTGAGCCAATGATGATAATCCGGCGTAGAGGGATTCTGCTGCGCGGCCAGCAAATTCGTCAAATCGGCCTGCTGCTGGGCCGAAGGAGCCAGCGCAACCGTAATGTGAGTGAGCACCAGCGACGGAGAGACTCGCCCTTGATCGAATTCCGCGCGCGCCCGGGGAGGGATGTGCCCCGCTAAGGTGAAACGCTTAGCGGTTTCCACCGGACTCGTGATGCGGTTGGCTTGCGCATACGCGTGGATTGTTGCCACACACACTGTGACACTGAGCGCCGCAAGCTTCCGGACGCGTTGTTGGTTAAAGGACATCATGGCCGTTCTACTTATCGGTTTCCGTTATCTCTAGCGATACCGGGTGTTATTCTTAACCGACGGTCTGATTGCATCTCGGGTTCCATTGGAGGTGTAAGTTCACAGTTCTAACCGCTCGTAAATTTTCACCACCCACGCGCCGACCTAGTACTACTGCTAAGAATGTAAAGGTTTAGAGCCGAATCGAAACATGAATTGACGACCGCCCGTCCGGGGAAACATGTCAATTCAAAAACTTATTCTCATGGTTTTTAGCGTGGCCGCCATTTCTCCGGCGTTCGCGCAGACTACAACCACCAAACACCGCGGCGCGAACCATCACTTCGCCACCAGTCGGCCTTGGCTCTAATGAGACCGCTGAGTCAATGTGGTGAACACTGCGTCAAATTCCTCAGGGGGCACCGCCGCGTCATGCACCGGCTCCATCTCCTTCTTGAATGCCAGCGGGGCCGCGCAACCAACGCGTTCCTCCCGAGCCTGGACGGTGACGCGGTTCCCGGTCCGGGCCCCGGCTATCACTAGGACGCTCCCCGGCGTGAGACGCGGCGTGAGACGCTCCCCGGCGTGGCTACCCGCGTCGGCTGTGCCGGGGTTCCGCGCAATCGCGGTATGAGAAAATCGCAGCTAAATGCCCAAGCGGCTAAATCCGATCTGGGCCCTGGCTGCTGGTCTCGCTGCCTTTGCCCCAGTTGCGCGATCGGTATGCCAGGTTCCACAGCCGCGTCTCGTCTGCGCAGAATTCGCGAACAGCCCGGCAGTAATTATTGCTAAGGTGTCAGGCATCCGGCGGGTAGTCGACAAAGATGACTTCATCGAAGGGTACTTTTATACCCTGACAACCAATACCCGTCTGCGTGGCCGCATCGACGACACCTTTCAGGTCTGGGAAGAGAACAGCAGCGGAAGAGCATCGTTTGGTTGGACAGTGGGCACGAGTTACCTTTTGTTTCTCACCTATTACGATGGCCGCTCCTGGACCATCGACGGCTGTGGCAACTCCGGACCCTTGGATCGATCGGCAGACACTCTCGCGGCAATCAAATCAGCGCAGTCCACGAAAACCGCGCGGGTCGAAGGCATGGCCAGCACCGGTTCCTGGACCACCGGCGTCCCGGCTGTGACGATCAACGCCACCGGAAACGGAAAGATGTTCACCGCCCAAACGGATCAGCGCGGCCAGTTCCAACTGCGGCTCCTCCCCGGGCATTATGAGCTGAAAGCGGTACGTCCCGCTTGGTCGTTTGACCGTAATCCCTTCAGCTACGAGAATCCAAACGATTTAAACCTCTCGGCCGGCGGCTGTGCTCAAGTCCAATTCACCGGCGCCCGGAAGTAGCAGGTGCGCCGCCTATTCGCTCGCCTTGACTTGTAAAACTCTGCATACTATGCTTTTCATCATGCGAGACAAATTGGCCAAAGCACTCGGATTGTGCGCCGTTTCCCTGTTGATCTGCGCGACGCTGTGGGCCCACCACGGCAGCGCCATCTCCTATGACACCGCACACCTGTGGACCACCTGGGCAACTGTCACCGAGTTCCGTTACGCGAATCCGCATCCATCGATGTTCTTCGATCGCACCGACAAGAACGGCAACGTGGAGCACTGGGTTTCCGAACTCCTCACAAATCCGTCTGCTCTTGCCAGGGCCGGCTGGACCAGAAGCCGTAGCGAAGCAGTCCTGAAGCCCGGCACCAAGGTCAAGCTGTACGTCGGCACGTCGCGGGTCGGCGGATTCAGCGGCATTGTCATGAAGATTGAAAATGAGCAGGGCGAAAACATCGTAGGCGAACGCGGAGAAATGACCGCTGTCGACAAGGATGGAGTACCCGGTGGTTTACAGCCGGCGAAAGATGATTCAACCAAGTAGATATTCGCCCGGGCTGGCATTACCTCGCTCCGCTTAATCCTGCTGGCTGTGAGTCGGCGCCGGAACACTCGTCCTTTCAACCCGTACGATATCTCGGGCGTCTGGAGCCGCAACCTGCCTTCCCACCGACGAGAGCGCGTTTAACCGGGTCAGGGATGCCCCGGTCGGTAAGAAGTAAAGTCTCGCGGCTTCCGCCACGGCTCAACCGGTCCAGGACTAGCACTTCTAAAAAGCAGTACCAGAACCAAAACATCCCGTTCGCTATTGTCAGCATTTCAACGCTATTGCATTCTTTGGAAAGTTGTCCATGGAACAAAATGGCATGGTTTTGTCGACACCCGCCGGGTTGCTGAAAAACGCGCAATCCCAAACGGAATCGGCGCCTGGCTCGGCCAGCATCCCAACCGGCGCTTCCCCACGTGCCTACGTATGGATTGCTATTGCACTGGCGGTCATCTTCTTCTGTGTAACCCTCTCCGAGAGCTTACTGATGAGCCCGACGTCGGATGAACCACCGCACATCGCCTCGGGTCTCTCCTACGTCTCAACCGGAATCTTTCGCGGCAACTTGCAACATCCACCACTGCTCAAGGAATTGAGCGGCCTGTCGCAATTGCTGGGCGGAATTCGCTGGCCAAGGAACCCGGAGACGGAATCCTTCTTACGCGGCGATTACCCCAAGGGGACGCAGCCGGATTGGGAGATCGGCCATAAACTTCTCGTTAACAACGGCCTCGATCGTACGTTATTTTGGGCCCGGCTTCCATTCCTGCTGATAGCATCACTGCTGGCGATTCTGATCTATTTCTGGGGCCGCCAAATGGTGGGTGGCCTCGCTGGCCTCTGCGCGGCGTTCTTGTACGTTACGGATCCGACCATCCTGGGGCTGGGGTATACCGTGACGATGGATGTCGGCCTAACGGCTTTCACGGTACTGTTTCTGTTTGTGCTCTGGCGATATCTGTGCAACCCCACCCCTGCACGGCTGGTCTTTTGTGGAATAGAGCTGGGTCTGGTGTTATGCGTGAAATTCTCGGCCCTCCTGTTGTTGCCCGCGGCCGGCTTGCTGCTGTTAGCCGCTGTGATCTGGCCTCCCGAAGCGGATCCGGAACGGAAACGAAACATTCTGGATCCGTACTACATCGAACCGAAAAAAACTCAGTCTTCTTTGCGGTCCTCGAAAACGATCGGCCGCAACGATCCTTGCCCGTGTGGCAGCGGCAAGAAGTACAAGTTGTGCCACGCTGGCGCAAACCTGTCTTCGGCACCGGGATCGTCGCTTTACAAACGGTGGATGCTATGTGCGGCCGCTTTACTAGCGATGTGCCTGATTGCCGCGGTAGTGATCGAGACTCTCTACTTCTTCCCCCAAGACCCGCTGCTTTACGTCCACGGCGCGCAGTTGGTCAACGCCGACCATTATCCTGACTACCTGACTTACATGGCGGGCGAACTGCAGCATCGCTTCACCGGCTACTTCGCTGTCGCCTACCTTCTGAAGGAGCCGATGGCAGGGATCCTCCTCGCGTTAGGCGGTCTGGTCCTGCTGTTTCGTTCCAAATCGATCACGCCGCTTCACAGACTATTCCTGTTGGTGCCTCCAGCGATTTTCTTCATCGGCACTTCGATAATGGCGGAACAAATTGGAATTCGCTATATCCTGCCGGTTCTGCCGTTCGCCCATCTGCTCGGCGGGATGGCGCTAGCCGCGCTATTCACATCGGCTAACAAATGGGGGCGGTGGGTCGCCGTAGCGAGCTGCGCATGGCTCGCGCTGGCAGTCGCGGGCACTTATCCGGATTATCTCCCCTATTTCAACGAATCGGCCTGTCTGTTGAGGGATCCGGCCAAGATAGGTCTTGACGGCGGAAGTAAGTGCGGTGCTCTTTGGCTAGACGAGAGCAACGTCGATTGGGGGCAGAGCGCGAAACAACTAAAGCTTTGGCTTGATCGCCATGCAAAAGGCCGGACCATCCGCTTTTTTACCCCCGGATATTCTTTGTTTCTAGACGACTACGGCATCCCGCATGACGACGCCAGCATGGTAGAACTCGGGTTACGGCCTTTCCCCGCGTTATACGTGGTAAGCGCCCGACAGGTCGCTCGCATTCCAGCTATCCCGGAAACAAAGAAGTGGCTCAGAGAGACTCCTCCTACAGCTTTGGTCGGCCACGCCCTGTACGTATACGACATCAAGGCCTTGGCCTCGTCGCCGTAAGCCGGGAAGGTTTTACATCGTGGCCATCAAGGAGAGAAGCGTCCGCAGAAAAACCGGCCGCAAGGCTGCCAGGCAAAGCACTCCGGTTATCCCGGCGGCAGAGCGATCCAGTTTTTTCCTTTTACCCGAAATTCCGACGGCGCCGCTCTCCATTCCCTGGACCGTCAAAGCCCTTCTGATCGCCGTCATCCTGCTCGGCACGGCTGTGCGGATCGCCAATTTTGGGAACGTAACGTTCCGCAGCCCGGATGAGCGAACCTACACCGCACACGCGCTGGGAATCCTGAAAAATGGCCTGATTGGCAACCGGGCCTTTGCTGAGGCCCAGCTCCAGATTCCTGAGCTGAAGTTCAATCCTCCGCCTACCCGCCTTGGATTCACGCTGCCGGTAGTGGCCATCATGAAGCTCACCGGCATCCACGACGAACGCGCCGGTGCGTACGTGTCCTCCATTGCCAGCGTCCTTTCGCTGCTGGCCGCCGTTTGGATCGGATTACGATTTTTCGGGCCCTGGATCGCCATCTTTGGCGGGCTGTTCTTGGCGGTGTTCCCACCCGAACTCGTGATGGCGCGCCGCTGCTGGTCCGACGCCCTGACCGGCCTCACCGGAATCCTGATGCTATACCTGACCATGGAGATTTTCTCCGGACGCCGGAAATGGTTCTTCTATGTTCCTTTGGTCCTCATTGGAAGCGAAGCCATGCTCGTCAAGGAAACTTCCATTCTGCTCTACGGACCCTGCTTGATCATTGCGCTGTGGGCCTTCTTGAAAGAGCGCGACTTCGCCGGAGCCGGTCTTATCGTTGGCGCAGCGGCCGCAGGCGCGATCATGGTCGTCGGGCTGCTGGCCTACTCCACCGGCGGCGTCGATATTCCTCTCAGGATCTTCCTCGAGGATGCCCGCGCCAACGCAACAAACACTTACTCGCTCAGCACTCAGTCCGGCCCGGCCTATCTGTTGTTGTGGGCCTTTGAGGTCCTCAGCCCGATCACGTTCATCCTGGCGGCGCTCGGTCTCGCGATCGCTATTTTCCGGAACCGCCGCCGTAGATCCGAAATCGCCATGCTCGCCTGGCTCACCCTCGGATTTCTAGCTATCTTCATGTTTATGCCGCTTTGGCTCAATCTGCGCTATGCCGCCCCGGCTTACGGCCCGCTCTGTTTGTTCGCAGGCGCCGCGCTCTGGCAGGTATTTTCAAAGGCTGGCCAAAAACTGCCCCGCGATGTCTGCTACGGATTTGGAGCATTGGCGCTGGCCGCCGTTATGCTCTTCCTCTTCGCGGACTATCAACGCTTCGAACGAGCTTTCGTGGGAACCAAAGCCAACGATCTTTCGATCGGAGTCATCCGCGCGGCGCTGTCGAATTAACCCGCCACGCCCTTGGCAACTTAACTCGGCACGCCCCTGGCAACTCCACCCGGCACGCCCCTGGCAATTCCACCCCCGCCTCCCTTTTCTCTCTTCTGGCCTTAGAATCGAAGGTGGCGATGACACCGAGTTCCCCCAGCCTCTATATCCAGCGCTCCGGGCCCCTGCTTCGTTTTTGGGGCCTGTTCCGCCAGGCCTGCATCGGTGCCTACGAAGACAACTGTTTCGGAATCGCCAAGGGCGCGGCCTATTCCTCCTTGCTTGCGTTTTTTCCCGTGCTGGCTTCCATCGCCGCGATTCTGGTGCGCGTGAATGCCGATTCCGTCGCGCGCGTGCTCTCCCGCCTCCTGTTTCAAGTGGTGCCGCCCGGTACCGAGGATTTGGTCCGCTATCAATTCACGGTGCGGGGCGAGCGTTCCATTGGGCTGGTCCTGGCCGCCGCGCTGCTCTCGGCCTGGGCCGCTTCGGGCGCCATGATCAGCTTGATGGAAGGATTTCAAGCAGCCTATCAGTTGCCCTCGGGCCGCTCCTTCCTCCCACAAAGAGGCGTAGCCCTCCTGCTGGTCTTCATCGCCGCCGTCCCTGGCATCGGCGCCTCAGCCATGATCCTGTTCGGCTCGCGCACCGAGAGCTGGATGCTCGGATGGATGGGCCTCGCCCCGGAAGCCGATATTCGAACCGGTGTAGTCTTGGCGTTCGATCTGCTCCGCTACCTGGTCGCCCTCGGCGCCATCGTGGTCGTCACCGCGCTGCTTTACTGGATCGGCACCAATCGGCCGCTGCGTCTTCGCGGTGTCTGGCCCGGAGCCTTCCTGGCAACATTTTTGTGGCTCGCCGCTACCTCCGCCTTCGCCTGGTATGTGCGCAACATCGCCAACTATAACGTGCTCTATGGAAGCATCGGTGCCGTCATCGCGCTGCTGGTCTGGATGTACCTGCTGGCGCTTATCGCCTTGTTCGGTTGTGAGTACAACGCCGTGCGTGAGCGGTTGCTAGACTGAATCCTATGGAACTTCCAGGAAAAAAGATCGCCATTTTTGTCGATACGGCCTACCAGGAGATGGAAGTCTGGTACCCGTATTTTCGTTTTCAGGAAGCTGGCGCCGAGTGCGTGTTCGTCGGAGCCGAAGCGGGCAAAGTCTACCAAAGCAAACTCGGCTATCCGGCCCCAGCCGAGCTCTCCTACGACGCGATTAGCGCCGGTGATTTCGACGGCGTCGTCATTCCCGGCGGCTATGCTCCCGACCACATCCGCCGCTACCCGAAAGCCCTCGCCTTCGTCCGCGAAATGGATCAGCAGGACAAGCTGGTCGCGTCCATCTGCCATGGCCCCTGGGTGCTTTGCTCGGCCGGTATCTTGAAAGGCCGCCGCGCCACCTGTTTCTTCGCCATTAAAGACGACGTGATCCACGCCGGTGCCGACTATGAAGACGCCGAGGTGATCGTCGACCAGAATTTAGTCACTTCGCGCAAGCCCGAGGATCTGCCGGCTTTCTGCCGCGCCGCCATCAAGGTTCTGATCGAAACTCCCGTTCTGGCCGCTTAGCGGAATTCAATCCCTCGGATCGCGCTGCCGTCGCGGGAAACCGCGTATTCTACTTTCACGGCCGTGCCTTCTGGTTGCGGCCCGCATACGAAATCCGCCGGCCCATTGCGCATCTGAACGCGCGACGGATCTTGAACGCCCAGCCGTAAGACCCCCGCGGCCGTCTGAATCACGAAACGAATCACATCGCCGCTACAATCGATTTCGCGCAGCGTCCCTTCGGCCCGCCGCAGATCGTCGCCTATTTCGACGAATGGATTCCAGTTCGCCGCCGCGTGCGGCACCCGCGTGGTCACCATTTGCTCGCGCCCGTTGGCATCGCGCGCGAACTGAACGCCTAAGTCGGTTTCCGCGATATAGGCGAGCTGCTCTGCATGCGCCCGTTCCGCCGCCGTGCTGGCGTGTTGCTCCGCCTGTCGGGATGCCGCTTTGGATTCCTCGCGTGCCCCCAGTTCATTGAGCGAATCCGCCATCGCGATCCAATACCCGTACGCGCGCCCGTGGCTCACGCTCTGCATGGCGCGTAAGTCCGCCACCGCCTTCCGGTAATCGCCCGAGCTTTTCTCGAGCAGCGCCAACGAATAGCGCGCATCGTCAAAATCCGGCTGTAATTCCACGGCTCGCGCCAATGCGCTGCGAATTTCCTGGGACGCCGCGCCCGCCTGCTCGGCCAACAACGCATAGCGATAACAAATACTCGCGTCCGTGATGCCCTCCGCGATCGCCTGCTTCCACTCCTTTCGCGCCGACACCGGATCCCCTCGCCGCAACGCGATCGTGCCCAGCGCAGCCGAGGCATCGCCCAACCCCGGCGCTTCGCGTTTCAGATCGCGATACATCGTCTCCGCCCGGTCCAGCGCCCCCGCCGCCAGCATCACCTCCGCCATCAGAAATCGCCACGCCGCGGGCGCAACGCCAGATACTTCCACCGGCACGCTTCCAAGTCCTATAGCCGGAAGCTCAACCGGAGCGGTCGCGCGCCTTTCAATCCAAGCGCCGAGGTCGCGCGTAATCTCGTCCGCCGATTTTCCATACACCCGCGTCAGCACCTCCAAACTGGCTTCTCCAGAAGCGATCGCCGGTAGCACCCGCTGAAAACCGTCGGCGTACTGAGGCGAACGCAACAGCATCTCCGTCAGCGCCCAGCTTTGCGCATAAAACAATTCGGCGCTCCCGCGTTCTTGCCGTTGAGGAGCATCCGCCGCCAGCGCCACCAGTTCCGCCAGCGGCATCCAGGCCCTCCGCTGAAGTGTCTGCAAACGGCCCGGCAAGGCTGCCCCCACTTCAGTCGAGTGCTCTCCCGTGCGAATCGTCGAAAAGAACTCCGCCAGCCCCTCGTCCAGCCACGGCGGATAGCTTGTGCCCAGCGCATGCAAAATCAAGTGGGCGTATTCATGCGCTGCCATCCCGAAATGGCCCGCGCCCGGGAACGCCATCACGATGTAGTTGCGGCCCTCGGCGCCCGCAAAGTATGCATCCGCGGTTGGCCCCAGCCGGTACGGCTCATATTCCTTCACCGATCCGAACACGATCACTCGAACCCGCGCCAACTGGTCCAGGTTAAGCGCCGTTTGCTCGTGGAAGAGCGCTCGCAACTGCTCGAACTCCAGCAGAATCCTCCGCGCGCTCGCGTCATCGGACTGCGCATAAACTTCGAAATGTTCGCTCCGCGTCATCCGCCATGGCGGGCTGGCCTGCATCATCACCGGCAGGCACAGCAGCATGAAACGCAATCTCACACCTTCATTATGACAACGCCGTGCACCGCCGATTTCCGCCCGCACTCGCGGCGTGGTAGCATTTCCATGCGCCCAAGGAGGGCGACACCCATGCGAATGTTGTTGCACATATCAATCCCTGTCGAAGCCGGAAATAACGCGGCACGTGCCGGCGCTTTTGGCGCGCCCATGGAAAAGATGATCGCAGCGCTAAAGCCTGAATGCGCCTATTTCACAGCCACCGAGAGCGGCGAGCGCGGCGGATTCGTCGTGTTTGATCTGGCCGACACTTCGCAAATTCCAGGCATAGCCGAGCCGTTCTTCCACGCCTTCCACGCCAAGCTGAAATTCACTCCGGTGATGAATGCCCAGGATCTGGCTAAGGCAGCACCCAGTATCGAGAAGGCCGTCAAGGAGCACGGCAAGGCCGCTTCTGCCTGATGCTTTCGCCCCCCG
>Ga0182024_10017660_pt1 | contig 13362 bp, 15 predicted proteins | sample P32metaG_FD_120480 | JGI IMG/M metagenome (GOLD analysis project Ga0182024, IMG submission 120480) | Permafrost microbial communities from Stordalen Mire, Sweden - P3-2 metaG (Illumina Assembly) | ecosystem: Environmental > Terrestrial > Soil > Wetlands > Permafrost | place: Sweden: Stordalen...
CGAAACGGGCCGGTCCAGGGGAAGAGACCCTGCCGACGCCTTTGCGCGCCTCTCGCGCGCCATCCGCCTGACGCTCACCCTGGAGGCCAAGACCGACGAGGCGCTCCGCGACCTCAAGGCCGGAGTGGTGCGCAAGCGCGAGAAGGAGAAAAAGCGGGCCGCCAAGCGCCATGAGGCCGCCGCCGCCAAGGAAGCCGAAGAGCGCGAGGTCAAAGTCCGTGAACTGGTCGCCGAGGCGGCCGAGGCCGAGATCCCCGACGCCTACGAGTTCGCCGGGCGCTACTTCGCGCTTCGTGAACGCCTGGATGAGGATTCGGCCTACAGGGACCTAGGCGAGAGGCCCCTGCGCGAGACCGTGGAGCGGCTGTGCAAGGACTTGATGATCAGCCCCGACTGGAGCCGCTGGGATGGCGAGGGCTGGACTCGAGAAGAGGGTGCGCCCAACCGGACCCGCTACTCGATATTCAACCAGCCGAGCGCCGTGCCGCTCCTCGACGACGACGACCCCGAAGAGTCGGAGGCAGAGCCCCGACCCGACCACCCACAGCAGCACGGCCACCGTCTGGAATGAGGCGCTCGCGCCGGGGTATGAATTCCCTCATTGTCGAACGTGCGCCTGGTTCAGCCTGAGCGCCGAAGGGGGGAGCCATGTGGCGCGTGAAGGCGCTCGACGAGATCATCGCCACCGCGCAGGCGCGATCCCTGCGCCGCTCGCTCGGTCCGGTGCAGTTGACCCTCCTGGGCATCGGGGCCGTCATCGGCACGGGGATCTTCGTTTTGACCGCGGCGGCGGCGCAGAAGGCCGGTCCCGGGATGATGATCTCCTTCATCATCGCCGGCGCGGTCTGCGCGGTGGCGGCGCTGTGCTATTCCGAGCTGGCCTCGATGGTTCCGGTGGCGGGCTCGGCCTACACCTATTCCTACGCGGTGCTGGGCGAACTCGTCGCCTGGATGGTCGGCTGGGCGCTGATCATGGAGTATGCCCTGGGAGCGAGCGCGGTGGCGGTCGGCTGGTCGGGCTATGTCACCGGCCTGCTGCACAACTTCGCCCACCTGACGATTCCACCGGCGCTGGCCGCCGGGCCAGACGGCGGCGGGATTTTCAACCTGCCGGCGGTCATCATCGTGGCCCTGGTCACCGGACTGCTGGTGATCGGCACGCGGGAGAGCGCCACGGTCAACGCCGTCCTGGTGGCGATCAAGGTGCTCGCCCTGACGGCCTTCGTCGCCCTGACCCTGCCGATCATGCATGCGCACAATTTCATCCCGTTCACGCCTAAGGGGTGGGGCAACCCATTGGGCGCCGGCGGCACGGGTGTCCTCGGCGCGGCGGCATCGATCTTCTTCGCCTACGTCGGTTTCGACGCCGTCTCCACCGCCGCCGAGGAGACCCGCGATCCGCAACGCAACGTGCCCATCGGGCTCATCGGCTCGCTGGTTATCTGCACCATCTTCTATCTCCTGGTGGCGGCCGGAGCGATCGGGTCCTATGGCGCCCAGCCGGTCTGGGGCCCTCACGGCGAGGCCATAGCCGCCGGCTCGCGCGAACTCACCCGCCGCTGCTCGCAGCTCGGCGGTCCGGCGCCACTGGTCTGTTCGCGCGAGGCCCTGGCGCATGTGCTGCGTCAGGTCGGCCATCCCCTGGTCGGCAACGCCCTTGGCCTGGCGGCGGGATTCGCCCTGCCCTCGGTCGTCCTGCTGATGATGTTCGGACAGACGCGGATATTCTTCTGCATGGCCCGCGACGGCCTGCTGCCGCGCTTCCTCAGCACCGTCCACCCGCGGTTCAAGACGCCGTATATCGTGACCATGATCACCGGCTGCGGCGTCGCCCTGGCCGCCGCCCTGCTGCCCGTCGGCCGACTGGCCGACTACTCCAACTCAGGAACCCTGTTCGCCTTCGCCGTCGTCTCCCTGGCGGTGATGATCCTGCGTTTCACCGACAAGGAACGGCGTCGACCGTTCAGGGCGCCGCTGCTCTTCGTCGTCGCCCCGGCATCGATCTTCGGCTGCACGGTGCTGTTCGTCAGCCTGCCGATCGAGGCCAAACTGCTCTTCCCGATCTGGGGCGCCCTGGGCCTGGCGCTCTACTTCTCCTACGGCTTCTGGAACAGCAACGTTCGGCGCGGGCTGGTCGAAATCGTGCATCTGGATGCGACCGCGCCGGGCGGTCCGGGCTGAGGGAAGAGCCTCCTCCTCGGGTTTAGAAGAGGCCGTGTCTCCTTTGCTCCTCGCCTACGGCCGGCACATGCACACACCTCTGAAGATGCGGACCAGGGACTACCTCGCCCGGAGGGGAGAGGCTGAGGGGTTACGGTGGGTCGGCGAGAGCGCGACGGTTCAGGACTGAACCTGGACGGGCTTCGCGCCCGACTTCACGGGTGAGGGCCGCCAGAGGGTGAGTGCGAGACCAATGATGTTGATGACCAGCAGGACGCCAACCGAGTACGACATCGTTCGTTCGAACGAAAGGTCTGTCCCAATCCCGTTTGTCCAGTTGTGGAGATGATCGAAAAACGAGCCGTACGACATCGCCACGCCAAACCCCCAGCCGGCCGCCAGCCATCGACCTCCGGCGCCGCTTCGCAGGACCATCAGGGCGCCGATGACCAGCAGAACCACGGCGATGTAATCGTACAGGAAGAACGGCCACCACTCGTGCTGGCGCATGTAGCGAGCGACCTTCGCGAATACCCCGACGACACTGAGCACCAGGGCCAGCCAAGCTGAAACCTTCAGCGTGTCCATGTGGCCATCCTCCCGAAAGAGCCTTTGCCTTAGAAGCCTACTAAAGCCCGAGTGACGGGGCAAACCCGGCGGCCCTCCCACCGATCGGCAAAAACAGTGAGCCGACCCAGCGGGTATCTCAACCCGCACAAAGACGCGCGACTTCGCTGACGTCCAGCCGATATCCCCTGGCGGCCTTTACCACCGCGGCGATGGCCGCGGCCACGAGCGCGGGCCGCTCCAGGCCGATGGAATGACCGGCGCCCCGCGCGACGAAATAGGCGCTGCCCGTTGACAGGCTCGCCAGCCGGAGTTGGGAAGCGCCGGCGCCCTCCTCCCACGGGGCCATGGCCCCACCCAGGGACTTGCCGCGGCCAAGGACGATCAGGGGACGATCTCCGAGGCGGCCAAATCCCCCGGCCACTCTCATCTCCGCCGGCGTTGCGTCGACCGCGCTCAGTTCTTCCAGGGCCGCTTCGAAATGATCCGGGCGCGACAACAGGTCGAGCATCGACGCCTTTTCGGCCTCGCTGAAAGCATCGGCGCGACGAAGTCGCCGCTCGAGATCGATGCGCAGCGCGCCGGCCGCGGCCCGAACCGCTTCGGCCCGAAGGTCCCCTTCGAGCTGGCCCCGCATGGACGGCATGGTGGCGAAGTATTTCTCTTCCTCGGCGGCATCGACGAGGACCATGCTCACGACCTCCTCCGGGTATCGGCGGCAGAACGCGCGCGCGCCGAGGCCGCCGAAGGAGGATCCAACCAGGACGTACGGCGGCGCCTCGCCGGCGGCCGCGAGCAGCGCATGCAGATCGCCGGCGCGCTCCTCGAACGATCGCCCCGAGGGCCCCGGGTCGCTCCACCCCAGACCGGCGCGATCGTAGATGCATCCCCGCGTGAACGGCGCGACGAGTCTCAGGACCGGCAGGTCCGACATCGACAGGCCCCCGCCGCCGCCCGACTCGAAGACGACCATGGGTTGGCCGGCGCCGGCGGCGAGGTAGTGCATGCGTCGGCCGCCGATATCGATGAGCCTGCCCGGAGGCGCCACCTGCGGAGATCGGTCAGAAATAGATGGGGTCGATGTAGAGCCCCTTGCTCGCCGCGTCGGGCGGCGGCGGGACGCCGGGCGTCCAGTGGTTGAAGGCCTCGGTCTCGTCGGCCAGGGCGCGGATGAGGTCTAGGCCCGGCGATTGCGACGAGCTGAGGAGGATGAGGCGGTTCATGCCACGCTCGTCGAGCCACGCGCACCAGGCGCGGATCAGGGCCTCGAAGGCGGCCTCGGCGCCCGGCGCGTAGGCATAGTCGAGGACGACGCCGGGTTCGGAGAAGCTCCTCTCGCCACCGCGCTCGGTGACCAGGCGCATCGCCCTTCCCGCCGGCCAGACACCGACCACGGCGTCGTCGGCGAGCCACAGCCTGTCCCATCCGTAGAGATCGGGGGCGCGCCCCAGCCGCTCGGCGAGCGAGCGGGCCGTGTAGGGCGTGAACATTTCCTCGCCGCCATGGAAGGTGTTGATGAGTGCGACGATCTCTTCAGCATCGGCGGGCGTTGCGGGGCGTCCGTACGGCGCTCCAGCCAGGCGCGCCGTGTCTAGCCGCGCCCACACCACCGTCACCGGCCACTTGTCGGGCGTGTGGCGAAAGCCGTGCTGCATGCCGGCATTGTCGACGGCGATGAAGGCGTTGGAGCCATCGACCGTCGGCCAGTACTTGTCGAGGACGCGATTGGCCGCGCCCCACAGCCCCTTGCGCTGGTGTTCGGGCAGGACCCTCAGGTGGGAGACGGTGATGATCGTCTTGTCCTCGCCGCCGATCCGCACGGTATGGCGGGCGCCGCAGGTCACCGCCGCCGGCGCGTCGTCGACGAAGGCCAGACCCACGGTGGCGTCGTCCATCAGCCGGGCGAAGTCGAAGTAGTGCTCGCCGCGGTCGAACCACATGGACGCATCGCCGACCTCGATCGGGCAACGACTCTCCAGGTCCGAAAGCACGGTGGCGTCAGGTGGCCCCGCGTCGCGCACCTCGAGCTTGAAGTCGTGCAGACGCTCAAACGCCCAGTGCGAGATGCGGTGCGGCGCCGTTTCCTCGACAGCCAAGCTGAGCTTCCAGCGACGGTCCTTGGCGGCGGAGAGGCTCACCTCCAGGGTGAAGTCGGATTGCGGCTGGTAGGAGATGCCGACCAGGGCCCCGATCCGGTCGGCGGTGGCGACCCAGCCTTCGCGGGCATCGGCGTCGGTCGCGATCGGTCGGAAGCGGGCGGCGAGTTCGGGCGTGTAGCGGTCGTAGTCGGCGACGCTCGCACCCTCGCCCCGGCGATGGATGCGCGTCAGCCACCACGCCGCCTGCCGCCCCGCCACGGTCGCCGGGGCGGCCATGATCGCCTGTTCGATATCGTCCGACATGCCGTCCCCTAACTAAGGATCGTCGGTGGGGCGAGAGCGAATTTCAACGCGCTCCTCATCGTCGGCCAGCGGTTCGAAACGCCCCCTGAGAACTTCGAAGGTGTTGCGCGTGATCAACAGGGAATCGCCAAGGCTGCTGTTGCGCGCTTCGATGCGTCTCCACGACTGGGCCTCCGGGCACGTCAATCGGTAGAGCGTGCAATGCGAGCCTAGAGACGCGAGTTGCGACCGGATGCCATCGCGCTCGTCCCGGCGCCAGAATCCGAAGTCGAGCACCACGTCAAGGGCCAGGGCGAGACACCGGATCCACTGCCTCTCCATGACACGCCGGACGCTTCGGGAATGGGCCGCGAACAGCTCGACCGGCGGATCGTGGCCGTAAAGCTCGACCATCCACTCGTCCTCGCTAAATCGCACCGCGCCGAGTTCGACTTCCAGCTCCCTGGCGAAGGTGGTCTTGCCCACGCCGAGGAAGCCGTGGATCAGGTGCGCCGTAGACATCGGCCGACCCTATCGCAGTCCGAGCATGTTAACCCGCGAACGATGCTGGATGTCCGACCCGAGACCTGGATGTCGCGCTGGCGCCTGACGCCGGATGGCGAGCCCTTTTCGACGCCCCACACCGGCAGCCTCCTCATTCCGGTGTTGCACGATGGGGCGCCGGCGATCCTGAAAATCACCACCGAGGAGGAGGAGGTGCGCGGGGCGAACCTGATGGTCTGGTATGCCGGGGACGGCGCGGCCCGGGTCCTCGCCCACGAAGGACCGGCGCTGCTGCTCGAACGGCTGACCGGCACACGGGATCTCGCGCGGATGGCGCGCGCGGGCCACGACGATGAGGCGAGCCGCATCATCTGCGCCGTTGTAACTCGGCTGCATGCGCCCAGAAGCCGGCCGCTCCCCGCAAGCCTCGTTCCCATGGCGGTTTGGTTCCGACAGCTCGAACCGGCCGCGGCCCGATATGGCGGAATCCTGACGAAGTCCGCCGCCGCCGCCGGTGAGCTGCTGGCCTCGCCCCAGGAGATCGTGGCGCTGCACGGCGATGTCCATCACGGCAATATCCTCGACGGCGGCGAGCGAGGCTGGCTCGCCATCGACCCCAAGGGCGTCCTGGGCGAGCGAGGCTTCGACTATGCCAACCTGTTCCGCAATCCCGACGCCATGGTGGCCACAGCGCCCGGGCGGCTGCAACGCCAGGTCCGGATCGTGGCCGAGGCGGGGAAGCTGGATCCCAGGCGACTTCTGACCTGGATCCTCGCCTACGCCGGTCTGGGGGCCGCCTGGACCCTGGACAGCGGCGGCGAAGATGGCGCCGGCCTCACGATCGCCGCCGCCGCGGCTTCGCAGCTGGGGGTCTAGAGCCAGCCTGACGAGCACTCTTCTCGGAGCGTGGGCGTCCTCGCCCGCGGCGCGGCCAGGATGGCCGCGGTCCGCCTTTGGCCTAACTCAGGCGCAGCGCACGGTGAATTCGAGGCCGCCCTCGAAGGGCAGCGTCTGGGTGCGAAAGCGGTTCTTGGGATCGGCCAGGAACTCGAAATAGGCGCGATAGGGCTCCGGCACGGCGGCGGTGTTGTCGGCGACGACCACGGCGCCGGGGCGGAGGTGGGGAGAGACCAGTTCGAGAGCCGGTCTGGCCATCTCCACCCAGATGTCGATGAGCATGAAGTCGACCGGGCCGCCGATTTGCTCGAGGGTTTCACGCAGGTCGCCCTGGCGCAGGTCGATGAAGTCGCTCAGGCCGGCGGCGTCGAAATTGGCCCGCGCCTGCGCGCACTTATCCGGCTCGTGCTCGGTGCCGATGACCACGCCGCCGCCGTTGTCGCGCACCGCCGCCGCCAAATAGAGAGTCGAAACGCCCAGGGATGTCCCGGCCTCGACCACCCTGCGGGCCCCCAGGGCCCGGCAGAGCAGATAGCAGAACCGCGCCTTGTCGCGATCCAGGGCGACGAGTTTGTCGCTCATGAAGCGATGGCCGCCCTCGTCCATCCCCTCCCAACTGAGCTCGCCTCTTTCCGCGCGCTGGCGGAAGTAGTCGGAAGTCGCCCGCGTCTGGCTATCGCTCAGAGCGTGCAATCGATCCAGCAGATCCTCGAGGTTCCTGTCGCCCAGCCCGTTGTTCATCGTGGCCTCCTTCCGAACCTTCTGGCGGAGCGAACCGGTGGCAAGAAGTCCGGCGCGATCGGCCGGCGCCAGAAGGTCGCGCTCAGCCTTTGGCGGCGGGCGCCGCCGTATCGGCTGGGCCCACATCGGAGAGGACGCTCCACTCAATCTTCCATGAACCATCGGCCTGCGGTTTGTACCCAGCCAGGGAATTTCTCGCGGCGGTGACCGTCTTGTGGGTCTTGGCGTCGGTCATTGTGGCGACGCTGGTCGAGCGGAACACCGCCAGATCGCCGGAAGATGCGACATCCACGGCCTGGTCGGAGAGGGTGACCTTCAGGTCCGGCGTCTCGGCGAGCGTCTGTTTGAAGGAAGCCTCGATCGCCGCGACGCCGACCGAATTGGGCCGGCCGCTGCGCATGGCGATGGCATCGGCCGCGTAGTGGCTCGCGTATTTGTCGGCGTCGTGGGCGTTCACGGCCGCAATCCGCTGGGCGACGTCCGCCTTGATGGCGTCGGAGATCTTGGCTGTGTCGACCGTCGGCTTGGCCTGTTCGGCTTTGTTGCAACCGCCGAGCGATGCGGCCATGAGCACGCACATCGCCGCCCCGGCGAGTTGGAGTTTGGTCATTGCGGGCCCCCTCCCTTGAAGGCGGGCTCACGGTCCGCCTCGAGGCGCCCCCGTGTCAACCTTCACCTTGCGTGGCGGCAATATGTTGCCATGGCGTCGGACGACCGCTCACTACCCTTGGCGGGTCGAGAGGCGCTCCTTCCGGTGTGTGAGCGGGGCAGCGCCCACTCTGCCGCTATCGAAGCGATCAGCTCGCGCCGCGCCGCCGCTTAGAGCGACCGAGCGAGGTTCTGGTCTCCACCCTGACCTTGTGGCCAATTCCAACCACCGCTGGTCGATCCGCCCCTTTGCTCGGCGCCCGTCGGGCAGGCATAAGGTCAGACCTTAGATGATCAGCCTCGCGACAGCCGCGCCGACCATCGGCGCCGCCTTTGTCGCCTCCTCGGTGGAGGCGGTGGAGGCCTTCACCATCGTCCTGGCCGTAAGCGTCGTCAGGGGCGTGCGGCCGGCCGCCCTTGGCGCCGTGGCCGCCCTGGTCCTGCTGGCGCTGGTCGTCGCGGTTCTGGGACCCCTCATCGCCGCTATTCCCGTCCACGGGCTGCAGGTGGTGGTCGGCGTGCTGTTGCTGGTGTTTGGCCTGGGCTGGCTGCGCAAGGCGGTGCTGCGGGCCGGCGGCGCGCTCGCCCTGCACGACGAGGCCGCCGCCTTCGATGCGGAGACCAGTGCCCTGCGAGGCGAGGGGCAAGCCCATGCCGCCGCCGCCGACTGGCTCGCCGGCATGGCGGCGTTCAAGGCCGTGCTCCTGGAGGGGACCGAGGTGGTGTTCATCGTCCTGGCGATCGGCGCGAGGCCCGGTTTGTTGGCGCCGGCCGCCATCGGCGCGGCGGCCGCCTGCGCTCTGGTCTTTGCCGCCGGTCTTTTCCTGCGCGCGCCGCTAGCGAGGATCCCCGAGAACAGCATGAAGTTCGCCGTCGGGGCCCTGCTGACTGGATTTGGCGTCTTCTGGTGCTGCGAGGGCCTGGGGGCGCCCTGGCCTGGCGGCGATCTGGCCATCGCCCCTCTCATCGCCTTCTATCTCGTCGCCGGCCTGGTCATGGCCGGCGCCATCCGCTCGATGCGGACGAGGACGAGGACCGCCTGATGTCGGTGCTCCGCGCCCTGGCCTCGACGATCGTCAAGATGTTCGCCGCCGACCTTTGGCTCACCATCGGCGCGGTCGCCATCATCGCGCTGGCGGCGGCGGCGCTGCGCGCCAACCTCGCGCCGCCGGGGTCCCTGCCCTTCATCGTCGCCGCCGCCATCGCCGCCGCGCTCGCTATCGGCGTTATCCGAGGCGCGCGTCCCAAGCCCTAAAGGACCATCGATGCCCTACAAGACCTGGCAATGCGGAACCTGCGGCTTTCTCTACGACGAGGCCGAGGGCCTGCCCGAGGAAGGTTTCCCGCCCGGCACCCGCTGGGCGGACATTCCCAATGACTGGGTCTGTCCCGACTGCAGCATGAGCAAGGCCCAGTTCGAGATGGTGGAGATCTGATCATGAACGACCGCGTCACCGCGACCCTCGACCGCGGCGTCGCCGACGTGCGCCTCACCCGCGTCGACAAGATGAACGCCTTGGACGAGCCCATGTTCTCGGCCCTGGTCGAGACCGGCGAGCGGCTGAAGAGCCTCGCCGGCCTGCGAGCGGTCGTTCTCTCCGGCGAAGGCCGGGCGTTCTGCGCCGGTCTCGACATGGGGAGTTTCGGCGCCATGGCCCAGGGCCCGCGCGCAGGTTCCTCGTCCTCGACCGGCGACCTCACGCGCCGCACCCACGGCATCGCCAATCGCGCCCAGTACGCCGTCTGGGTATGGCGGGACATACCCGTCCCGGTGATCGCCGCTGTCCACGGGGTGGCCTTCGGCGGCGGCTTCCAGCTCGCCCTCGGCGCCGACCTGCGCTTCGTCGCCGCCGACGCCAGGCTGGCGGTGCTGGAGATCAAGTGGGGTCTCATCCCCGACATGGCCGGCACCCAGCTCATGCGTCACCTGGCCCGCGAGGACATCGTACGCGAGCTCACCTACACCGGCCGCGTCTTCTCGGGCGAAGAGGCGGTGGCCATGGGCCTGGCGACGCGGGTATGCGCCGACCCCCGCGCCGAAGCCCTGGCCCTGGCCCGGGAGATCGCTTCGAAGAATCCCGACGCCGTCCGCGCCGCCAAACGCCTGCTCAACGCCGCCCCGACCTCCGATGCCGCCGCCGGCCTCATCGACGAGACCCGCGAACAGATCGCCCTCATCGGCAGCCCCAACCAGGTAGAGGCGGTGATGGCCAACCTTCAGAAGCGCGAGCCGGCGTTCGCCGAGAGCGCCCGAACGTAGCGATCTACTCAATCCATCAGCCCGACTCACCTTTCTGAAAATGTCGCTGAAGGCGGCGGCAAAGCTTCGGCTAGGGGCCCCGGTTCATCCGTTAGTACTCGGCGAACGATCTCGTCATCAACGCCGTCGTAGTTATGGCGAAGAAAGTTACCCGCCCCACGAATCGCATGCCAGTCGATGCGTGGCTCGAGGTGGTCGACTTGGCCCCTCAACTTTGTCGCCGCTTCAGCCAGGGACAGCAACTGCCGTTCAACCGCGTCTCTGTGCAGGTAGTTATCCTGCATCAGCGCGTCGATGCCGCCGATGTCAGCGACGTAGGACTGAATCCTTTCGATCGCGCCGAGAATGTCGGCAATCCGTTTGGCCGGAGCCTCAGAAGGCAACCACGGCCTCGCGCTCTATCACGCCGTTCAGCCTCGCATTGCGCGCCGGGAGGGCGACAACGTCGACATCCGACTCGAAGAGGGCCGAGAGGAGACCGGACACCCCGCACATCTTCATGACGTCCACTTGGCCGTCGCCTTCGAAACGCACGGCGACATCGATGTCCGACCGATCGAGGCCTTCGCCCCTGGCCACCGAGCCGAACAACTGGGCGCCGATGACGCCATAACGGGAACGCAACTCGGGCGCCGCCTTGCGCAGAATTTTGAGGGCGGTTTCCGTTTTCATGCTGGCGAGCATACCACGCTTGGAGTTTTCAGTGACTCTCGCCCTCCGTAGTTCCAAAGGCCTGCGCCTGTCAGCGTCGCCCGCCCCGACCCTAATTTCAGTTGTGTTTGAATACCCGAGGCGTTCAAATCGGCCCGCAAGGGAGGTGCTCTTAAGATGCCTTATGTGGAAAACCGCGTCGTCCATGACGCCGACTCCCATCTCATGGAGATGCCCGACTGTCTCGACGAGTGGTTCGATCCCAAGCTGAAGGCCGCCTTTCACGACCTGCCGATCTATCGCAAGAAGCTCGGCGACGGGCGCTGGGCCAAAGCAGCGCGGCAAACCCAGGACGATCCGGAATTCCGCGCCGGCGATGCGCCCAACATCCTGTTGCGCAAGAACTACCAGGCCCTGGGAAGCTTCCGGCGCGACGACCGGCCAAAGGCCCTCGATCTGCTGGGGTTCTCCAGCCAGCTGGTCTTCACCACCTTCTGCCTGGGCAACTTCGGCCTCGACGAGGGCGGCGATGTCGATCTCTGCTACGCCGCCGCCCAGGCCCACAACCGGATGATGACCAGCTTCTGCGCCGTCGACCGGCGCCTATTGGCCACCGCTTACGTGCCCCTCGTCGATTTCGACCGCGCCAAGAGGGCGGCCGCCGAAGCCATAGGCCTCGGAGCCAAGGCCCTGCTCGTCGCTTCCAAGCCCCCGCTGACCCATTCGCCCAGCCACATCGCCCTCGACCCGGTGTGGGCCCAGGCGCAGGAGGCCGGCGTTCCCATCCTCTTCCACGTCGGTGGCGAGGAGAAGCTCAAGGCCGCCTACTTCGAGAACGGCCTGCCGCGGGTGAAGGATTTCCACGGCGGCGAGGAGAACTTCACCTCGGTGAGCTTCATGCCCATCCCCCACTCGGTGATGCAGACCCTGGCGGCGATGATCATCGACGGAGTCATGGACCGCTTCCCGCGCCTGAAGTTCGGGGCCATCGAGCTGGGCGCCTCCTGGGCGCCGGGGTGGATGCGGTTCATGGATAGCGCCCACCAGGCCTTCTTCAAGAACGAGGAGCGGCTGCATGCGCTCTCGGCCCGCCCCAGCGAGATCGTGCGCCGGCAGGTCAGGATCACCCCCTATCCTCATGAGGATTCCGGCTGGATCGTCCGCCAGGGGGGCGAGGAAGTGTTCCTCTTTTCCTCAGACTTCCCGCACGTGGAGGGCGGCCGTAACCCGCTGAAGCGGTTCGACGATTCTGTCGGGGGTCTGTCCGCCCCGGCGAGAGAGGCCTTCTATCGCGGGAACTTCGTCGACCTCATGGGCGAGGGTCTGGCCGCAGACCTGCGGCGGCCCGCGCCGTCGATGGCGGCCTAAGCTAACGGTTTCCTAGCGCGCCGCCCCGCCCATGGCTCGCGCCCGTCCCAAACCACCCGTTCGCGCGGCCATCTCCCGGCCGCCGAAGATGCTCATAGCCGCCGCGCCGTCTACTGAGGTGACGCGCAACGCGGCGGTGTTCATGGCCGTCGTCGTCGGCTTCTTCCTGATCCGCTTCTTCCAGACCGAGCTGAGCCCCCTGGTGGTGGCGATCTTCCTGATGCTGCTCATCGATGCGGTATCGCGGGCGATGCAGCATCGCCTGCCGGCCACCCCGCCCTGGGTCCGCGGCGGCATCGCCGGCGCTTTCATCCTCGCCGGCTTTGCCCTGGTGGGCGGCATATTCGTCTTTCAGGCCCCACCCTTCGCCGCCCACCTGAAGGGTCTCGCGCCCCGGCTGGATTCGGTCCTCGCAAGGCTGATGACCATGGTCGGCGCGACGCCGGTCACGATCGGCGATCTCTTCAGCGGCGTCGATCCCTCGGTGCTGCTCACCAAGGTCTTTTCCACCGCCCGGCGGCTGATCTCCTACGGCGTTCTGGTGATCATCTACTTCGGCTTCCTGCTTGCCTCCCGCGCCGCCTTCGGTCGCAAGATCGATGGCCTCTACGATACCGAGGCGCACCGCGAGGCTGCGGTTCGGGTCGTCTCCAGCGTCCGCAACGCCGTCGAGCGGTTCGTGCGCCTGCAGACCCTCAAGGCCCTGATGATGGCGCTCGCCGCCTGGGGCCTGATGTTCGTCTTCGGCGTGCACGAGGCCCTGTTCATCGCCTTCCTGGTGTTCCTGGCAGCCTACGTGCCGATCGTCGGACCCATCGCCGGGGCGATCTTCCCCGTCCTCGTCGCCATGGCCCAGTTCGACGACCTCACCCGCCCGGCGCTGCTGGGCGGCATCCTCGGAGCGGTGGTCCTGGTCATCGACAACGTCCTCATGCCCAAGCTCGCCAGCGATGAACTGAACATCGATCCGCTGCTGGTCCTGATCTCGCTGGGGTTTTGGGCCGCCATCCTGGGCGCGCCCGGTGTCCTGCTCTCCACGCCGCTGACCGTCACCATCATGGCCATCGCCGCCGAGTTCGAAAGCACCCACTGGCTCGCCATCCTCCTCTCCCGCGACGGCCACCCGGTGGCGGAAACGAAGAGCTAGAGCGGCATCCGAGGAGGTTGATCCACCCCGCTTCCCCC
>Ga0182024_10017661_pt1 | contig 13360 bp, 15 predicted proteins | sample P32metaG_FD_120480 | JGI IMG/M metagenome (GOLD analysis project Ga0182024, IMG submission 120480) | Permafrost microbial communities from Stordalen Mire, Sweden - P3-2 metaG (Illumina Assembly) | ecosystem: Environmental > Terrestrial > Soil > Wetlands > Permafrost | place: Sweden: Stordalen...
CCGCTCTTGCCCTCGAGCGCTTCTAATTCGCCTTCGGTCAGCGGCTTGGCGAACTTGTCCGGATCGAAGCTCGGATACGAGCCGATCGCGAGCACTTCCCCGTTGAGCGGGTCGAGCGCGGTGAACGCCCCGGCGATCGCCGGTTTGCCACCAGCGCGGGCGTTTTCGATGCCCTCGAGCAGTGCCTTTTCGCCCTCGCGCTGCAAGCCGAGGTCGAGCGTCGTGCCGAGGCTGTAGCCGGCCTTGGGAGGTTGCGGCTGCAGACGCGTCGGCTCGGGATAGCCGGCCGAGTTGACCTGCACGCGCTGCACGCCCTCGCGCCCTCGCAGATACCGGTCGTAGAAGTACTCGAGCCCTTCCTGGCCGACCACGGTCCCCTGCTGAACGCCGCGGAAGGCGGGTTTTTCGAGCTCTCGTTTGTTGACCTGGCCGACGTAGCCGATCACCTGCGCGGCCATCTCCCCGTACGGATAGGAGCGGATCGAGACGGGTTGCTGGGTGACGCCGGGGAATTCGCTCTGACGCTCGGCAAGCTCGGTCAGCACTCCCCGGCCCGCGGCGGTCTTGATCGTGACGGGCGCGTATGGCAGCGTAGTGCGGCCCTTGATCACGAGCGCCTCGATGTGGCCGGCGCTCATCCCCAGCAGTGCGCCCAGCCGCCGGTACACATCCAAGCGGGGCTTACCCGCGGGCGGCAGCGCCGAGGGCACGATCTGCACCGCGTTGGTCACCATGCTGGCGGCGATCGGCTGGCCTTCGCGATCGAGGATCTGTCCGCGCGGCGCGGCGATCGGCAGGTCGCGCACGCTGTTCGCGGCCGCTTCCTGGACGTACTGTTCGCCGGTCAGCACCTGCAGGTACCACAGGCGGAAGAAGATGATCGCGAACATCAACAGCGCCCCGCCACTCAGCACCGCCACCCGCAGCGCCAGCTGCGGTGAGACCGGCACTCGAGGATCGCTCGGCCGGACGCGCTCGATCGGGGTGCTCATGCGCGCGAAAGAGGACTCAGGCCCCCGGTCGTATATGCACGTCTGCGACGACGACGCGGATCGTCGGGCAAGCCCGGTTCGAGGCTGCGGCGCACGACCAGCCACATCGGCAGCGCGACAATCGTGTTCACGAGGACTCCCAGCACGATTTGGCGCAGCAACTCGAGGCTGACCGGCGCGTCCACCCCGAGTAGAAACTCCACCAGCGAGTACCCCACCGTCGCGGCGGCGGAGGCCACCGCGCCCACCAGCAGCGGCGTCAACGTCGCCTGGGGATCGCGCAGCTCGCGCAGACGCCCGCACCAGAAGCCGACAAGCGTGAAGACGAGCGAGGTCAGCCCGAGCGTCTGCACCAGCGCGAGATCGACGAGCAGTCCGACCGCAAAGCCGGTCACGGCCCCGATCGTCGAGCCACACAGCAGTCCGACGAAGGCGACGAGCAGCGGTGAGAGATCGATCGCGACGCCGAACACGGGCACCTCCGAGACGACGCCGATCTGAAAGAACACGACGACCACCACGAGCACGGCGATCCGTGTGAGCAACGAGCCGGAGAGCGTCATCCGCCGGCGCTCGTCGAGGCGGAGGTGAGCGGACTGCCTTCGCCGCTGCCCGCGTTGCTCTGAGCGAAGCCCGGCAAGCTCGCCTGGAGACTGACCAGCTGCGCCGCCTTGCTGCCCTGCGTATATGTGAGCACCTGCACGACGTTGAGGTTGTGCAGGTCGGCCAGCGGATGCACATTGACGGACTTGAACCCGCTTTCTTCGCCTTCTGAGCTCACCTGTCCGATCGGGATCCCGGGCGGAAAGAGCGAGTAGTCCGGAGGTTCGACGGTACCGGAGGTGACGATGTCTTCGCCGCGGTTGACCACGGTTCCGCCCGGCAGGTACTGCAGCACCAGGTCGTTCGGTTCGCCCACCTTCGGTTGCACCATGCCGGTCGCGTTCGTCCCGTTGATCCGCGCCGAGACGCCGACTTCGCTGTCGGTGATCAGATCGACCACGGCGCCATCCGGGGCGGCCAGGGCGACCTTGCCCACGAGCCCTTCTTCGTTGATCACCGGGTCGTTTTTCCGTACCCCCGAGGAGGTGCCCTTGTCGATCCAGATCGTCGAGTACCAAAGGTTCGGTGACTTGCCGACCGCCGTGGCGGTGACCGGGCGGTAGCTATTCAGGTTGAGCTGATCCAGATGGTAGAGAGCCAGCAGTTCGTGGTAGCCGTGCTCATCAGCGCGGTCGGCGATCACTTCCTTGAGCAGTTTGTCGTTCTGCTTGCGCACTTCCGCGAGTTGGCTTTTCGCGTGCAGCGTGTCGCCGAACCAGCTGAACAGGTCGCGCACGGGCTTCAGCACCTTGTTGGCGCCCTCCTGAATCGGCGAGACGACGGTCAAGAAGCCGCGCTGCACCGAGTGCAGGCGACCGTCCGAGGACTCGCCGAAGTAGGCGGTCAGCAGTATCAGGGAGAGCACGACGAGCAGCGCAAGCACCGCACGTCGACGCCGGACCGTCTTGTCGTACACGAATCAGAGCCTTCCGAAGCGTTCATCAGACAGAGTAACCGTGAGCGTGTGATGAGGGCGCCGGCCTCACCGGCGGCGCCGGTTACGCGATTGACGGTTAGAGCGATGGATCGCCTCGAACTCCTCCAACGACCGCCCCGAGCCGACCGCCACGCAAGTCAGCGGCGACTCCGCCAGATGCGCGGGCATCTGAGTCTCCTCGCGCAGACGCTCGTCGAGGCCCTGCAGCAGGGAGCCGCCGCCGGCGAGCATGATGCCGCGATCCATGATGTCCGAGGCCAGCTCCGGAGGCGTGCGGTCGAGCGTCTCCTTGACCGCTTCGATGATCTGGCTGAGCGGCTCCTCGAGCGCTTGGCGAATCTCCTCGCTCGTCAACACGACGGTCTTCGGCAATCCGGCGACCATGTCACGCCCGCGAATCTCGGCCTGTAGCTCCTCTGCCATCGGACAGGCCGAGCCGATCTCGAGCTTCAGCTCCTCAGCGGTCTGCTGGCCGATCAGCAGCTTGTACTCTTTCTTGGCGTAGTTGATGATCGCCTCGTCCATCTCGTCGCCGCCCACGCGGATCGACTGCGACACGACGATGCCGCCGAGTGAGATCACCGCGACCTCGGAGGTCCCGCCCCCGATATCCACCACCATCGAACCAGTCGGCTCGCCGACCGGCAAGCCCGCCCCGATCGCGGCGGCCATCGGCTCCTCGATCAGATAGGCCGTCCGCGCTCCCGCCGACAGGCACGCCTCTTCGACGGCGCGCTTCTCCACGCCGGTTACGCCCGAGGGCACGCACACGACCACACGCGGATGCGCCCAGCGGTTCTGGTGGACCTTCTGGATGAAGTGGCGCAGCATCTCCTCAGTCACCTCGAAGTCGGCGATTACGCCGTCCTTCAAGGGCCTGATCGCCTTGATCGTGCCCGGTGTGCGGCCGAGCATGCGCTTGGCCTCGATCCCAACAGCGTGAACTTCGCCGGTGCGCGAGTCGATCGCCACGACGCTCGGCTCGGACAGCACTATCCCCCGCCCACGCACGTATACAAGGGTGTTGGCGGTGCCGAGATCGACCGCCATGTCGCGGCCGCCGAATCCGGTCAGGTAGCTGAGGATGCCCATATTTTGAGAAGGGACACGCTTGGATTCGGTGGCGCGCCGCCGTCTGACACCACGCCCCGCGGGCGGCGCGCATCCGGGCCGTACCCGCGGGTGAGTGTAGCGAACGCTCCGCGAGCACTCACAGGGTTGCCAGCTTATTTGCAGGCGAAAAGAAGCTCGGGGTAGATGTCCAGCAGACTCGCCAGCGGCAAGCCAACGACGTTCTCATAATCTCCCTCAATCTTTCGGACCAGTGCCGCACCGGCTCCCTGAATCGCATAGCCACCGGCCCGTCCGCGCCACTCGCCGCTCTGGAGCGACCAGTCGAGCAGCTCCTCATCGAGCGCCCGGAACGTCACCGCGGTGCGTGCGAGGGCGGTGCGCTGACCGCCCTGCGATCGGTCCGTTGCCGATCTTCCCTCGCCTCCGAGCAGCACCGCCACCCCGCTTATGACCTCATGTGTTGCGCCACTCAGCGCCTGCAGCGTCGCGCGGGCCTCTTGCTCGTCGCGGGGCTTGCCATAGATCGTGCCCTCGAGCGCCACCAGCGTGTCGCAGCCGAGCACCACCTCCGCACCCCCGCCTGCCTCCATGCCGAGCTTCTGTGCAACGCGGGCCTTGCGCAATGCGTTCTCGAGGGCCACCTCCCCTGGATCTCCTTGCTCGATCTCCGGGCAATCAGCGGGCCGCACCGTGAAAGACACCCCCAAGCGCTCCAGGATCGCCCGCCGTTGTGGTGAGCTGGAGGCCAGGACGAGTTGGGGAGATATCCGGGGCATAGAACCTCCCAGCGGAGCTCCTTCTAGGACTCGGGAAAGAACAGCCCGGCCTCCCGCGCGGCGGACTCCGGCGAGTCGGAGCCGTGCACCATGTTCTGGCCCATCTCCACGGCAAAGTCGCCGCGGATCGAGCCAGTGGCAGCCTCGAGCGGATCGGTCGCGCCGATCACTTGTCGCGCCGCCTTCACGGCGCCCTTGCCCTCCAGCACCATCGCCACGATCGGTCCCGAGGTGATGAACTCGACAAGCTCACCAAAGAAAGGACGCTCTGCGTGCTCAGCGTAGTGGCGCTCGGCCAGCTCGCGTGTCACGGTCAGATGGCGCAGGGCAAGAATTCTCAGGCCCTTGCGCTCGAAGCGGGCAATTATCTCACCGGTCAGCCCCCTGGCGAAGGCGTCGGGCTTGACGAGAATCAGCGTGCGGTCCATGGAGTCCTTTTCGGATCGAGGTTGTCTCAGAGAGGTGACGCGGGCGATTCAGGAGGTGGGGCGCGGGCGACTGGCCCGTCCGGCGCTCCGCGATCTCGAGGTCGGCTTGGAGGCGGCAATTGGCCCGGCGGCGCTCCCCGCGTCCTCGCCGTCTCCCACCAGCCCCGCACCGCCGCCGGAGGCCGCCGTATCCCCGAGCCAGTCCTCTGAGCTCTTCCTCGCCGATCGACCGCCCTCCAAGCCGTCGCTCTCGATCGCGAGTGCCTCGCTCTCAGCCGACGCACGCCTGCGGCGCGGGCGACGGGAAGCGCCGGCTCCGGGAACCTCGGTCTCGCAATAAGGGCAGATCGTCCACGCCTGGTCCAGCGGGCGCGAGCAGCTCACGCAGCGCTCCTTCAGCTTGCGCAAGCAGCTCGGGCAGCGGATGAAGTCGCGCTCCACCCGATAATCACAGTGCGGACACAGCCCGTGGTCGAGCTCGTGCAACCGCGCCTCCGCGGCCTGCATCTCCAGCTCGCGCTCGCGCACGTCCTCCAAGTACTCGGGCGGGCGCAAGATCATGTAGACGATCGTGCCCACGAAGGGGAACAGCGAGGCGGCAGTGGCACAGCCAACAAGCATCGGATCGAAGATCCGCCGGCGGGCATCGGCATAGGTCCAGTAGATCGTGGCGAAGTACAGGACAAACACGCAGACGATCAACAGATCGATCGCGGTGTTCAGACCACTGCTTTCGATGCCAAAGTAGGCGAGGGTCATAGGGTCGTCGAGTTTAGAGAAACAAGCGGCCGAATCCATAACCAGCAGCGAAGAACACCAGAATCACGAGCGCGACGATCAGCGCCACGGCGCCGATCATCTTCAGGACAGAGGGCCCGTCGTCGCTCATCTGACCGATCTTCGCGACGATGAATGGGTGGATGGAGTAGGTGTGGGAGGCTCGACCGCCGACACTCGCTCATCGGCAGGAGCCAGATGGTCCAACAGGTCGCCGACAAGGTAAACCGAGCCCGTCGCGAGCACCGCCGCGTCGTCACCTCGCTGCTGCGCCCAGCGCCGTGCCTGAACCAGCGCCTGCCACGGCTCCGGCTCACAGTCCACCGCGTCGAAGCCGAGCTGACGTGCAAGCGACTGCAGCGCGGCGGGCGACAGCGCACGGCTGCTCGGGGGGGCGGTGAACCACGCACGCTCACAGACACCCAGCAACACGCTGAGCATGCCAGCGGCGTCCTTGTCCTCGAGCACGCCGAGCACCAGCCCTACGGGACGAGCGCCGAGCAGCTCGGGCAACGACTCGACGAGCGCCCGCACCGCGTCGGGGTTGTGCGCTCCATCGAGCACCGTCAGCGGCTTCTCCCCCACCACTTGCAAGCGCCCGGGTATCTCGGTGGCTGCCGCCGCATCGCGCACCGCGTCCGACCGTGGCTCGATCCCCACCGAGCGCAGATATGCCGCCGCGGCCGCTCTGGCCAGCGCGAAATTGCGCCGCTGAAAAGAGCCCTTGGCCAGCAGCGCGATCGTCTCTGCAGGCGCCGCGGTCTCTGCAGGCGCGGCGGCCTCTGCAGGCTCGGCGCATGCCCGCAGGATCCGCGCGTCTTGCTCGGCCGCAACCCGCTCAGCCACCGCCAGCGGCCCCTCCGCGAGCACGTCCGCGAGCACGAGGGTCGTACCCGGGCGCAGCACCGCGAGCTTCTCCTCGGCGATATCCACCACAGTCGGCCCGAGCCACCGGGTGTGCTCCAAGCCGACATTGGTCAGCACCGTCACCCGCGAGTCGATCACACCCGTCGCGTCATAACGGCCGCCGAGCCCGGCCTCGACCACAGCCACCTCGACTCCCTGCTCGGCCATCGCCCATAGCGCGGCGGCGGTCAGCAGCTCGAACTGAGTCACGTGGTCGTCGCCCGCGAGCGTGTGGTTGACGTGCTCGGCGGCCCGCGCGGCACGCGCGATCGCGGCGGCGAACGCGTCGCTGTCGAGGTCGCGCTCGCCGATCTGCACGCGCTCGGTATAGGAGATCAAGTGGGGAGAGGTGTAGGTACCGGTACGCAGCCCGTGGCGCTCCAGGATCGCGGCGATCATCCGCGTAGTCGAAGACTTCCCGTTCGTCCCCACCACATGGATCGTCGCAAAGCGCCGCTCCGGTGAACCCAACGCGGTCATCATGCGCCGCATCCTGTCCAGCCCAAATCGCATCCCGAACAGCTCCAGCGAGCGCAGGTGCCGTTCGGCGTCCTCGTTGCTCCAGGCCTTCGTCGGATGGCTGCTCTGTGGAGGTCCCATGCCGTGGACGCGCGCGCCCGGAGAGCCTACGCGTCGGAGTGCTTGCGCAGATAGTCGGCGAAGAACGGGCGCAGCGCCTCACCCAGCTTGCCGTCGCCGCTGTGCAGCGCATCTGAGATCAGTCCCTTGGAGGACTCGATGTCGTAGTCGGCCTCCCCCACATCGCCACTCACGGCCTCGGCCGCTGGGATCATCTCGAGCAGCGACCAGAGGAATTTCAAGTCCAGATGCTTCTCGGCCCTGCGTACGGCACGGTCGTGAAGCTCGCGCGTCGAGAGCTGGTCGAGATCATCAGCCATCTCGAGGCTCAAGGGCGCTTGCGCTTGCGTCCAGGACGCATGAGCGGCAACAGCTCGCGGCTCATGCCCTTCAAGTCGAGCTTGCCCACCAGCTTGCGCAGCTCCCGGCGCTCCTTCTCCGAGAGATTGCCCAACCGGCCGCGCGATTCACGAGTCAGCCGGGCCAGATGAGCACGGTCCTTCGCCGACAGCGAGCGCCAGCGCTTGCCCAGCACCGCGCCTGCCTGCAACAGCACGGCCCACGGCAGGGCCTTCACGCGCTGCAGCTTAGGCTTGGACATGGGGCGATGGTAGCGGGCGCAGAGAGGCGCGGGGCATCGTCACGCTAGGCCGACTCCTCGCGCAACTCATGAGCCTCGTCGTCCTGCACCGGAGCAGCTTCGGTCACGAGCGTCGGCGTCAGCCCCTTCTCGACGGTCTCTTTCGTGACGACGCACTTCTTCACATCGCGCCGCGAGGGCAGCTCGAACTGGACCTCGAGCAGGATTTCCTCGATGATCGAGCGCAACCCGCGCGCGCCGGTTTCGCGTTCCAAGCCCTTCTCGGCGACCGCCGTCAATGAGTCCTCGGAGAACACGAGCTCGATCCCATCGAAGGAGAAGAAGCGCTGGAACTGCTTGACGAGCGCGTTACGGGGCTCGGTGAGAATCGACACGAGGTCCTCACGCGTCAGCTGATGCACCGCGGAGACCACCGGCAAGCGGCCGATGAACTCCGGGATCAGTCCGTACTCGATCAAATCCTCGGGCAGGCAGTGCTCGAACACTTCGCCGGTGTCGCGCTCGGACTTCGCCTCGATCGCCGCGGCGAAGCCCACGCCTTTGTGTCCGATCCGCCGCTCGATCACCTTGTCCAGGTTGGCGAACGCGCCGCCACAGATAAACAGCACGTTGGTCGTGTCGATCGTCAAGAACTCCTGGTGGGGATGCTTGCGACCCCCTTGCGGCGGCACTGAGGCCTGCGTGCCCTCGAGGATCTTCAACAGCGCCTGCTGCACGCCCTCGCCGGAGACGTCGCGTGTGATCGACGGATTGTCCGCCTTGCGCGCGATCTTGTCGACCTCGTCGATATAGATGATGCCCGTCTCCGCCTTCTTGACGTCGTAATCGGCGGCCTGGATCAGCTTCAGCAGGATGTTCTCGACATCCTCACCCACATATCCGGCCTCCGTCAGGGCGGTCGCGTCAGCGATCGCAAACGGCACGTTGAGGATCCGCGCGAGTGTCTGAGCCAGCAGTGTCTTGCCGCAACCGGTGGGCCCGAGCAGCAGGATGTTCGACTTCTGCAGCTCGATATCCGTGTCGCCAGACATCATCATCTGGACACGCTTGTAGTGGTTGTACACCGCCACCGACAGCGTGCGCTTGGAAGGGTCCTGCCCTACGACGTACTCATCGAGCACGTCGTAGATCTCACGCGGCTTGGGCAGGTGCTCGAGATCGAACGCGGGCGGTGCCGCGAGCTCCTCGTCGATGATCTCGTTGCACAGGTCGATGCACTCGTCGCAGATGTACACCCCCGGCCCGGCGATCAGCTTCTTGACCTGCCGCTGGGACTTGCCACAGAAGCTGCACAACAGCTGCTCGTTTGAATCTGTCGGTCTGGCCATTTCCTTTTCTCCCCGCCGTGGCGTTCATGCCCTCCGCGCGTGCTCGAAGCTAGTGCTCTGAAATAACGCGGTCGATGATCCCGTACTCCTTCGCCTCCTCGGAGCTCATGAAGTAGTCACGCTCGGTGTCTTTGCGCACATCCTCCAGCTCCTTTTTCGTGTGCTTCGCGATGATCTCGTCCAACCGCATCCGTACGTCGATGATCTCCTTGGCGTGGATCTCGATGTCCGTCGCCTGGCCCTGAAAGCTCGACGAGACCTGGTGGATCAAGATCTTCGCGTTGGGCAGCGCCATCCGCTTGCCCGCCGCGCCGCCCGCTAAGAGCAGTGCGCCCATCGACATCGCGATCCCCACGCAGATCGTCTGCACGTCGGGCTTGACGAACTGCATCGTGTCGTAGATCGCCAGCCCCGCATACACCGACCCACCGGGCGAGTTGATGTAGATGGAGATGTCCTTTTCGGGATCCTCCGACTCCAGATGCAGCAGCTGGGCGACGATCAGGTTGGCGATCTGGTCGTCCACGGGCGTGCCGAGGAAGATGATCCGCTCGTTGAGCAGGCGGCTGTAGATGTCGAACGCGCGCTCGCCTCGCGAGGTCTGCTCAACCACCATTGGCACAAGTGGGCTCATGATCCTCGCTTTGTTTCGCTTACCTGGCTCGATTCCTTCTGCAAACCCTAGCGGCCCGGTGTCCACAGTTGCTCCCGCGCCCGCGCCTTCTCCGGAGAGATCGGAGTGGAGCGCTCTGCGACAAACTCGATGGCCTGCCGTGCGGCAAGATCCTCGCGCACCTCTTCCAATCGCCCGGCGCGCTGTAGTTCCTCCAACAACTTCTCCGCGGCCACACCCTCGCGCTCGGCCGTCGAGCCGAGCGCCTCCAGCAGATCCTCCTCGGACGGGACGATCCCCTCCGCGGCGACGATCGCCGTGAGGACCGCCTCCCGGCGCAGCGCCTGCTCGGCGTCGGGCAGCATCTCGGCGAGGATCTCCGGTTCCTCGCGCCCGGTGATCTGCAGGTACGCCTCGCGCGAGATGCCGCGGTGCGAGAGCGAGTGCAGCATCCGCTCCCACATCTCCTTCGCTCGTGCCTCTGTGAGCGCCTGGGTGACGGGCACCTGCGCCTGGGCGACCGCCGCGTCCAGCGCGGCCTCGCGGAACTCGCCCTCGATCTTCTGCTCCTCAGCCGCGATCAACCGGTCCCGGATGTCCTCGCGCAGCTCCTGCACGTCGTCGAAGCCCGCGTCGATCGCAAAATCCTCGTCCACTTCCGGCAGTCGCTTCTCCTTGACCTCCTTCACGGTGATCTCAAATGACGCGTCCTTACCGGCAAGATGCTCGGCACCGTAGTCAGTGGGGAAGGCCAGCTCGATCGTGCGCGTCTCACCGGCGGCGGATCCGAGCAGGCCCTCCTCGAAGCCGGGGATCAGATTGCCGCCGCCGAGCTCAACGAGCTGGTCGCGACCCTCGCCACCCTCGAATGGCTCGGCCGCGGGGTTGGCGGGGTCTCCCAATCCGTGATCCTCGGGGGGCAGATAGCCGACGTAGTCGACGACGACAAAGTCACCCTGCCCGGCCTCACGCTCGACGGTATCCAGCCGTGCCAAGCGCTCGCGCATCGCCTCGACCTCGAGCTGGATTTGCTCGTCGGTGCTCTCCGGCTCGCGGCGCGCGACTTCGAGGCCCTGGTACTCGCCAAGCACGGCCTTCGGCAGCACGCCGATCTCGATCGCGAACTCGAGCGCCTGCCCGTGCGAGGGCATCTCCCCCAGATCGAGCTGCGGGTCGCCCACCGGCACTATCCCGGCGCTCTCGATCGCATCCGAGTACCAGCTCGAGAGTGTGTCGCGCACGGCTTCCTCGAGCACAACCTCGCGGCCCATCCGCTGGATGACCAGCGGCGCGGGCACCTTCCCCTTGCGGAAACCGGGCAGCTTCAGCTCGCGGCCGAGCTGGCGCGCCCGGTGCTCCACGCGGCCTTGCACCTCGCCCGGCGGCACCTCCACCTGCACACGCACGCGCGACTCTCCCAGCTCGGTAACGGTGGTCTTCACGGCCGCGGGCACGCCCGCCACGATACCGTGCCGCCCCGTGACACCCGGCCTTTACGCCTCCTCACCACTGAAGCGTTTGGAGACATGGCTATGGACCGGCCCGATCGGTCACTTCGCCGGCGGCGCCCTCGATTTCGCTGGAGCGCTCGCGCGTTACCTACTCGCGCGAGCGCTCCGGCGAACGATTCGTTAGGCGGTCAGAGCGACCGGCCTGCCGAATGACAGTGCGACGCCACGCGGCGTGACCAGCACGGGGCAGGTGGCAATCTCAATCAAGTGCGACGCCGAGGCGCTGATCGAGACGCGGCCCTGAGCGGCCTCCTTGCGTGAGTCGATCACGAGCAGGTCAGCCTGCTCGTCAGCCACCGGCACGACCTGCGCGCCGAGCGCGCCGGCCAGAGCCTGCGCCGTCGCCTGCGCGCTGCCGTCGCCCTCTGGCTCACCGACGCTGACGACCCGCTGCACGCTCTCGCTGTGCTGCGCAAGGCCGGCGGGAGCGATCGCGACCGCGACCGGACCACCCTCCAGCAGCTGCTGGGCGGAGTTGCCGATCGTGACGTGGCCCTGAGCGGTGTGGGAGTCCGAGCAGAACACGACCACCTGAGCGCCGATCTGCTCGGCCAGCGCACTCAGACCGTGCGGAGTCGAGCGGTCAGTCACGGCGTGGCTCGAGGCAAACGTGGCGCCGAAGAGCGAGGCGCCGCGGTCCAGCACTCCCTGGGCCTCCTCGTCGCTCACGGCCTCGTCGGTGTGACGAACGTAACCGAGAGACACCTCGGCGCCGGCGTCGGCAAAGATGCGCCCGAGCGCAATCGCGTCGTCCTCGTTGGCGGTCCCGTCATAGGAAACAATGATCTTGGTCATTTTTAGCTCCTTTGTTGCTAGATCCATGCGAAGTTCTTTCGTTTCATAGTGGCAGCATCCTGCCATCAGTGCCAATGATTGTTGTAATCTCTGCTATAAGTTTTACTAATGCTTAATGTGGCTCGGCTGAAGATTCTGAACGAGGTCGCCCACCGCGGCTCGTTCTCCGCGGCGGCCGACGCGCTCGACTACACGCAGTCCGCGATCTCCCAGCAGATCGCCGCACTCGAGGCGGAAGCCGGCATGACTTTGCTGGCGCGCCACCCGCGCGGGGTCAGCCTGACCGCGGCAGGCCAGACCTTGGTAGGACACGCCGAAGGAATACTGGCGCGGTTGGAGTCCGCCGAGGCGGCCCTTGGAACGATCGCCGGCCTGCGCGGGGGCAGGCTGAGGATGGCCTCGTTCCCGTCGGCCGGGGCGACGCTGATGCCGCTGGCGATCGCCACCTTCCGCGCGCGCCACCCCGATGTGGAGCTGACCCTGGCCGAGGGCGAGCCCGAGCAGATCGCGCCGCGGCTGCGCGCGGGGGAGATCGACCTCGCGCTGCTGTTCGAGTTTGGCGATGGGACCGGCGCGGACGAGCTCACGCGCGTGGAGCTGCTCGAAGATCCCTTCTACCTGGTCCTCCCACGCGAGCACGCGCTCGCCAAGAAACGCAAGCTCCGCTTGGAGGACCTGCGCGATGAAGCCTGGATACAGACCTCGAGCGCGAGCCCGTGCGCACGCCACGTCGTGCGCAGTTGCCACGCCGCCGGTTTCGAGCCACGTGTTTCCTTCGAGAGCGACGACTATCAGACGGTGCAGGGCCTGGTCGCGGCAGGAGTGGGCGTTGCGCTGATCCCAGAGCTGGCCCTCACGGTGGTGCGTGAGGACATCTCGATTCACGCCCTCTCCCCCCGCCCGCCGGCGCGTCAGGTGATCGCGGCGACGCCCGCCGGAGCCCGTCTGCTGCCGGCGTCCCCAGCGATGCTGACGGTGCTCTCTGAGGCGGCCGCGGAATACGAGGCGCACACGCCGCGCCGCGCGATTTAGCCGCGCGACACGACGCAACGAGACGCGACGAGCGCGAGTTAGATGCCTCGTGTCCGAAGCGGGTGTCATTTTTGTTGGCTCTCCCTCAGCAACGCTGGAAAGTGATGATCGTGGTGCTCTTACTCTTTGGAATCTTGATCGGCCTGATCCTCGGCGCCGCCGGCGCAGCCGCTGTGATCAGGCCCAACCGCGAGCGGCTGCGCGATGAACTGAAGTCGGTCTCGGCCGACGTGCTCGCCCAGACCGGAGAGTCGCTGGCGCAGCGGCTGGCCGAGGCACGACGGGCCGAGGAGGAGCGCGCCGCCGGGGAGATGGCGCTGCGCTCGGAGGAGCTCAAGCAGATGGTTGGACCGGTGCACGAGAAGCTGACGAAGGTCGAGAGCGAGCTGGGGCGCCTGGAGCGCGAGC
>Ga0182024_10017662_pt1 | contig 13360 bp, 10 predicted proteins | sample P32metaG_FD_120480 | JGI IMG/M metagenome (GOLD analysis project Ga0182024, IMG submission 120480) | Permafrost microbial communities from Stordalen Mire, Sweden - P3-2 metaG (Illumina Assembly) | ecosystem: Environmental > Terrestrial > Soil > Wetlands > Permafrost | place: Sweden: Stordalen...
GAGGGCGGTCACGCCGGCAAGGGCAAAGGCCACCACGACTCCCGCGCGTACCACCTGGGTAGCCAGGTCGCCGCTCGAGTCCGCGATAGGCGCCACCACCCCGCCCGCGACCGCCACCAGCGCAAGCACGAGGGAAGCTGCCCCGAGGAGGGGCCGGGGCCCGGCAGTGCGCGGTAGGCCCTCGCGCTTCTCCTTCTCCCGAGCGCTCTCCCGGACATCGCCCAGCTGGCTGACGATGATCGGGGCGCTCATTGTGCTGTGCTTGCTACCGCTCCGCTTGCGGCCGAGGCGCCACCGCCAGGCTCGGTCCCTTCGATACGGCCGTCGCGCATGCGCACTATCCTCGTAGCGGGTTCGGCAACCGACTCATCGTGGGTGACGAGCAGGATCGACTGGCCGCCGGCGTGAAGCCTGCGGAACAGTTCGAGGACCTCGTGACCGCCCTCGGAGTCGAGCGCCCCGGTCGGCTCGTCGGCCAGTAACAGTGTCGGGGCGTTCGCCAGGGCGCGGGCTATGGCCAGGCGCTGACGCTGGCCGCCCGACAGCACACCGGGCGCAGCCTTGGCCTTGTCTGCCAAACCGAGCAGGTCGAGCAAGTCACGTGCACGGCTTTCTGCCCTTTTGCGACCGGTGCCGGCGATAACCGCAGGCAACGTCACGTTTTCCAGGACGCTCATCCCCTCCAGGAGGTTGAAGAACTGGAAAACGATCCCGATGTGGCGCCTCCGCATCCTCGCGAGCGCGCTCTCGTCCATCGTGGCGAGAGCTTCGCCGGCCACGAATATCTCTCCCTCGCTCGGCACGTCGAGGCCGGCGACGAGGTTCAACAGCGTTGACTTGCCGCAGCCGGACGGGCCCATGATGGCAACGAACTCACCTTGTTCCATGGTCATGTCGACGCCACGCAGAGCCCGTACCGGCGCTCCCTCGGCTTCGTAGGTCTTGCGCAGGCCCTTGGCCTCCATAACTTGCATTGGTCCTCCGGCTCCTAGTTCGACTTCATTGGTTCGTCCGCGGCGGCGCTAAGCCGCCACGCAGCGACGGGTGTGTCCCGGCCCTTCACGAGCGCAGGCGGCAGCTCCTCGGCAGGGGGCGGGTCAGCCAGCGACTCGTAAGTGGTCACAGATAGGACCGTTTGGCCCGGCGACGCCCACTGCTGAAGGCGCTGCGCCAGGTTGACCGTGTCGCCGACAAGCGTGTACTCGAGGTGCTCGTCCGAGCCGAGCAACGCCGCCGCCACCGGGCCTGTCGTTATGCCGATCCCGAGCTCGAAGAAAGGGAGGCCCTCGTCGCGCCAACGCGCGTTCACTTTGCGCTGGGCGGCGTGCATGGCGACGGCCGCTTCCACGGCCCTTCCGGCATGGTCGTCCAGGGCAACTGGAGCACCGAAAACTGCCATCACGGCATCGCCGACGAACTGCATGACGGTGCCCCGGGCCGCGACGATCGACCTGTTCATCTCGGCCCGGTGGACGTTCAACTGGCGGGCGAGCACGCTCGGGTCGGCCTTCTCGGCGATGGTCGTATACCCGCGGATGTCGGACATGAGGACGCTCACAACGAGCTCCTTCGTCTCGCCCGCGTGGGCACCCTGCTCACGCATCATGTCGGCCACCCCGCTCGGCAGGAGCCTGCTGAGCGACTCGCCTTGCTCCTCCCGGTTGACGATTGCGTCGTAGAGGCTGCGCAGGCGGCGCAACGAGCTCTGGCCACCGCTGCTTGCGTCAGCAGCCATCCGCATGAACAGCTTTTCGACTGCGTCGGCGGCCGCGGAGGGGGTAATCCCTTGGGCGACCGCGATTGCCTTGATCGTGCGACCTTCGGCCACCAGGTGCAACAGGTCCTCCTCGGCGCGGGTGAGCTCGCCTTTGCCAGTGACCGGGTTGACCATCGCGTCGACGATGCTCGGGTCGAGCACCGACCCGCCGCTCGCGACCGTCCGGACCGCCCGGGCGAGCTGGTCACCCTCGGCGATCCTGTCTTTCAAGAGGTACGCGTAGCCGGCCGAGCCCTCGGCGAGCAACGAGATGGCGTACTCCGGGTCGTCGAACTGCGACAGGACGACTATCCCGGTGCCCGGGTGACGCTTGCGGATCTCATGGGCCGCCTGGATGCCTTCCTGGTGGAAGGTCGGAGGCATCCTGATATCTGTCACGACCACCTGAGGGGCGAGTTCGGAGGCCCGGGCCACGAGCTCGTCGTAGTCAGCAGCCGTGCCGACAACGCTGAAATCGTCCTCGAGCGCGAGCAAAGCGCGGACCCCTTCTCGCACGATCAAGTTGTCGTCCGCGAGGAACACACTGATCGTCGAAGACTGGAGACCCTGGCCCTGTTGCACTTCAGTTCTGCTCCTCCCGGCGGTGGCCGGCGCTCAATTGTTGCAGTGCCTCCCGGTCGACCTGGTCTGCCTTGGCGACGGCAAGCTTGCACTTGGTGACGGCCCGCACGGTCGAGGTGCGAAGTCCACCCTCTAGTACAGCACGCTCGCCATGCATCGACCCCGGCCCGTACTCCGCGATGCGCTCACCGTCAACTTCCACGCGCACGACCCCGTCAAGCACCAAGAAGAGCTCCTCCCCGGGGTCGCCCTGCTCGACGATCGCCGTGCCAGCGTCCACCTTGATGACCCGTGGCTTGGCCGCCCCCTGCATCAAGTCGGCGGACAGCTGGCGCTCGAGGGCCGTCTCGACCTCCGTGGCAAGCGCAGGGGAGTCCTCGTCGCCCCAGGGGCTGTGCTTGCCGAAGGCGCTGCGGTACCAAGTCGAAAAGTCTATGAGGCCGCTCTTTTTGACCAGTTCCCCGCTGGTGCCGTACACCCAGTGGCGCGGGAAGGGGCTGGCCCCGACCAGGTGGTGCTCGCAGGTCCCGTCGGCATGCATTTCGAGGGCGAGCGTCGTCCACGCAAGCGGAGCGGAGAACTGCACGAACGGCGCCCTGCGCACACGGCGCGGGGCAGGGACACCGGTGCGACCACCGCAGGTCTGGAAGAACGTGACCTTGGTCTCGGTCACGTCCGGCGCCGGCTGGAGGTCGGGCAGTGCCACAGCCTGGAACACGGCCTTCTTGGGGCCAACCTGGAGCGTGGTCGAACCGATCAGTCCTCGGCCGGACTGGCCGAAGTCGACGATGCGGCCGTCCCTTACCTCGACCCAGCCGTGCAGTTCGTTGGCGAAACGGAACCGGTCGGTCCGGCGGAGCTCCTCCAGGTCCTCGATCGCGTCGGGCGGGGGCGGGTCGTAATGGGCAACGCCGGTCTCGAATGGGAGCTTTGTAGCGCCGGCGATCGCCTCCGAAGGGATCCATGAGATCGACGTGACAGCGGCTCTTATGTTCATAGTCCGTAACCTAAGCGCAGGGGCCGAGCGGCCCAAGGGTGATGACCGGTGTCTCGTCGAGGGTGATGACCGGTGCTGATCGGGGGGGCTGGCACCCCCTGAGGAACTTGCTCAAACACCTTTGCCCAGACCCTTGAGCACAGTCCTCGCGGCGTGGTAGCCGCACATGCCGTGGACGCCGCCGCCGGGGGGCGTCGAGGCCGAGCAAAGGTACAAGCCCGGTGCGGAGGTTTTGTAGTTGTCCCAGCGCAGGGTCGGCCGGAAGAGGGTCTGGCGCAGGGTCGCCATGCCCCCCGTAATGTCGCCTCCGACGTAATTGGGGTTTGCCTCCTCGGCCTGCGCAGCCGTCTTGGTCACCCGGGCCAAGATGAGGTCGCGGAACCCCGGAGCGAAGCGCTCGATCTGCGCCTCGATCCGATCTGTCATGTCGACGGTCGAGCCGGATGGCACGTGGCAGTACGCCCACAGGGTTTGTTTGCCATCGGGAGCGCGCGTGTTGTCGATGACACCGGGCTGGGCGACGAGGCAGAAGGGCCGTTCCGCGTGCCGGCCCGCCGCAACCTCGGACTCGCTCATGGCCACCTCTTCGAGCGTCCCGCCCACGTGGACGGTGCCGGCCCTGCGGCAGGCAGGGGCTTCCCAGGGGACCGGGCCGCTGAGCGCCCAGTCGACCTTGCATACGCCCGGGCCGTAGCGGAAACGCCCCAGTGCCTTTTTGTACGAAGGGCTGAGCCGGTCCTTGCCAAGGATCTCGAGATGGCGGGGCGAAGTGTCGGCGAGCACGGCACGGGCCTCTGGCAGCTCGCCCCAGCTGTTCACCCACCGCTCGAGATGGACGGTCCCACCCAGGGAAGCCAGCTCAGCGACCAGGGCCTCCACGACACGCTCGCTGCCGCCTTCGACCACAGGCCACCCGTAGGCGTGGCCAAGGGTGATGAACAACAGGCCGTACGAGCCCGTCAACGGCGTGTTCAGCGGGAGCATCGAGTGCGCTGCCGCTCCCGCCAAGAGCCCTTTCGCCTCCTCGCTGTGGAACCTTCCGGCGAGACGGGTGACCGGCAAGAGGCCAGGGAGCCCGAGACGTGCCATCGCTAGCGGGTGCCTGGGGGGGGCCCGCAAGGGCCCGAGCAGAGTGGGGAGCACCTTGTCGACATCTCGCGCCAGGGGCCCGAAAAGGCGCCGGTACGCTGCGCCGTCCTCACCCAAGCTGGCCGCGGTCTCGTCCACTGAAGGCATTACCGCACCAGCGCGGCCACCGTCGAGCGGGTGGGCGAAAGACACCTCGGGTGTGAGCAGCTTGACGCCCCGGCCCGCCAGGTCCACGCTGCGGAAAAAAGGCGAGGCCGCCACGAGCGGGTGGACCGCCGAGCAAATGTCATGGTGGAACCCAGGCAGGGTCAGCTCGGCCGACCGGCACCCTCCGCCGGCGAAGGGCTCTCCTTCGTAGACCTCGACAGAACGGCCGGCGCGAGCCAAGGTGAGCGCGGCGGCCAGCCCGTTCGGGCCGGAGCCGATGACGACAGCGTCGAGGGAGGGCACGACTGGCACGGTAGCGCGCCCTCCGGCGCCGGTCACTGGTGCTGGCCGGTGCGCAGGGGTGTCCCAGCACCACCGTCGACAAACGTGGCTGCCTTGTGGCCTAGCTTGGCCGCCCGGTAGGAAGATAGGGCCCAATGGTGCTGTGTGGGTGCTGCGAGTGACCGCCGCAGAACTACTTACGCGAGAGAAGGCGGCGACGGATGCCAAGGGTTTGGGCAATTGCCTAGCGGACCAGCAAATATCTACCACCCGAGCATTCGCCGCCGCCTTCTCTACGCTGACGTTGTTCTGCGGCGGGCACTGAGGTGAGCGGCGAAACCCTGCGCCTGGCGCGGTACCGCTTCGGCGCCACCTTCGGCCGACGCTGGCCCGGGTACCTGAGCCTGGCCTTGCTCATCGGGCTCGTCGGTGGGCTCTCGATGGGGTCCATCGCCGGGGCAAGGCGGACCGACTCCTCCTTCACCGTCTTTTGGAAAAGCACCAACCCGTCGGACCTCATCGGCGCGACAGGCATTCTCAACCCGACGCTTCCCTTGACGCCTTATGACGGGCCGCTCCTCTCCAAGATCGCGCACCTCCCCCACGTGAAAAGTGTGGAGACGCAGTCCGGGATCAACATCCTGCCCCTGCAACCAGACGGCGCCCCGCAGCAAAACGTCACCGAGTTTTCTCCTGGTCCGGGCAACGGCTACGGGAGCGTCGACGGGCTTTACTTCAACCAGGACAAAGTGACCGTCATGGCGGGCCGGATGGCCGACCCTGCGGACCCGGACCAGTTCATGCTGACCGCTCAACAGGCCCAGTCAATGGGCCTGCACGTTGGGGACAAGGTGCGCTTCGGTATCTACACCAACGCGCAGATCCAGCTGGCTGATTTCGGCTCGGCGCGGGTAAGGCCGTACCGCGTTGTCGAGAGCACGCTCGTGGGGATCGCGGCGTTCAATGCCGCCGTCGTGCAGGACCAGTCCGACGAGGGGTCGGCGCCGGACAACCTGTTCACCCCGGCGCTTACCCGGCCGCTGCTCAAATGCTGCGTGAATTACAGCGAGAGCGGGGTGCAGGTGAGCAGCCCTCGTTTCGTCTCCTCGGTCCTGTCGGAGCTCACGCCGCTGTACCCAAAGGGCGCGCCGTCCTTCCAGGCGGTCGCCCCGATATTGCTGCCCAAGGCACAGCGCACAATCGAACCTGAGGCCCTCGCGCTGGGGATCTTCGGGGGCATCGTCGCTCTCGCGTGCCTTCTGATCGCTGCTCAGCTGATCGGGCGCCAGATCCGCCTGGGTGCGGACGAAAGAGAAGCGCTCCGAGCTCTGGGGGCCAGCCCCGGGCAGATTTGGGCCGACGGCCTCATCGGGATAGTGGGCAGCGTGGTGGCGGGAGGCCTGCTCGCCGTCGTAGTTGCTGTAGGCCTTTCACCAATCGCCCCTATCGGGCCTGTGCGCGCGGTCTACCCCGGCTTGGGCCTGAGCCTCGACTGGACTGTACTTGCGCTCGGGTTTGGCGTCCTGGTCCTGGCGCTGAGCGCAATATCCGCCGCGATCAGCTTTCGGGGAATGCCGCACCGCCGCTCAGCCGACCAAGCCGCCTCGCAACAGCAGCCCTCCCGCATCCTGTCCGCGGCCGCTGCGGCGAGGCTGCCCGCTCCCGCGCTCACCGGGGTGCGCTTCGCCCTCGTGCCCGGGAGCGGCCGAACGGCGGTCCCCGTGCGCTCCGCTGTGCTGGGAGCCGTGCTAGCGGTAATAGTGCTGGTCGGCACGGTCACCTTCGGGGCCAGCCTCAGCTCGCTCGTATCGCACCCGTCCCTCTACGGCTGGAACTGGGACTACATGTTGTCTGCAGGGGGTGACCTCCCTCAACAGAAGGTAACTGCTCTGTTGGACCATGACCGCTATGTGGCCTCGTGGTCGGGGGTCTACAGCGCAACCGTGCTGATCGACGGCCAATTGGTCCCCGTGCTCGGAGAAACGCCCGGGACAGCAGTCGCGCCCCCCCTGCTCTCGGGGCATGGCGTCCAAACAGCTGGGCAAGTGGTACTGGGTTCGCTTACGCTCAAGCAACTGGGCCAGCATCTGGGCGGCACAGTGGAGGTGAGCTCGGGTGCCGGGTCGCCCGAGCGCTTGCGGGTCGTCGGGACAGCCACCTTGCCCGCGTTTGGGCAAGGCGGACTTCACCTCGAGATGGGGGTCGGGGCCGTCCTGTCGTACAAGCTGCTCCCTGAACTCGACCTCAACCAGTTCGATTCCGCGCTCCCCGGCCCGCAGGCTGCTCTCGTCCGGCTCCGCCCGCACATCGACGAGGCGGCTGCTTACCGCTCGTTGGAGCAAATCGCTCAGGCGACGACAAACCCAGAGAACTTCGGTGTGGGCGTGATCGGGGTCCAACGGCCGGCCGAAATCCTGAACTACCGCTCCCTCGGGAGCACGCCCGTCTACCTGGGTGCGGGCCTGGCTACCGGCGCAGTCATCGCCTTGGCCCTGACGCTCATCGCCTCGGTACGCAGGCGCCGGCGCGACCTCGCTCTGCTGAAAACACTTGGCTTCACAGAACGGCAATTGGCCGCCACAGTCGCCTGGCACGCCACGACCGCCGTGGCCATCGGGGTGGTGGTGGGAGTGCCCCTCGGCGTCGCGGTCGGGCGCTGGCTGTGGGACCTGTTCGCGCAGGAGATCAATGCCGTTCCCGCACCGGTGGTCCCGGTGCTCCAGGTTGTCCTGATTGCGCTGGGTGCCCTTTTATTGGCCAACATCGTGGCGGCCATCCCGGGCCGGCTAGCCGCGCGGACGCCGACCGCTCTCGTACTGCGCGCCGAGTAGTCCCCGGGTACTGCGGCTGAAGGTGATGTCGCAAAACCGCCAGATTAGTCGGGGGCGATGAGGCAGGCTGGGCTCGTGATCGAAAGCTTCGAGCGCTGCTACCAAGCCGTGAAATCCAAGGATCCCCGCTTCGACGGTTGGTTCTTCACGGCTGTAAGGACAACGGGCATCTATTGCCGCCCAAGTTGCCCAGCGATAACGCCCAAGCCGACAAATGTCACCTTTTACCCCACGGCGGCAGCTTGCCAACGAGCGGGCTACCGCGCCTGCAAACGATGCCGCCCCGACGCTACGCCCGGGTCTCCTGAATGGGACACCCGGGCAGATCTGGTCGCCCGTGCCATGCGCTTAATTGCGGACGGCGTCGTCGACCGCGACGGCGTCGGGGGGCTTGCAAGCCGTCTCAGTTACAGCACCCGCCAGATCGAGCGCCTCCTGATGGCGGAGGTCGGCGCCGGTCCCCTGGGGCTTGCTCGCGCCCAGCGGGCGCAGGCTGCCCGCGTCCTCATCGAGACCACAGCGATGCCGATGGCCCAGGTTGCCTTCGCCGCGGGCTTCGCAAGCGTCCGCCAGTTCAACGACACGGTTCAGGCGGTGTTCGCGGTGAGCGCCAGCGAACTGCGCCGCAAAGCGGTGGACAGGTCCGCGCGGCACAAGGCCGGACCGGCGAGCGCTCGGGTCGCTCCCTCTCCGGTCGCTGGGCCTGGCCAGACGCTGACGCTGCGCCTTCCCTTCCGCGCTCCACTATGTGCCGACAGCCTCTTCGGGCACCTCGCCGCCACAGCCGTGCCGGGCGTTGAGGAAATGCGAGACGGTGCCTACCGGCGCACTCTCCGGCTCCCGCACGGCGTGGCCATCGTCTCGCTCCGGCCGGCCGAGGACTGCATCTGGGCTTTGCTCTCGCTCGGGGACCTGCGCGACCTGACATCTGCCGTCGCGCGGTGCCGGCGTCTCCTCGACCTCGACGCCGACCCCGAAGCGACCGACCAACTGCTCAGCGAGGACCCAGTGCTGGCCCCACTGGTCCGGTCGGCTCCCGGGCGCCGCGTGCCACGTACGGTGGACGAGCAGGAAATGGCGGTCCGGGCCGTTCTCAGCCAACAGGTGTCCACCGCCGCGGCGCGTACCCACGCCGGGCGGCTCGCAGCTACGCACGGGTTACCGGTCGACGACCCGGCCGGAGGCTTGTCCCGGACCTTTCCGAGCACGATCGCCCTGGCCGACGCCTTATCGGGCCCCGCGCAGCCCGGTACCACCCCCCTGCTCGCCGGCCCGCGCGATCGCCAGGCGACCTTCGCCGGCCTCGTCACAGCGCTCGCCGACGGGAAGGTCGACCTCGGCCCTGGCTGCGAATGGGACGAGGCTCGGGCCCAACTGGGCCAACTGGCCGGAGTGGGGCCCTGGACGACGGAGATCATCGCGATGCGAGCGCTCGGCGACCCCGACGCGTTCCCCGTCGGCGACCTCGGTGTTCAGCGGGCAGCACTGGCGGCCGGGTTCCCTAAGGCGCCGAGCCATCTCGCCAAGCGGGCCGAGCGGTGGCGCCCGTGGCGGGCGTACGCCACCCAGTACCTATGGGCCACTCTCGACCACCCGATCAACGACCTGCCAAAAAGGAGCATCGCATGACCTCTCCCAGCACCGTCACTCTGACCACCACGGTGGAAAGCCCAGTCGGGCCCTTGACACTTACCTCCAACGAAGGTCGGCTCACGGGGCTGCACATGGCGGGCCAAGCCCACTCGCCCACCGACCGGACGGGTTGGACCAAGGACGCAGGGGCTTTTCGGGACATCACCGACCAGTTGTCCGCCTACTTCGCGGGTGAGCTCACGGAGTTCAACGTGGACCTTGACCTTGCCGGTACCGAGTTCCAGCGCAGGGTCTGGGGAGCGCTGTGCGAGATCCCGTACGGGGAAACCTGGAGCTACTCCCAGCTCGCCGGGAAGATCGGGAGCAGCCGAGCCTGCCGCGCGGTCGGGCTCGCCAACGGCCGCAACCCTGTTGCGATCATCGTCCCGTGCCACCGTGTCATAGGGGCGAACGGGTCGCTCGTCGGCTACGGCGGAGGGCTTGACCGCAAGGTTTTGCTCCTCGAGCTCGAGCGCAGGGTCGAGAGCCTCGGTGGCCGGACCGCAACCACTGTGCAAAGCTGAAGCAGTGGAACGCCCTTCCCTTTACGATTTTGCCGGCGGCAGCCCCGCTTTGCTCCGCCTGGCGGCTGCCCACCATCAGCGCTGCCTTGACGACCCGGTGCTGAACCACCCCTTTTCACACCCCGGGCACCCCCAGCACGTCGAGCGCCTAGCCGGCTACTGGGGCGAGGTTTTCGGCGGGCCTGCGAGTTATTCGACCTCGTGCGGTGGGCAGTCGGCGATGCTCGACATCCACGCCCGCAACGGGATGGAAGATGACCTCGGCGCCCGCTTCGTCGAGTGCTTCGTGAAGGCGGCGGACGATGCGGCGCTCCCTGACGACCCTGCGTTCCGCGCGGCTCTCCGCGCGTACATGGAGTGGGCGGTCAGCGACGTCATGGTCTACTCGCCAAACGAGTCGGTCGTACCGGGATCCCTGCCCGTGCCCCGCTGGTCGTGGGACGGGCTCGAGGCCCCCACCGCCGCGCGCTGAGCGCAGTCCAACGAGTCAGGTACCGTTCAGTTATGACATCGCTCAGTGAGCTGGGCCAGCGTGCCAAGGCAGCGAGCCTCGCTCTTGCTCTGGCTTCGACCGCCACAAAGGACGCAGCGCTCGGTGCTGGCGCCGACCTCCTCTTGCAACGCTCGGAGGACATCCTGGCCGCAAACGCCGCCGACGTGGAGCGGGCCAAAACCGAGGGGGTTTCGGCCACAATCATCGACAGGCTCCGCCTCTCCGATGCTCGCATCGGCTCGATGGCCGCCGGGCTGCGCCAAGTTGCCGGCCTCGCCGACCCCGTAGGCGAAGTGGTCGAGGGTTGGGTGCGGCCTAACGGCCTTCGCATCGAAAAGGTGCGGGTACCTCTTGGGGTTGTCGCTATCGTCTACGAGAACCGTCCCAACGTGACTAGCGATGCGGCCGCGCTCTGCCTGAAGTCAGGCAACGCGGCGTTCCTACGGGGCAGTTCGGGAGCCTTGACGTCAAACCAGGCAATCGCTGCGGTCCTCCGCGAGGGTTTCGCCAAGGCCGGGCTACCCGAGGACTCCCTTGTCCTCGTTGAGGACACCAGCTACGGATCGGCCCGAGAGTTCATGCGTATGCGCGGCACAATCGACTGCCTGATCCCTCGCGGCGGGCCTTCCTTGATCAACGCAGTCCTGGAAAACGCCACGGTCCCTTATGTCATCGACGGGGACGGCAACTGCCACCTGTACGTCGACGCGTCGGCCGACCTCGAAATGGCACTTTCTCTTCTCGTCAATGGGAAAACTCAGCGGCCGAGTGTCTGCAACGCGACCGAGTCACTGGTCGTGCACCGAGAGGTCGCTGAGGCCTTCCTCCCGTCCGTGGCAGAAGCGTTGAGCAATGTCCGCCTCGTCGGTGACGAAACTGCACAGGCGCTCGCGCCCGACATCGAGGCCGCTACAGACGAGGATTGGGGCAAGGAATACCTCGACCTCGTACTGTCCGTCCGCGTGGTTGACGACCTCGACGCCGCTATCGCTCACATCCGGCGGTACGGGAGCGGCCACACCGAGGCGATCGTCACCCGCGACCTGGAGGCTGCGCAGCGCTTCACGCACGAGGTGGACGCGGCAGCCGTAGTTGTCAACGCGTCAACGCGCTTTACCGACGGGGAGCAGTTCGGTTTCGGTGCAGAGATCGGTATCAGCACTCAGAAGTTGCACGCCCGCGGGCCGATGGGGCTCCGCGAGCTCACAACTATCAAGTACGTCATCACCGGCAACGGCCAGATCCGCGTCTAAAGGCGCATCGCATTGTCAGCCACCCGGTTTGGGCCAGGGTGAGCTGGTTACCCTTTCAGTGCTCCGCTGAGCCCGGTCCCGCGCAGGACCCGGCGTTGGAGGAACAGGAAGCCGATGATCGGGACGAGGCACGCGACCAGCATCGCGGCGAGGAACACCCCGAGCTCGGTCTGGCCCTGGATCGCCGGCAGCCGGACCGATAGCGGCTGCAGGCTCGTGTCAGTGAGGACGAGCAGCGGCCAGAGGAAGTCCTTCCAAGAGGCGAGCACGACAAATATGGACACGACGCCGAGGATCGGCTTTGACATCGGCAGCACGATCGACCAGAACAAGCGTAACTTGCCGGCGCCGTCGATGCGCGCCGCCTCGAAGATCTCGCGCGGGAGGTTGTCAAAGAAGCGTTTCATCAGTACCACGTTGAACGCGCTCGCGGCCTCTGGCAGCCAGATCGCCCAGTAACTGTCCACGTACGTGCCGCCGATCAGCGGCGGGTGCACGATCTCTATGTAAAGCGGTACCAGCAGCACCACCGTGGGGACGAACAGCGTCGTGAGCAGCGCAGCCATGATCAGGTTGCCCCACTTGGGCCTGAGTACCGAGAGCGCGTATGCCCCGGTGGTGGCAACGAGGATCTGACAGACCCATGAGCCGAAGGCGATAGCGATCGTGTTCCATAGGTAGAGCCCGATATCTACCTGCGACCAGGCATCCGAGACGTTGCTCCAGGCGGTCCCGTGCGGGAAGACCGCCATCGGATGGATCAGCGTGTCCTGGGTCGGCGTAATTGCGGCTTTGGCGAGCCACAGGATCGGGCCGAGCCCAACAACTACGAGCAGCACAAGCAGGGCTACCTGCGCCGTCCCGAGCCCGTACTTGACGCTGCGCCGGTTCCAGTCGGTAAACGACACGAGGCCCTGCGGTGTCTCCTCGGACCGTTGGCCGCGCTTGCTCCGTGATTGAAGGGCGCTCATGCGGTGCTCCACGAGCGCGTCGCCCGCAGGTAGATCAGTGAGAAGACCGCCAAGAACGCAACCAGCATAAGGCTGAGTGCAGCGGCCTCTCCGTAGCTCCCGCCGAGCGAATTGCCGAACGCGTAGTTGTAGATCAACAACAGGACCGTGATCGTTGCGTTGTCCGGGCCGCCCGAGGTGAACAGGTACGGCTCCAGGAAGACCTGCGCCGTACCAATGATCTGCAAGATCAAGGTGACGAGCAGGATCGTGCGCATCTGCGGCAGGGTGACGTTCGCGATCTTCTTCCAGAGCCCGGCACCGTCGACCGCGGCCGCCTCGTAGAGCTCGGCGTTCACGCCGGTCAACGCAGCGAGGTAGATGATCACGGTCCCGCCGGCGTTCGCCCAGGTTGACTCCAGCACCAATGATGGCATCGCAGCGTTCTCGGACTGGATCCACGGCTGTGGGCCGATCCCGACCCAGTGCAGGATCGTGTTGAAGACCCCGCTCGGCCCGGCGTCGTAAAAAAACTTCCAAAGCAGCACGGCGACGACCGGCGGGACCACGACCGGCAGGTAGGCAAGTGCGCTGTAAAGACCCCGCCGCTTGCGGACCTCACTGATCAGCACGGCGACCACCAGCGGGACCGGGTAGCCAAAGACCAGCGCGAGCCCGGCGAACTCGGCAGTGTTCTTGAGGGCGATCGGGAACAGCGGGTCGTGGATCACCTCGCTGAAGTTCTGGAACCCGACCCAGGTCGCCGGCTGCACCAAGTTCGTGTGCTGGAACGCCATCAGCACCAGGCGCACGATCGGGTACCA
>Ga0182024_10017664_pt1 | contig 13359 bp, 8 predicted proteins | sample P32metaG_FD_120480 | JGI IMG/M metagenome (GOLD analysis project Ga0182024, IMG submission 120480) | Permafrost microbial communities from Stordalen Mire, Sweden - P3-2 metaG (Illumina Assembly) | ecosystem: Environmental > Terrestrial > Soil > Wetlands > Permafrost | place: Sweden: Stordalen...
ACCACCGGAACATCCAACTCCGCTTGCATCGTGCCGGCGATCGGAATCGAGGCGCCGTCGCGCACGTAAGCGGTCGGCGTGCCGAACGCTTCTTCGTACGCAGCAGCCATGGCCTCGATGAAAGCGTTGTCGGTGTCTACGACCATAGCTGGAGAGCCGGAATCGACCACCACTTGCGTGGTGACGCACGCCGGTGTCAGCTTGGCCACGAATTGACGAAACGACTCAGCAATCACGACGGGGTCCTGTCCTGGCACCAGCCGCATGCTGATTTTCGCGGTCGCTTCGGCCGGAATCACAGTTTTGAAACCGTCGCCAGCGAAACCGCCGGCGATACCATTGACCTCGAGGGTCGGCCTGGCAAAGAGCCGGTGCAACGGCTGGAAACGAGTGTCGCCGTTGAGCGCCGGTGCGCCGATCTCGTCGCGACACATCCTCTGCTCGTCAAACGGCAGCGCCTTCCAGCTCGCCCGCTCGACTGCGGTCGGCTTTTTGACGCCGTCGTAAAAGCCGGGGATGCGCACTCTTCCGCCTGCGGTCTTCAGATTGCCGACGATTCTCGCCAGCTCTTCCGCCGCGTTGGGAGCGATGCCGCCGTACTGGCCGGAATGGAGGTCGTGACTGGCACCGCGGCATTTCACCTCGGCGCAAATCAGACCGCGCAGACCGGTCGTAATCGTCGGCAGCCCGGCTGCGAACATGCCGGTGTCCAGTACCAGACAGGCATCGACGCAGGCCAGAGTGTCATTCTTGTGCTCGCGCACGTAACGCGCGATGTGCTCGCCGTTGGACTCCTCTTCGCCTTCGAGCAGCCCGATCACGTTGATCGGCAGGGCGCCGAAGATCTTGAAATAGCCCTCCAGCACCTTGAGCAGGATATAGAGCTGTCCCTTGTCGTCGCTCGAGCCGCGGGCGTAAAGTTTGCCGTCCCGCACTTGCGGGTCGAACGCCGGTGTAACCCACAAGTTAAGCGGGTCCACCGGTTGCACGTCGAAGTGGGCGTAAATGAGCAGCGTCGGTTTGCCCGGCGCCTTGAGCCAGTGGGTGTAGATGAGCGGCTGCTCGGACGCATCGCGCGCCGGGATCACCGTCACCTCTTCCATGCCCATCGTCTTCAGCTCGGTCGCCACGAGATCCGCTGCCTGAGCCACATCTTCGCGATGTTCCGGCAGAGCGCTGATGCTGGGGATGCGAAGGAACGCCTTCAACCCCTCGAGAAAGCTGTCGCGGTTTTGCCGCCAGTACAGCAACGTTGACCTGACCATGATAAGACTCCTGAATCGTGATTGATGTTTGTTTGTGTTGATGACCAGGCAGCTCAAACCGCGCCTGCCGAAGACAGAGTGCCATCTTCGGCAGATACGGCTTGGCTTACCGCGCCGAGCGCTTGCGGTGGCGCTGCGGGTTCGGTCGGGTCTTCTTGGCTGGCATGCGGTTGTGCCGCTGCTTAGCCTGCACACCGCGCTCGCGGGTGCCGTAAGTTACTGGCTCCAGCTTGGCCTCGTGAGCGGCTGCGAGCTTGCGATTGCGCAAAAGCATATCGCGCTTGGCCGCCAGCCCGAGCGGGTAGGCGTCCACATATTCCATTCCTCCCGCCATCATGGCACGCTCTTCCAGCGCTTGGGCCAGGCTGATCACGCCGCGCACCACAGCCATGGAAGAGTCGAGCCAGATTTCGTCTTTGGGAATGAAGCTGTTTTTGTTGAAGCCGTGGTCGCTGAAGCAGAAGTTGCCTTCCATGAATTCGCGCACCATCGGTCCGTCCACCAGCCAGACAGTGACGCCGCCGATGGTGGCATAACGCTGCCGGTAGACCGCATGACCGCCGTGCGCTTTCGCCTGCTTGCGATTGTGCCGGTCGGCAGCCTCGCGGTCGCGCGTGCGCAGCCGTTTCTCCAATTGCAACGCGGCGTTGTGAGCGCGAGTGTAAGTCCAGCCGCGTTTGAGCATCAAGTCGCGTTCGAGCAGTTCATGCTCCAGCGTGTACTTGAGTTCCTCGATGCCGATGCCGTCATCGATCTGCACATCGTTCGGCGGGTTGAAACGATAGCGCTGATCGTTGCCGCCCATGACGAAGGCCGGGTAGATCTCGCTAAAAATCATGTCACCGTCGACGATCCACACTTGTTGACCTTGCCGCATGCCGAGGAACACCTTGTACAGACCGCGCAGGCGAATCTGACCCGTGTTCTTGTACAGCAACCGGCAGAAGGCGGTCGGCCTGCAAATCTGGTTCATGATGAACCCCCTTCCGGTTGAAGTTGCTAGCACTGAGGCGACATCAGCACATGTGAACATGCGACGTCGGCTGTGAGCTAGCAATGGTTATTGAGCTGTTAGTGAGCGCGTGAACTTTGCAAAAAATGAGGAAGAAGGAATAGCTGGAGCATAGGTGAGAAGACCTCCGATCTCAACGGTGATCAGATCGGGCTGTCTGAGTTGAAAACTGCATATAGCCCAGGTTTTAATACAATTTCTTCAATTTCTCTCCTGACAGCCAATTAGTTTCACACCTCATCCCGTTATGCTAATTTGGCTTTCCATGCGGATCTCTGCATTATTTCGTGGCCACCTTTGTGAGAGTGATGTGAGATTGCCAGCCTGTCATGCCGCTTTTCATTAGCTTTGACCAAGCTTTGTGTGAACGCCGTGAGATCGAGGATCGCACCTGGGAGCGCCGGCTTCCAGCCGGCATCTGATCTCGATCTTGCGAAATGCCGGCTGGAAGCCGGCGCTCTCAGGGAGTTATGCAAATCTTGACCACTCTCCCGTATAATGTGGCGAATGGTGCGGCTCCAGGTCACTGCCATGAGCAATTTGTTTTATCGCAATCTGCGGCGAACCTATCCCGTCGTCAAGTCCGCACAGGGAGTGTGGGTTGAAGACATGGACGGCAAGCGTTATCTCGATGGATGCAGCGGCGCTGTCGCCTGCAATCTCGGGCATGGCGTCACGCGTATCAATGAGGCGATCAAGGATCAACTGAGCCGCGTGGCCTTTGCGCACACGTCCCAGTTCGTATCGGAACCGGCTTTGAAACTAGCACAGCGCTTAATTGAGCTGGCCCCCGACAATTTTCACGGTGCCGGTCCAGACGATGGCGGCCGAGCCTATTTTGTCTGCGGCGGCTCAGAGGCGGTGGAAACAGCGATCAAAATGGCGCGCGGATATTACATTGAAAAAGATCAACCGAGCCGCCATCTCGTCATTTCGCGCTGGAACAGCTATCACGGCAGCACGCTCGGTGCACTGGCGGTGACTGGACATCCGGCCCGGCGCAAGCCATATCTGACGATGCTGAAGGATCAGCCGCATATAAACGCTTCGTATCCCTATCGTTGCTCGTGCCGTATCACGCCTGAGCCCTGCCACTCGGAAGTATGCGCCGCAGCCAGTGCGGACCAGTTGGAGTCCATGATCTTGAAACTGGGAGCGGAAAACATCATGGCCTTTATAGCTGAGCCCATCGTGGGAGCGGCTCTTGGTGCGGTGGCGCCACCCGATGGATACTGGCAGCGCATCCGCCGCATCTGCAACAAATACGATGTGCTTCTGATTGCAGACGAGGTAATGACCGGACTGGGAAGATGTGGCGCCGCTTTCGCGCTGGATCTGTGGGGTGTCGCTGCCGATATCATCGCCGTCGGCAAAGGATTGGCGGCCGGATACATGCCACTGGGGGCGGTGCTAGCTAGCGCCAAAGTGGCGCAGGCCTATGGCAACGGCACCGGCGTTTTCGAGCATGGTTTCACATACAGCGGCCATCCGGCGGCATGCGCGGCCGGCGTGGCGGCGGTAGAGATGCTGATTGAGGAACAATTGATCACTTCAGTTCGTGTTCGTGAAAACGAGCTGTTTGCTCATTTGAATAAGCTTGCCAAATTTGACTTTATCGGTGATGTTCGCGGGCGTGGATTTCTAGCCGGCCTTGAATTCGTCAGCAATCGCCAGACGAAAGAGCCCTTTGACCCGTCCATGAGCATTGGGCAAGCTGTGGCAAAAGCAGCCATGCAACTGGGTCTGATCGTTTACCCCGGTTCTGGTTTCGTCGACGGCATGAAAGGCGATCACATTATCATCGCCCCGCCGCTAAATATTACCGCAGAAGAGTTGAGCGAACTGGTGCAGCGCTTGGAACGAGCGCTGGAGCTAGTTGTATCCAGACAAGCCAGTCGTAGTTAAGACAAGAGGAAAGAACAATGGTAGTGGAGAAGACCGTCAAGAGCAAGAACACCGAGATGCTGGAGCGCAATGCGCGCTACGTGGCGCCGACCAATGCTCGCTGCTTTGACATCGTCACCGCCCGCGGTGCCGGTTCTTATCTCTGGGACGTAGATGGCAACCGCTATCTCGACTTCACCTGCGGCATCGCCGTCAATAACGTCGGACACTGCCATCCTCGTGTCGTCGAGGCAGCAAAGGCGCAACTGGAGCAGCTGATCCACACAGCGATGGTGACGGCTCACGCGCCGATCATCGAGCTTTCTCAGAAGCTGACCGAGATCGCCGGTGGCGACTTCGACACCGTGTTTCTCAACAACAGCGGCGGCGAGGCGATCGACGCCGCGATCAAGTTTGCTCGCTTCGTTACCGGACGCCCTAACATCATTTCCTTCAGCGGCGCATTCCACGGCAGAACGCTTCTAGCGACCGCTTTGACCACGGCCAAGTCCTATTATCGCGAAGGTTATGAGCCGTTGCCTTCAGGTATCCTCCAGGTGGCATATCCATACTGTTATCGCTGCCCCGTGAACAAAGAGGCGTTCGCCTGTGATCTTGAATGTTTCGACCTTCTGGACCGAGCGTTCCAGCATCAGATGAAACCGAATACGGTGGCAGCGATCGTCATGGAACCGGTGCTGGGCGAGGGCGGTTACGTCGTTCCCGCCACTGGATATGTAGGCGCCGACGGCTACATGCAGAAACTGCGGCAGCTGTGCGATAAGCACGGCATTCTGCTGATTTTTGATGAAGTGCAAACCGGCTTTGGCCGCACGGGCAAGTGGTTTGCCTGGCAGCATTGGGGCGAGCAGCCGGACATTATGGTGCTGGGCAAAGGCATCGCCTCCGGATTGCCGATGGCGGCAGTAGTGTCGCGCCGAGAGCTGTTCCAGAAGTGGAACCCGGGACGCCATGGTAGCACATACGGTGGCAATCCCGTGATCTGCGCAGCGGCGCTGGCAAGCATCCGCGCCATTGAAGAAGAGAACATGCTCGAGAATGCTCAACGCCTAGGCGAGGTGATTCGCACACACATGATCGCTCTGCAGACGAGGTTCAAGTGCATAGGCGACGTGCGCGGACTGGGTCTGATGATCGGCATCGAGATCGTGGATGCGCAGGGCAAGCCGGACGGCAAGCTGCTCAGCCGGCTGGTGCAAGAATGTTTCGAGCGCAAGCTCTTGCTGCTCGACTGCGGCTCGCAAGACCACATCATCCGCTTCGTGCCACCGTTGAACTGCAGCGAAGCAGAGGTGCGCGAAAGCTTCGCCATCTTCGAATCAGCCCTGGCAGCCATCCAATAGCGAAACGCATGGCCCCCGTGATCACGGGCATCGCATACCAGGCAAAAAAGGATAAGAGATAAGGCGATGCACCGCCATAACTATATGCATGAGTAGCTCGCACGACCAAAGAGAAGGGCAGAGCTTTTGGGGGCCCTGCCTCTCTCTCGGTCGCTCGGCTGGCGGATTATTCAATCACATCCACCAGTCCATACTCCTTGGCGTCCTGAGCGGTGATCCAGAGGTTACCGTTGACGAGTTTCTCATGCATCATGGCAGGCGTGAGCACACCATTGGTGCGGCGAGTGAAGATCTCCAGAGCCTGTTCGGTGCATTGGCGCACGCGCTGGTTCTCGCACTCCAGATCTCTCTCGTTTCCCTCCTGATCTCCGTCCTCTTCCTCGAACTCCAACCACGAGTCCGAGCTGATCGCGCGGACATCCGCTGCCTGTACGAGCAGCGCAGCGGTGTGGCAGGCGCGTCCTTGCACCCCGACCGTCAGATGGTGTCCCAGCCGGCGCAGCGTTTTCAGCTGCTCCAGCAAGAACAAGCCATCGTAGTGGCTGCCGCCGGTGGAGTTGATGTCCAACCGGAGCGGCTTGCCGGGGTGTTTGCCCGACCAGGAGATCAGGTCCAGGGCCAAGACACGGGCGCTCTCACGGGTCACCGATCCGCACAAGAAGAAGCGGCTCGGGCGAACCTCCGGCACCAGCCGGTCGAAGAGCGGCTCCTGCTCGACTTCGTCGACCAGACCGAGCCTCAGCGCTTCCGACGCCGAAATCCAGTAGTCGCCCAAGTCGATTGTCTTGAGCAACTGTGCCGCGGTCAAAGCGCCCTTGGTGTGCCGAGTCATGAGCTCGACGGTCTGCGTTCTCACCTGGCGCACACGATTGACCTCTTGCTCAAACCGTGACGGAGCCCCTTTGCTGGCGCTGCGAACGTGGTGGAACATCAGCCAACTGTCGCTGCCGATCACACGCCGCGCCTTGCGAGAATCGTCGGCATGGGTGTTGATCGCCTGCGACAGCCACGAAGCGCACGAACCGCCGCGGCCGTTGGTGGCCAGGGTGACGTGATGGTGCATTTGCAGGGCCTTGATCTGTTCGAAGAGGAACAGCGCATCCATCGGATTGCCACCGGGCGAATTGGTTTCGATGCGCACGGGAATGCCGTGGTTCGCATCGCTCCAGTCCTTCACGCTGATCGCCAGGGCTCCGCTCATCTGGCTATCCAGGCTGAAGCTGAGCACCCAACGGGCTGGGACATTCTTATTTGCGATTTGATTTTCAAAGAATTTCATAGTCAGGTCTCCCTTCTGCCGCACCGCCATTGCTTTGGCCAGTGCGAAAAAAGTTGGTTGGTGGACTGTTTGGTTTGAGTCCGGGTTTGTTAAGGGAAGGCAGTGAGGCTAACCTCACCTCGTCAACAGTCCTGCTGATCAACTCTTTCCGCAGTGCCTGAGCACGGGAAGTCGAGCTTGTGAATGAAAGGCGAACAGCGGCGGTCAAACCGCTGCCCGCAAAAGAAAGGGCTGCCCGATTGCTAGTCGAGCAGCCCTCTCAGGGGCGTTGCATTACTGCAGCGGCGCACCATCGTTCGTGCCGTCGTCGCCGATCGCGGCGAAGAAGTTCGGCGCGTGGATGTCGGGCAACACCATGACGTGCACGGTGCCCGGGCGCGAGCGTTTGCCGATGACGCGGTCCTTGATGGCGCGACCCTTCGCGTAGCGAAGGACGTAGCCGGCGAGCCGCTTGTTGTCCGGGTTGACGGACGCGGTCAGGAAGCGGCGCGCGTCGCGTTCCTGCTTGCGGAAGGTGGACTTGGTCATGGCGTCGGCGGTCATGCGCCCGGCGTAAAGCGCGAGCGAGATCACGGCGCGCATGCCGCGCGACTCGGTCAGGTCCTGACCCTCGAGCAACGGCCGGTAAGCGTAAGCGATGCCGACGAGCACTTCGCCCGGGTCACCGTTGCGCATGTAGCCGATGGAGATCGTGGGAGCGGATTCGACCGAACGATGGGGTTGAAGTTGAGCCTTCATGGGGCCTCCTTAAGGTCTTGTTTTGGACACCGTCAGGTGTCAGCCATTTCGGATAACCAGAACGGTCAACGCGACCGTTCTTTGCGAAAGCTATGTGATGCGGTTGAACGTCAACCGCGTTTCGCACTGCAGGGGCGCGTCGGCGCTGCCACCACTGGTGATGGCGGCAACGCCGGCGCTGTCGAGCGACCTACTTCGCGGCCGGCGGCTTGGCGCCGAACTTCCGCTGGTAGGCATTGACCGCCGTCCAGATCGTCACCCCCGTGTAGAACACGTCGAGGATGTAGCCGACCTTGAGCATCACCGGGAATGAGTTGGCGGCCATGTACGGCGAGAAGATGGTCACCAGCGAGACCGAGGCGAGGACCACCGCGATCAAGAGCCCACCGAGGTGGACACTGCCGACGTGGAACCACTCGAGGTCGGCCTCGAGGCGAGGATGACCCATGATCCAGTCGTGGATCGTCCGGCAGACCTTGTACATCCCGAACAGCGGGATCAGATAGAGCAAGAGCCAGAAGCTAAAGAACGTCGTCATACGAGTTTCTCCTTGTGGGGGCAGCGCAATGCCGCCCGTGTTGAGTGTGGAACTGCACAGAACTGCACAAGCCCCGAGAACATCCCGGGACATCACCTCACTTGACGCCACAAACCGTTGCCGACATCGCTGCCGGCAACGGTTTGGTAGGAACGCGTCATGGCTTGCCGCAATGCGTTAGCACTGCGAGCCCTGCTAACTCATGAGACCCAGTTTTTTGAGAACTGAGTTTCGTGAACAGCACTTGAGGATTTACTACGCGGCTTTCGACGCTTCGGTCGCGTCGAGTTCGGCTTTGCGAGCCCAGCACGCCTTCATGACGCCGAGAGCGATGACACCCATCGCCTGGCCCCACGCTAACATGATGTTCTCGTCCGGAGTCCACTGGCGGGTGGCCGAGTCGATCCGGTAGCCTTCGGGAACGAACCAGCCCACCGACCCCGCGTCTTCGTCCGTCGCCGGACGCTCGGGGGTGATGCAACCCAGCCAACGGTTGAAGTGGTAAGTCGCCCACTCCAGGTCCGCCGGGTCGTTGGTGCGCAGGTAGCGCTTGCCGATGATGGCCGCGATGGTGGGGCTGCCGTGGCACCATTCCATCTCATCGCGGTCGCGCACGAAGTCGTACCGGTCTTTGCGACCGTCCCAGACATCGCCAGTGTAACGGGCGACGCCATAGAGCCCCATCAGGTTCTCTTCGATGTTCCTGATGATGGCATTGACCTCGTCGTCCGACAGCAGTTGCCGGTCACACAGCGCCTGGAGCAGCAAGCCGTTCAGCTGCGCCAAGTCGCACGGGTTGTGGTAACTCGTCTTGTGACCGTTGCTGTCGGTCTGGTGCACCGACTCGTTGGTGCCCAGCGCATGCAGGGTCTCCATGCACTTGTTCAGCATGGACTCGACCATGTGCTCGAACACCTGGAAGTCCCGCCCGAAGGTGTGGAACGACAAGGGGCCGTTGGCACGGATGTAGTCGAGCTGCTCGGCCAGCGACACCGCCACGCACATGATCGAGCTGTGGCGGACGGCGTTCTCCTTCTCCCACGCGCCGATGTCCTCATCCGTCCAGACGTTGGTGTACTGGAACAGGTGATGCAACAGCGTCGCGTAAGGTCCGGCGACTTCGGCGATCTGCGGGTCGCTCATGAAGATCCGCTTGCGGTTGAGCTGGCTGAAGAGCAGGCAGTTGAGGAACCCATGAGCGTCGTTTTGCTTATGGTTCCATTCGCCACCCACCCACCGACCGAGCTCGATCGCGTTGAAGCGAATCGGCGGGAACTGCGAAGAGCGAGTCCAAGAGCCATCGACGCGGCCGTCGAGGAACTTGACGAACTCACCCTGGTTCATCTCGTAAAACTTGAGCATGAACCACAGTCCGCGCCTCCACTGATCCGCACCCTGCAGACGGCAGGCCTTCATCAGCTCAGCGTCCTGAGCCGCTTCCACTTCGCCGAACGCCTGGGCCGCCATGTCGCGCACCCAGCCGAAGATGAGGTTGTCGCCGCCGGCAGCTTCGAGCGACTCGTAGAGGTCGATGACCGAGACGGCAGAGGAACCGCCGTTGCGGTAACGACGCAGCCAGAGCGTGCCGTGGTTGCCGAGCAGGGTGATGAACTTGCTGATGTCCGAGACGGTGTATTCGTCGCGGAGAAGACTTGCGATCACCGGATTCGCCTTGTGGTAGTCCGGGCGCGTCAATTTGATGGTAGTCATAAGAGTGAGCTCCCTTCTGTCTAAGCGCGAACAAGCGCGCAGTTTCCGAATGAAGAAAAATGCGAACTTGCCAGCGCCGCGGACTCCGCAGGCTGAAAGACAAGTCGCGTGTTTGTTGCCCCGACGAAACGTGGCGCACCGACAGCGGCTTCACTCGGAAGAGTTGGCCGTTGGTGGTACGATCAAGTGCGTTTGACGGCACTTTGGAGCATGAATCGATGAACGATAACCGCTGCGATCGACCCTGGGGAAGCTTCTTCGTCCTGGTGGACGACAAGCACACCAAAGTCAAAAGCCTGGTCGTCAACCCGGGACATCGTCTCAGTTTGCAGAGCCACGAAAAGCGGGACGAGCACTGGGTAGTAGTGCGCGGCGTAGCTAACGTGACCCTGGATGACGAAACCCGCGATTACCACTACGGCGACCACGTTTACATCAAGCGGGGCGTGAAGCACCGACTTGCCTGTATCGGACCCGAGCCAGTTGAAATCATCGAAGTACAGACCGGCGAAGCCTTCCCTGAGGAAGACATCGTCAGATACACCGATGATTACAACCGCACCTAGGTCTCAGACCGGTCGCAATTCAGAACTCAGGCGGCGAAGAAGTACGAATGGCAGCTCCTTTCTGTCAGCGCGAAGGCTGATGGTTAGAGGCATGTATCGTTCGTGGAGGAAGTTCTAGGCGCGTCTGGGGTTCTGTTTTGTTGTGAGGGAAATAGTGCATCTACCCTAACGAAATGGCCCTACGTGCGCAAGGATGCCAAGCGCCCGAGAGCGAAGCGCTTCTTGGTTTCCTCTTGATGTCAGGAGGGTCGATTTTGCCGGTTTTCCGGTGATTGAAAACTGGATGGGTGTGATCTAACTGGGAGGGTGTAACGTCAGATCTAAGCTACTTAACAATTAGCGCGAGCGCAGTCATACTGGCGATTTTCCTGACTTACTAGTTGGCCAATTTCATTTCGCAGCCTTTTGCGATTGCCTTAACTTTTCAAGATAACTTGAATGGAGCTAAGTGTTAACAAGGTGGCCCAGCATCGTTAACTGTTATTAGCTCAGCTGTATTGTCAAGACGGTTTTGTACAGACTTCCAGGCTTGTTAGGGACTCTCCGACTTTCTATGTTGAGGAGACTCTTTTTCTGTTTCTTCTTCTGAACCCAAAACTCTTTCTTATCGCTTAGCGCTCTCTCTTCCAATCGCCTTCACCGCCAAGCCATGCATTTATGCCTGGTGCAACTGTGACTGCCGAATTTGACGCTTAGCTGATCCACTTCGCTAGAACTTTTCACCGGGCGCTGACCTGGCGATGCACGGCATCGCCCCTACATGTGCAGCCCGGCTTTTCGTGCTCTTCGGAGACTAGGAGGAACCACAATGGCTTCCAATCTCAGAGGAAATCTGGCTGAAGATGCTGCCTGCTGCTCGCACCACCAATGGTGGCGTGGGTCTTTGTTCGGCAGCGCTCGCAGATCGTTCCCTCTCACTGGTACAACCAGACACTATGCGCCGGACATGGCTTTTCACGTTCGGCATGTCAAACTCGTTCTCGCCGTCGACCCTGCCGCCGGCACCCTGGCGGGAACCTGTCACACCACGATCGAGCCCATTGCCAAGCCGATCACTGATGTTTTCTTTCAGTCAAAAGACCTGAGCGTCACGCGCGCTTCCATCGCTGGAGCCGCTGATGCACTGACTCTGGAGGCGATTGACCGCGGCTACAAAGTCACCTTGCCCCAGCCGATCAATCCCGGCGAGAAGGTGGAGATCGCTCTGGAGTACAGCACGCGCAACCCCAAGGCGGGCGTCTATTTCACCGGTCCCGACAATTCGTTCCAGGAGCCTTATCAGGTCTGGACGCAGGGACAGGACGAAGACGCTCACTACTGGTTTCCCGTCGCCGGCGCGGACTTTCCCAACCACAAGATGACGTCTGAAGTAATCGCCACGGTGGCGCAGCGGTATACCGCGCTCTCCAACGGCAAACTCGTGCGCGAAAGCGTCGACGAGGCGGCGGGCACCAAGACCTATCACTGGATGATGGACAAGCCGCACGTTTGCTATCTGGTAGCGCTGATCGTCGGCGTCTTCGCCAAGCTGGAGAAGACGTACAAAGACCTGCCCGTGCAGCTTTACTGCGACCCTGAGGTTCTGCCGCAGGCGAAGCAGTATTTCGAGGACACCGACACGCTAGTGGCGTTGTTCTCGCGCCTCTATGGGGTGGAATACCCCTGGCCGGGCAAGTATGCGCAGGTAATGGTGCGGCGGTTCATCTTCGGTGGCATGGAGAACACCACGATCACCGTCATGACCGACAGCGTGCTCGCGGATCACACGACGCGCGATGAATATCGCAAGTACGAGCTTCGCCTGAACGCGCACGAGCTGAACCATCACTGGAACGGCGACGACCCGACCTGCCTGGACTGGTCGCATGCCTGGTTGAACGAAGGCGGCGCCAAATATGGCGAAGTGGAAGCGATGGAGCACTTCTACGGTCGCAAGGAACGTGACTACTACGTCAAGGGTTTGGCCGACGACTACTTCGCCGAAGACCAGAAGTATCGCCGCCCGATCGTCAGCCCGTATTACAACGAGCCGATCGATCTGTTCGACCGCCATCTTTATGAGAAGGGTGGACTGGTACGGCACATGTTGCGCTATCTGCTCGGCGACGACGGCTATTACAAGTCGGTCAAGACCTACCTGACCGACAACGCCTACCAGTCGGTGGAGACGCACGACCTGATCAAGGCGATCGAGAAGACGACCGGACGCAACCTGCGTCGCTTCTTCGACGAGTGGGTGTTCGGCGCGGGCTTCCCCGAGTACGCCGTCACCTACAGCTTCGACGACAAGACCAAGGTGGCGACGGTCAAGGTGTCGCAGACGCAGAAGCTGGAAGATAAGACGGGGCTGTTCTCGATGCCGATCGTCTTCAGCTTCGGCTTTGCCGACGGCACCACCCGTGACTTCAACATGGAGGTGAGCGAGAAGGAGAATTCGTTCCACTTCGCGCTCGACAAGAAGCCTTCGATGTTCCGCTTTGACCCAGACAACTGGGTGCTCAAGACCGTCAAGCTGAGCGTGCCTCGCAGCATGCTCGTGCACCAGCTCCACAATGACCCGTCGGTGATGGGCCGCGTTTACGCCGCGCATGCACTGGCGGCAGACGGTGGGCTGGAAGTGGTGGAGACCCTCGAGAAGGCGGTGCAGTCCGACTTCTTCTGGGGAGTCAGCGCTGAAGCGGCGAAAGCACTCGGCACCATCGGCGGTGCGGCTGCCCGCGAGGCTTTGAAACGGCTCGTGTCGCATGCCAATCCCCGAGTTCGCCGTGCTGTCGTCCGCGCTCTGGGCGAATTCAAAGACGACTCGGTCGCCCAGCTTCTTGCCGGTATCGTTGCTGGTAAGGGTGAAGCCAGTGTGTTCGTTCGCGCCGACGCTGCGGCGTCGCTGGGCAAAACTCGTGCCGCCATCGCCTTCGCCGCCCTTGAAGAAGCGCTGGAGATTGCATCGTGGAACGAGATGATCCGTGTCGGTGTGCTCAACGGTCTGGCTGAACTGGGCGACGA
>Ga0182024_10017665_pt1 | contig 13358 bp, 15 predicted proteins | sample P32metaG_FD_120480 | JGI IMG/M metagenome (GOLD analysis project Ga0182024, IMG submission 120480) | Permafrost microbial communities from Stordalen Mire, Sweden - P3-2 metaG (Illumina Assembly) | ecosystem: Environmental > Terrestrial > Soil > Wetlands > Permafrost | place: Sweden: Stordalen...
GTCGGTGGCGACGTCGATCACGCCAATGAGCACATCCTTGCCGTCGAGTAGTTTGAGCACGCTCATCGGCACATGCGAATTGATGCATTCGAGCGAGACCTGGCCGATGCGGCTCTTCGCAAGCGCCGGGAAGAATTTTTCGTATTGCCGCCACTCGGTGCCGAGCGTCGCCTTCCACTCGATATTGGCGGGAATGCCGTAGCCGTAGCAGATGTGCACCACGCTCGTCGCGGCGACACCCTCGATGGCGCGATGGAGGGCTTCGATGCCCCAGCCGGCGGCCTCATCCATGTAGACGTTGAAAGCCGGCTCGTCGAACTGGATGACGTCGACGCCGTCGGCCGCAAGGCCGCGCGCTTCCTCGTTGAGCAGCGCGGCAAACGCCATCGCCATGGCGACGCGGTCGCCGTAATGGGCGTCGGCGATGGTGTCGACGATGGTCATCGGGCCGGGCAGAGTGAATTTGAGCTGCCGCGTCGTGTGCGCGCGGGCGAGCCGCGCTTCGCGCGCGTGCACGCGGGACTTTAGCCGAAGCGGGCCGACGACGGTCGGACACATCGCCTTGTAGCGGTTGTTGCGGATGCCCAGCTCGACGCGCCGGTCGAAGTCGATGCCCTCGACCGCTTCGAGAAAGCCGTGCACGAAATGCTGGCGCGCCTGCTCGCCGTCGGCGACGATATCGATGCCGGCATCCTCTTGCAGCTTGAGCGCAAGCAATGTCGCATCGTCTTTGGCTTGGTCGAGCTCGCCGCCTTCGAGGCGCCACGGCGCCCACAGCCGGTTCGGCGCCGCGAGCCACGCCGGTTTCGGCAGGCTGCCGGCGATCGTGGTCGGAAATAATACGTTGATAGTGTTTGCTGACATCACGGCCCCCGGCGCGCATATGTCTTGACGCTGACATGCGGTGCCGATTATCGGAAATCTAACGGGCAATGCGCAATCGCTTCGCGAGGGGTGCCATGGCGACCACGGAAACTCCTCCGAAGCTCGAATTCATCTTCGCGGCGCATGTGACGGTCGATCCGCCGCTCGATCTCGGCGATGTCGCCAAGGGCGGCCGGCGCATTGTCCCGATCACCGGTGGCGACTTTGCCGGGCCGCAGATCCGCGGCACGGTGCTGCCGGGCGGCGCCGACTGGCAGGTTCTGCGGCACGACGGCGTAGCCGAGCTTGAGGCGCGCTACACGCTGCGTACCGACGACGGCGCGTTGATCTATGTCCGCAATTTCGCGCTGCGCCACGGTCCGCCGGACGTGATCGCCGCGCTCGCCGCCGGCCGGCCGGCCGATCCCGCGAGCTATTATTTTCGCGGCGCCACATTTTTTGAAACCAGCGCCGGCCAATATGCCTGGTTCACCAAACATATTGTCGTCTGCACCGGCGCTCGCGAGCCCGCCGGCGTGAACCTCAAATTTTTTCAGATGCTATGAACGCTGCGAAGCGCGTTCCGGGCTCCATGTCATCAATTCGGCTGTTCCAGCCAGCATTTCAGCGCGACCGCGTTGTTGTGGATCTCGTCGCGTGCCGCGTAGAGCAGCGTGACCGGTTGGCTGCGTCCACGTTCGCGCAAACTCGCGGCCGCGGTGCTCGCAGGCTCCCGCTTAAGCTCGTCGTCATATCTAGCTACGAATTCATGCCATTTGGTCGGGTGGCCATGAAAGCGGCGGCGTAGCGCGTCACTCGGCGCCGCGTCTTTGAGCCACAGATCTATGCGCGCTTTCTCCTTCGCGATCCCTCGTGGCCACAGCCGGTCGACGAGTACGCGCAACCCATCGTCTTCCGCGGCCGGCTCGTAAACGCGCTTGATGCGAAAGCCGCCGATCTTTGTCTTGCGCGGTCCTCTCGCTTTCATTTGGCGGCGGCCGGTGTTCGCTCCTCGCTCTTGCCAAGCACCATCATGGTCGACGTGCCGTGCGCGAGGACACGTCCAGCGGAATCGAGGATGCGTGCTTCGGCGGACATGATCTGGCGGCCGCGGCCAACAACGCGGCCCTCGGCGCGGACGCGCCCGGTGTCGTGTTTGATGGGCCGCGTGAAATTGGCCTTGGTCTCGATCGATGCGTAGCCGACGCCGGGAGGCAACAGCGTATGCCCCGCGCAGCCGGCGGCGCTGTCGATCAGTGTCAGGGCCCAACCGCCATGCACTCCACCTAATGGATTGAGCAAATGCGGCCCGGTATCGGCCTCGAAAACGGCGAAGCCATCGCCAACCTCGACCAGCCAAAAGCTGAGTGTTTGTGCGATCGGCGGGGCCGGAATTGTGCCGTCGATCAAGGCCTGCATCATCTGCCTGCCGGTCATGCCGGCAACATCCTCGGGTTTCGCGGTGCCGTAAGTGAAAGATGGGGCCGGGAGCACGATTTTGTTTCCATGTAGGTACAAATGATGTATCTACATACAACCATGACTAGGCGACCGCAAGTCCCCGAAAAGACGCTCGTATGCGATGCACAGGCCGCGATGGCGGCGTGCGCCGGCTGGGCCAGCCGGCTCGCGGCGCGGCGAATCACGAACTTCCTCGAGGAGCGCATGCTGGGCAGCGGCCTGACCATTTCCCAGTTCGGATTGATGGCCCAGATCGCGGCCGCGCCGGACGACACACTGGGCGCGATGGCGGAGCGCACCGGCCTCGATCAATCCACGCTGTCGCGAAACTTGCGCGGCCTCGAGACGGCGGGGCTCGTCGAAATCGCGATTACCGGCGAGGATCAGCGGCGCCGCGCGGTGTGGCTGACGGAAGCGGGCGCCCGGCGTCTGGAAACGGCCATCCCGGTGTGGCGTGAAGCACACGCCGCATTGGCCGAGCGGTTCGATCCGCGCCTTGCGCTTCGGCTCGGCGCCGCCTCGGAGGAGCTCGTCAGTAAGTAGCGACAGCCTCAGCCTCAGCTCTTCTCCGCCGGAATAACGATCTGCGTTTGAATCACTAGCGCGCAAAGCCGGCCGTCGTTGCGTGTGATCTTTGTCTGCCAAACTATGGTAGTGCGGCCGCGGTGTAATGCGGTGCACTCGGCGCGTGCCGTTTCGCCGACGGGAATCGCCGCAAAGAAGTTCGTCTTGCTCTCGATCGTCGCCGTGCGCGCGCCTGCCGGAAGGTTGGCCATCGTCGCCGCACCGCCGAGAGTGTCGGCAAGCGACATGATGGCGCCGCCATGAAGGATGCCGTCGGAGTTGTCGTGCTCGGCACGTACGACGAGTTCGCCTTCGGCCCTCTCCGGCGAAACGTGCGTGATCTTCAAGCCGAGGAAGTCGGAAAAAGGCGGGGGTTTGAGATTGGCCGTGCGGCTCATGATCTCTTCCTGATTTTTGCTGCAAACAACCGGCCGTTAGAACACCACGACGCTGCGAATGCTCTTGCCTTGGTGCATCAGGTCGAACGCGGTGTTGATGTCCTTGAGCGGCATGGTGTGGGTGATCATCGGGTCGATCTCGATCTTTCCCTGCATGTACCAGTCGACGATTTTCGGCACGTCGGAGCGGCCGCGGGCGCCGCCGAACGCGGTGCCGCGCCACACCCGGCCGGTGACGAGCTGAAATGGCCGCGTCGCGATTTCCTGGCCCGAGCCGGCAACGCCGATGATGATGCTCTGGCCCCAGCCGCGATGGCAGCTTTCGAGCGCCGTGCGCATGAGATTGACGTTGCCGATGCATTCGAAGGTGTAGTCGGCGCCGCCGATCTGATCGGCGCCGCTCTTGGTCATGTTCACCAGATGCGCGACGAGATCGCCACCGACGTCCTTCGGATTGACGAAATGCGTCATGCCGAAGCGTTCGCCCCAGGCTTTCTTGTCCGGGTTGAGATCGACGCCGATGATCATGTCGGCGCCGACAAGACGCAGGCCCTGGATCACGTTGAGCCCGATGCCGCCTAGGCCGAAGACGATGCACTTCGCGCCCGGCTCTACTTTGGCCGTGTTGATCACGGCGCCAACGCCGGTGGTGACGCCGCAGCCGATGTAGCAAACCTTGTCGAACGGCGCGTCCTCGCGGATCTTCGCCACCGCGATTTCCGGCAGCACGGTGAAATTGCTGAACGTCGAGCAACCCATATAGTGGTGGATTTTCTCGCCGCCGATGGAGAAGCGCGAGGTGCCGTCGGGCATGACGCCCTGGCCCTGGGTCGCGCGAATGGCGGTGCAGAGATTGGTCTTGCGCGACAGGCAGGAGGGGCACGTCCGGCATTCCGGCGTATAAAGCGGAATAACATGGTCGCCCTTCTTCACCGACGTCACGCCGGGTCCGATGTCGACGACGACGCCAGCGCCCTCGTGGCCGAGGATCGCGGGAAAAAGTCCCTCAGGGTCGGCGCCCGACAAAGTGAACTCGTCGGTATGGCAGATGCCGGTCGCCTTGATCTCGACGAGAACCTCGCCGGTGCGCGGGCCGTCGAGCTTTACGTCGGTCACTTCGAGCGGTTTACCGGCGGCGAAAGCCACGGCCGCGCGCACTTCCATGATATTCCTCGCGTGCTTTGCAGAAGCGTGTCGTGAAGATGGGTCGTGAAATTCCCGGTATGTCTTCCGGCGAAATGACTAGCTAACGTCTGCATGCGTTCGTGCTAAAAGCAAGAGCGTGGCCGAAGCCGCGCCGGAGGCGAGCGCCATGCGGCAGATCTGGATCGCGCGAGCCGGGCCGCCCGAGGTTCTCGAGGTTAGAGAAGCGGCCGATCCTGAACCTAAAGCCGGCGAGGTGCGGATTCGCGTCGCAGCGAGTGGGGTCAATTTCGCCGATATTCTAGGCCGTATGGGTCTCTATCCGGACCTGCCCCCGATCCCCGTTGTGCCCGGTTACGAGGTGAGTGGCAGGGTCGATGCCACAGGCGCGGACGTCGACGGAAATTGGGCAGGGCGCGAAGTTCTCGCATTGACGCGATTTGGCGGCTATGCGGATACGGTCTGCGTCCCTGCAAATCAGGTCTTCGTGCGCCCGGCGGGCATGTCCGCAATGGAAGCCGCGGCTATTCCGGTCAACTATTTCACCGCTTGGCAACTGGTCGTCGTCATGGGCGGCTTGAAACCGAACGAGACCGTTCTTGTCCATTCGGTGGGCGGCGGCGTCGGCATTGCGGCAACGCAAATCGCAAAACATCTTGGCGCCCACGTTATCGGAACCGCTTCCGCATCGAAGCACGGCGAATTGCGCGCTTTTGGCATCGATCATCTCATCGACTATCGAACGGAAGATTTCGAGATGCGGGTGCGCGAGATCACCAACGGCCGTGGCGTCGAGCTCATTCTCGACGCTGTCGGCGGTGAATCGTGGAAGAAAGGATATCGCGTGCTCGCGCCAACCGGACGCCTGGGCATGTTCGGAATTTCCGCTGCGGCCAGTGGCAAGGAGCGCAACATGCTTGGCATGCTGGCTCTGCTCGCGCGCACGCCGTGGCTTCAGTTCAATCCGCTGTCGCTGATGAATGCGAATAAGGGGGTGTTCGGCGTCAACCTCGGCCATCTGTGGGGCGAGATCGACCGCATGCGCGAATGGGCCGATCGTTTGTTCGATTTGTGGGTGCAAGGCGTCGTCAAGCCGAAAATTGCGCACAACTTCCGGTTCGACGAAGCTCCCAAAGCGCATCACTTTATTCAGGATCGCAGGAATATCGGCAAAGTTCTCTTGGTGCCGTAGAGCCGTTCCGGATCGATTGTTGCGACGTGCGATGGCCGAAAAAGCAAGAGCGCGGCCGAAGCCGCGCTCTTGGTACCAAACTGCCCGCTACGTCAGTGCGGCTGTGGCACGATGCGGATATAAGGCTTCGGCGTCTTCCAGCCCTGCGGATAGAGCTTTTTTGCCTCGTCGTCCGTCACGCCGCCAGTGATGATGACGTCTTCGCCCTGCTTCCAATTCGCCGGCGTCGCCACCCGGTGCTTGGCGGTGAGCTGGAGCGAGTCGACTACCCGCAGCACCTCGTCGAAATTGCGGCCTGTCGTCATCGGGTAGACGAGGACAAGCTTGATCTTCTTGTCGGGTCCGATGATGAACACGTTGCGCACGGTCTGATTGTCGGCTGGCGTGCGGCCTTCCGAGGTGCCGTTGAGACTCGCCGGTAGCATGCCGTAAAGCTTCGAGACGTTCAGATCGGTATCGCCGATCATCGGATAGTTCGGGGCGAAGCCGACCACGTCCTTGATGTCCTGCGACCACTTCTTGTGGTTGTCGACCGGATCGACCGACAGGCCGATGATTTTCACACCACGCTTATCGAACTCGGGCTTGAGCCGCGCCATGGTGCCAAGCTCGGTCGTGCAAACCGGCGTAAAATCCTTGGGATGGGAAAACAGCACGACCCAATTGTTACCGATCCAGTCGTGAAAGTGGATTTTGCCTTCGGTCGTTTCGGCTTCGAAATCCGGTGCGGTATCGCCAATATTGAGCGCCATGGAATCCTCCGTCGCTTGGGCTGATTTCAGTGTTGGGGGGTTTCTTTCAACCGAAACATAGCCCTCGAACAACGGCAATACTAGGCCTTCCGCCGAGCATTATCCGTCCGAAATTGGTTAGAGCGCGAGAAAAAATGAAATGCGCTAATGCGTGTAGGTGGAAGGATTTTCTGGGACTTTCCGCGTCGATTTTGACGAACGGCTTGCCGGTTGGGTGATCCCGCCTGCGCGTGACGGATATCACAGCGAATGCCCCGACTTTGCCGCATCCTCGCCTTTCGACGGCCAGTCTCGGATTTCAAACTCCGCGCCAAGGCTCGAGTCGCAAAGCGGGCGCGAAGGCTGGAACCTCGTACGGGCGACACAAGTTGTCAGGGCAGCCAGAGGCGACAATGAAGCTCTTGATGAATAAGGATCGTGCCACGGTCGAAGCGCTCGTCGCGGCCATTGCGGATTCGCCGATTGTGGTGGCGCGCCCGGCGGCGTGTTTTCCTGCGGGCTTCGATGAGGTGGACGTGGCGATCCTCGATTGGATAGCCGCCGAAGGCCGGCGTATTGGCCGGGGCTTTGCTTTGATGTCATCGTAGTCAGCGCGAGCCGCTTGCGAGCGGCGTAGTGGACAAGCCGACAGTACGTCCGGCAAATCCTGCAGCGTCGAAATAGCGCGTCTCTCCGACCCTCTGCATGTTGATGACGGTCACGAGGCCATTCGCGGCGGGGTCCGACGTCAGCACGCGGCCGGTCACCTCCGGCACCGCGCCATTCGGTAGCGTCTCCGAGAGTACGCGCCCGACGAGCTTGCCTTTGCTGCTGACATCAAGCCGCATCAGCTGTGCGATCGTCCGGCCGACATCCGCATTGCTGGCGGGCGCCGGATCGACGAAATGCGATTTGAAATCCGGTCCCTGCATGGCCATGAAATTCCACGTGTCGGCGCGGCTGAACGAGCCGTGCATGCCCTGGCCTTCCTGCAAAACAGTGTCGGCGACTTCAACCGTGCAGCGCACCGGTTCGCCGCACACCGTATCGAATGAGCGAAAACTGATCGCAACCGCCGGGTGCGGCGTCACGGCGCTGCCTTCAAGCGCGATGTCGTCGAGCGTGAGCGTGCCGGGAAATTTGCCGAGCTTGGTATCGACGAAGATGCCGCTGACATAGTCCTGCGCCAGCAACGCATCGATCACCCGCTTGGCCATGGCCTGGTCGCCGTCGGGCAGATAGATCAGGTCCGATCCGCCGTTGGCGGCCACCACGACTTTCGGATTGTAACGGTCGCCGCCGATGAGCCCGTTACCGAATTTGGTGTGCCGTCCATCCGCTATCGTCTTGTACTCGTCGTCCGGATCGATCAAGGGCATGTTGAGCGCGTGGGCCAGATCGAGGGCGACGAAGCCAAGAGGCAGATGTCCTTCCGGAGTGTCGGGAAATTTTGTTTTCACCGTTGAGCTTGTCCGGCTTTCTTTCGAAATCGTGGAAAAGCCGTGGTCGGCGACCGTGATGATGTCGGTGGTGTCAAGGAGTCCAAGCTCGCGCAAAGCTGTGCGGATACGCGCCAGATCGTCGTCGGCATTGCGGATCGCGGCGAGCGATGTCGGACCGTTGATGCCGGGAACGAGAGAATTCAGGCTGTCGCCCTGATAGTGTTGCGTGCCGTCGGGATCGCGCGACCAGAACACCAGAATGAACGGTTTGTCGCACTCCTTGAACAACGGCAGGACCGCCTGGGTCGCGACGGCCGCTAAATAATCCTGCTGCTCGGAGTTCGGCGTGAGCGTGCCGGGGGTATTCACGTTGCCGAAATTTCGGTTGGCGCCGCGCGACGGGGTCGCAAGCGGCAGGCTTGCTGCCTTGAGCCGTTCGGTCATTTCCGCCGAGAGCGGGATGCCTTTGCCGCTGCCGGTCGCGTCGTCGATGATGATGGTCTGCGCGCCGGTTCGTTCGGTGTGATCGAAGATCAAGGTCGGGCCGATCTTGCCGATCGCCGCGGTGCTGTAGCCCTGGTCGCGGGCAAGCTTGAGGATCGTGGCCTCGTTGAGATAATTGCCGGAAAAATGCTCGTCGACGTCGGCAAGCACCGGGTCGCTTTCCAAGAACGGCGTGAGGCTCCTGCCGGCGCCCGGGACTTCAAAGCCCACGTAGATCGTGTTGGAGAAATCGCCGGTATCGCCGAGCATGTGGCCGGTCGCCATCGCGGACGCGTTCGCTGTCGTGAAAGTCGGAAACAGCGCGTGGCTGTTACGCAGGCTCACACCTTCGCGCGCGATCGCCGCCATGGCCGGGGCGGTAGAGTCGTCGACCATGCGGGCGCGTAAGCCGTCGGCAACAAACAGGACCATATTATGGGGCCGCGAATCCGGCGTCTGCGCGCAAGCTTGAGACATCGCGACGGTCGTCATGCTGCCGGCGACCATGATGCTAGCGACGATGACAAGCGGCCCGCGCATTGGAACACTCCCGGCAGCGAAGAAGGGCGCCTTTTGAGCATAACTTGTGACGAGGAGGTGACGGCCGCGAAAGACCACTCCCGCCGAATAAGTCCCAAATATATGAGGCGGCCGCCAGTCGCCAGCTATTGGACTGCGGTCATTGACATTTTCCCGCCGACGCCGCAAAGCCAAAGGGCTGGTTCGCGAGTTTTGATGCCGCAATGTTCAAGCGAATCCTGATTGCCAACCGCGGCGAGATCGCCTGCCGGATCATCAAGTCCGCCCGCCGCATGGGGATTACGACCGTTGCGGTCTATTCCGAGGCCGATCGCGACGCGCTGCATGTCGAGATGGCCGATATTGCGGTCCCGATCGGGCCGCCGCCGGCAGCGCAAAGCTACCTCGTCATCGAGAAGATCGTTGCCGCCTGCAAGGAAAGCGGCGCGGAGGCGGTGCATCCGGGCTATGGCTTTCTGTCCGAGCGCGCGGCTTTTGCCGAAGCGCTCGCCAAGGCCGGCATCGTCTTCATCGGGCCGAATCCCAAGGCCATCGCCGCCATGGGCGACAAGATCGAGAGCAAGCGCGCGGCGGCCGCCGCCAAGGTCGCGACGGTGCCCGGTTATCTCGGGGTGATCGAAGACGACCAGCAGGCGGCAAAGATCGCCGATGAGATCGGCTACCCGGTGATGATCAAGGCCTCCGCCGGCGGTGGCGGCAAAGGCATGCGCATCGCCTACAGCCCCGCGGACCTCGCCGACGGTTTTGCGCGCGCGCGCTCGGAGGCGAAATCGAGCTTCGGCGACGATCGCGTCTTTTTGGAAAAATTCATCACCGATCCGCGCCATGTCGAAATCCAGGTTTTGGGCGACAAGCACGGTAACGTCATCTATCTCGGCGAACGCGAATGCTCGATCCAGCGGCGCAATCAAAAAGTCATCGAGGAATCGCCGAGCCCGCTGCTTGACTCAGCGACGCGTGCGAAAATGGGCGAACAGGCGGTCACGCTGGCGAAGGCTGTCGGCTACGACAGCGCCGGCACCGTCGAGTTCGTCGCCGGGCAGGATCGCAGTTTCTATTTTCTGGAGATGAACACGCGGCTTCAGGTCGAGCATCCGGTGACGGAGCTCGTCACCGGTGTCGATCTTGTCGAGCAGATGATCCGCGTCGCCGCCGGCGAGCCGCTCGCGCTGAAGCAGAGCGACATCAAGCTCAACGGCTGGGCGGTCGAGAGCCGTATCTACGCCGAAGACCCCTATCGCAACTTCGCCCCGTCGATCGGTCGGCTCGTGCGCTATCGCCCGCCGGCCGAAGGCGAGCATGACGGGGTGACGGTGCGCAATGACACCGGCGTCGCCGAGGGTGGGGAAATTTCGCTCTATTACGATCCGATGATCGCCAAGCTCGTGACTCACGCGAAGACCCGCGGCGAGGCCATCGATGCGCAGGCCGATGCGCTCGACGCCTTTACCATCGAAGGCATTCGCCACAACATCCCGTTTCTGGCCGCGATCATGCAGCATCCGCGCTGGCGCGCCGGCAAGCTTTCGACCGCCTTCATCGCCGAGGAATTCCCCGGCGGTTTTGCGCGCGCAGCGCCGACCGGCGCGATCGCGCGCACCATCGCCGGCGTTGCAGCCGCGATCGATCATGTACTCGGTGAGCGCAAGCGCCGGATTTCCGGACAGCTCAACAGCGCGGTCACCCGCGAACGCCGGCGCGCGATCTGGCTCGGCGGCGAGGAGCTTCATGCCGACGTCGCGCATGAAGGCGATGTCATCACCGTGTTGTTCGAGGACGGCAACAGCCACGTTCTGTCCTCGAACTGGAGTCCGGGGGTGCCGGTGTGGTCGGGCAGAGTCGACGGCGCCGCCGTCGCGGTGCATGTACGGATGATCCCGAACGGATTTGAGCTCGCTTATCGCGGCATCGAAGTTAAGACCTTTGTCTACACCGAACGCGAGGCGCGCTACGCGCGTCTGATGCCGGCAAAAAAGCTCTCCGGCAGCGAAAAATCCGTACGCTGTCCGATGCCCGGCCTCATCGTCTCGCTCGCGGTTGCCGAAGGGCAGGAAGTCAAGTCGGGCGAGACATTGGCTGTCGTCGAAGCGATGAAGATGGAGAATATCCTGCGCGCCGAGCGAGACGGCACGATCAAGAAAATCCGCGTTAAGCAGGGCGACAGCGTCGCCGTGGATGCGGTGATCATGGAGTTTGCCTAATCGTACCTGTCCCGTCATCCTGAGGCGCGAGCCAACGGGGTCCGGCTTCGCCGGCCGATGATAAACTCCGCGAGGCTCGAAGGATGACGGAATTGGGCATGCAACCACTGCGCCTCCTTCTTTCGCCTTCCGGGCGGTTGCGGCCGCAGCCCTTCTTAGTTGCCGCCGCCGCCGTTTATCTGGCCGGTGTCGCATCACACTTGCTCACCGTGCCGGATGTCATTGCACGCGCTGGGCTGTGGCCTTTCTTGGCGGTCCAGGCGCTGCTCATCTGGATTTGGTTCACAATTCACGCCAAGCGGCTTCATGACGCCAATCGCGCCGCGGGCCTCGCGGCAGCCGTGAGTGTCCTTTACGCCCTCTCGATCGCGCTCCTGGTGATCGTGGCCGCTTCGTTTTACAGCGCGTTAGCCGGACAAGCGCCGGACGCGAATTCGGCGAGTGCGCTTGGCCTTATTCTCTTGGTGGCGATTATCGCGATCTTGCTCGGCTCGCCGCACTACGATTTGGCCTGGCTAATGGTAGTGATCTTGCTGTTGATCGCTTTCGTGCCGCTGGTGCTCGCGGCCGCGGTCACGCTGTGGGCGGCGACGCGGCCGAGCACGGAAGGGCAAACGGCGTGATTCTCCACTTCGCCTATGGCTCGAACATGAGCCGCGCCGTCATGCGCAGGCACGCGCCGGGCGCGGGGCCCGTTGGCGTCGCGGCGCTTGCCGACCACCGCTTCGTGATCACCACGCACGGGCATGCCTCGGTCGCGCCGAAGCGTGCCGAGACGGTTTATGGCGTGCTGTGGCGGCTGACGCCTCGCGATTACGTCACTCTCGCAGCCTGGGAAAATATCGCCGCCGGGCTCTACCGCGCCATGACGCTTCCGGTACGGCAAGCCGGCCGCCGCCGCATGGCGCTCACCTATGTCGCGCGTGCGCGCCAAACCGGACGGCCGAAGCCCGGCTACATGGAACTTGTGATCGCGGCGGCGCTGGAGTGGCAGTTGCCGCAAGTCTACACTGCCTCTTTAGGACACTGGTTGCCGAGGCGTCCGGCCGGGGCGGGCCCGCGCAAGCTCGGAGAATTCAGATGGACGTGATCTTTCAGGTCATGATCCGCGGCCAGGTGCAGGGTGTTGGGTTTCGCGCCTGGGCCGAGGTGACCGCCGTCGAACTCGGCGTTGAAGGTTGGATACGCAATTGCGGCGATGGGGCGGTCGAAGCAGTGTTGGCCGGCTCGGAGGAGGTCGTTCTCACCATGATCGAGCTGTGCCGGGACGGTCCACCCGGCGCGCGCGTGGAGGCGGTCGATCAGCGCGAGGCGGGTGCCGCAGACTTGGCGCTGCGTCGTCCCGGCGAACTATTCTCGGTGCTCGCAGGCGTTTGAGCGTCGGCCGTCGCACCGAATAGCGGTTCGAATTCGGCCCGCAGCACTTCATCAACGTCCGTCATCGACGCCCGCAAGCCGAGATCGGCCAAAGACGTCACGCCATAGCGGCGATCGGACACGCCGCACGGCACGATGCCGGAGAAATGCGACAGATCGGGCATGACGTTGAGCGAAAAGCCATGCAGCGTCACCCAGCGCTGCACGCGGATGCCGATGGCGGCGATCTTGTCCTCGTTGGCGTCGCTCCTGTCAGGGCGCCGGATCCACACGCCGATGCGATCCTCGCGGCGCTCGCCGCGCACACGAAAGGCCGCGAGCGTGCGGATGATCCATTCCTCCACGGTGGCGACGAAGCGGCGCACGTCCGGCGCGCGGCGCTTGAGATCGAGCATCACATAGCCGACGCGCTGCCCGGGACCGTGATAGGTGAATTGTCCGCCGCGGCCGGCGGCGTGCACCGGAAAGCGGGCCTCGATCAGCTCCTGCGGCTGCGCGGACGTGCCGGAGGTGTAAAGGGGAGGGTGCTCAAGGAGCCAAACGAGCTCACTTGCCTCGCCCCGCGCAATTGCTGCGGCGCGCGCCGCCATATTGGCGAGGGCGCTGTCGTAGTCCGTCAAACCGTCGCTCACGAGCCATTCGACCGGCGGCGAGCCGGCGGCGGGAAGTAGCCCAAATTTCAGGTCGCTGCGCGTGTTAACCACCTCTTAACTTACGCTGAAGAAAAACGAAGTGTTTTCAATAATATGACCGAACATATTGGCTAACCGTGGATCGGGTTAGCCACTCGATGTTCACTCTTCGTCCGGAAGAAGACCAAGCGCAGCCTTTGACATAGTCGCTTGGTCTGCCGCCCGAGTATAACGCTCGACTTCACCGAGCGTCTTGTGCCCACTCGCGGATGCCGTCGGCAAGGCCAACGAGTTCCTTCTTACCTTCGGCAGTGGCGCCGATGATCACCA
>Ga0182024_10017666_pt1 | contig 13358 bp, 11 predicted proteins | sample P32metaG_FD_120480 | JGI IMG/M metagenome (GOLD analysis project Ga0182024, IMG submission 120480) | Permafrost microbial communities from Stordalen Mire, Sweden - P3-2 metaG (Illumina Assembly) | ecosystem: Environmental > Terrestrial > Soil > Wetlands > Permafrost | place: Sweden: Stordalen...
CGGCCTGGTACCAGCCCAGCCAGAGCATGGCCAGCACGGCGATCCCCGCAGCGATCGAGATCGCCACCAGCGGCAGCGCGATGCCGGTCAGCCGGTGGAAGACGTATGGCGAGCTGGTCGATAGTTCTGCGAACGTGCCACCAGCGAGCGCACCGGTGACCGCCCCGGCTGCGGTGGCGCGCAGCGAGAAGTAACGCACCAGGTCCTGGTGCCCGCGCTGGCGGGCCTCTATGACGAGGAACACCGCGCTCACGTAGGCGCAGGCGGCGACGAACAGGAACCCGGTGAGGATGGCGGTGGGCGAGGTCCAGGCGGCCAGGACGTTGCCGGCCGGGTGCACCGGCACCTGCCCGGTGGCCACGGCCCCGACGACGGTGCCCATGAAAAACGGTGTGATCAGCGAGGAGGCGGCGAACAACGCTCCGCTGAGCTGCTGCATCCGCAGCCGCTGGGCGGTGTGCCGGAAGGCGAACCCGACCCCGCGCAGGACGACTCCCAGCAGGGACAGGCTGAGCGGGACGAACAGCGCGGTCATGATGGCGGCGAACGCGGGCGGGAACGCGGTCCACAGCAGGACCAGGATGAAGATCAGCCACACGTGGTTGGCTTCCCAGACCGGGGTGATGGATTCGTCGATGAGCTCCCGCGGAGCCGCGCCGCGCTCGGTGCTGCCCGCCAGCAGGTCCCAGATGCCGCCGCCGAAGTCCGCGCCGCCGAACAGCGCGTACGCGGCGATGACCACGAACAGGATCGCGGCGACCGCGATGGCCTCCGGCGAGGGATTCATGAAGCCTCCGGCCCGCCAGAGGCGGCCCGGGGCACGGCCGGCGGTGCCGGGGGACCGGCGGATGCCGCCCCGGCCCCGGCCGGCGCCGGGCCGTACGGCACCTGCTCGGCCTCCTCTTCGGCAGGCGTTTCCTGCCGCCACCGCCGTGACATGATCATCGGAACGCCGATCGAGAGCACCGTCAAGACCGCGTACAGGACGAGGATCACCCCTAGCGTGACCGGGACCCCGCTGGACGGGGTGACCGCGTTACTGACCAGCATGACCCGGTAGACGATCCACGGCTGGCGGCCGACCTCGGTGACGACCCAGCCCGCCTCCATCGCGGCCACCGCGGCCACGCCGCTGAGGGCAGACGGCACCAGGAACCACGGGCTCATCAGCAGCCGGCGGTGGAACCACCACCACCAGCCCTGCCATGCCGCCAGCGCGAAGAGGAAGAAGCCGATGCCCACCATCAGGTTGAAGCTCAGGTGGATGAGCGTGTCGAGCGGTGGCCGCTGCGAGGGGGGCACGCTGTCCCAGCCGATGACCCGGGTGTGCGGGCTGAACCCGACCAGGATCGAGTCGAAGGAGGGGATGGAGGCGCCGAAGTAGACCTTGCCGTTGATCAGGATCCCGCCCAGCCATTCGGGAACGTTGTCTCCGGTCCTGGCCACGTATTCCATCGCGGCGAACTTGACCGGCTGCTGGTGCGCGATGAACCGGGCGATGATGTCCCCCATCATCACCTGCAGCGGGGCCGCGATCCCGGCGATCGCGAACGGGATGGCGAAGCCCAGCCGGTGGTATCGGTCGCGGCGGCCGCGCAGCAGCCCCACCGCGTACACGCCGGCGACGAGGAATCCCGTCACCATGTACGCGGCGAGCACCATGTGCGCGGTCTCATACGGGGTAGAGGCGTTGAAAAACACCGCGACCGGGTCGACACTGGTGAGCTTGCCGTGGCTCAGCGTGTACCCGGCCGGTGAGTTCATCCACGAGTTCGCCGCGACTACCGACAGGGCGCCCAGGATCCCGGACACCACGATCGGCATCCCGCTCCACCAGTGCGCCCAGGGTGGCAGCCGCTGCCATCCGTACAGGTACACCCCGACGAAGATCGCTTCCAGGAAGAAGAAGATTCCCTCCATCGAGAACGGGAAGCCGACCGCCGCCCCGAACCGGCCCATCAGGCCCGGCCACAGCAGGCCCATCTCATACGACAGCACGGTCCCCGACACCGCGCCGACCGCCACCAGCACCGCCATGACCTTGGACCAGCGGCGCGCCAGCAGCAGCGCCGCGGCATCGCCGCGCCTGATACCGATCCATTCCGCGGTCATGGTGACGGCCGCGAACGCGACGCCGAAGCAGGCGAGGATGATGTGGAACCCCAGCGACGACCCCATCTGCGACCGGGCTGGCACCGGATTTACGGCCAGAACGTGCGCCACTGCGCCCATCGCGCGCCCCTTAGCTTCTGTGCTGTGCCCGGGCTAGTACGGTCCGGGCCCGGGAAGCCCGGTGGTGCCGGCCTGGCCCATCGTCCCCCCCGGCGAGCGCACCACAGGCGGCCTTCCCCTGCGGGTGACCAAGCGGCAAAGCCATCACGCTCATGTGTACCGCAACGGCGCTCCGGGTAGACGTGGGGGTACCACCAGCGCTCTCCCAGAGGTGTACCGGGCATATGAGCAGCAGAAACGCAGGAGCGGTTACCCTGGTCGTCCTGCTCGGGCTGGTCGTCGGCACGCTCGGGCTGATCGAGGCCGACCTGTACGCCGTCGGGCTGCTGATCCTCTTCCTCGGTGGCGTCGGTGGCGCCGTCCTGGCCGGCGAGTACCTCATCCGGTACATCAGCGGCCACCGACCGCCCGCCTGACGGCTCCTGCGGTCTCAACGCGCGCCAAGGTTCCCGGCATCGGACCCATGAGCAGCGGGGTCCGCCTACCCATCACCCGGCGCGGGATGCCAGAATCTGCGGTCGTGCTGGGTGGCCGGTCAGTCAACTTTTCCGCCTCTCTTCTTCCGCATGACCTAGCTGCACTCGCCCTGACCGTGGCGGTGGCCTGCTCAGAAGTTCATGGCGCGCATGGCGCACAGCCGCCTGCGGGTGACGGCTGCGGCGCAGAGCTAAAGTCCGGTCGCGGCACCGGGGACGGCCGCGAACACAGCGACTTTACTGCTCCTTATGAGAGACACATACCGTTAAAGCTGATGGTTGTGTTGCCTACTGGAGGCTGGTCCACCCGCCAGTTGCCAGGAGCTGCTTGCGCGGCCCGCTATTCGCGGCCAAGCAGCCGGGCCGCGTTCCCCCCGGTGAGGGCGTCCAGCACGTGGTCGCGCAGGCCGCCTGCCCGCCATTGGGACAGCGCTTTGTCCATGGGGAACACCGGCCAGTCGGTGCCGTGCAGTACCTGCCGGCTGAGCAGGCTGTTCATGAACCGCTTCATGACCTCCCAGCCGGTGCCCGGCTCGCAGACGTACCGGGGGGCCAGCCCGCCGAACTCGGCATAGACGTTGGGGTGCTTGCGCAGCACGGCCACCATTTCGGCCACCCACGGCCAGCCCGCGTGACAGGCGATCAGCACCAGGCCCGGGAAGTCGCAGGCGACCTGGTCCAGCTGGAGTGGCTGGTCGTTGCGGATCGGGAAGCTGACGGTGTAATTGATCCCGGTGTGCAGCGCCACGTGCAGGCCGAGTTCGTCAGCCTTGGCATAGACCGGGTACAGCACCCGCTCGTCGATCGCCATGCCGAAGAACGACGGCTGCAGGCTAAGCCCGGTCAGCCCCAGTTCCGCGACCCGGCGGACCTGGGCCAGCGCTCGCGGGATCTTCACCGGGCTCATCGAGATAGTGCCGTATCCCGAAAATTTATCGGGGTGCTCGCTGACCAGCTTGCCGACCGCCTCGTTCAGCGCATCGGCGTCATCGCCGTACTCGTACTCCGCGTGGACCACGGCGTGCGTGGTGCCGCTGGCCTCCATGTCCGCCAGCAGGTCGGCCACTGTCCGGTGCCGGTTGGCGGACAGGTCCAGGACCTTGTCGTACTGGTCCAGGTAGTCAGCCGGGAGATCCTCTGCCGGGCGCAGCTCAAGCGGCAACCGGACCCTGAAATCGATGACGTGCGACACCTGGCCTCCTCGCGGGATGTCTTCACCAGTTCAGCTCCGCGGACCTGTCCCATACGCGGCCGGGATGGGCCGAGCGGTCCAGGTTCTCCTTCTTGACCCGCATCGAGGGGGTCCGCTCAAAGTCGTCGGTGCGGTACTCGACGTACCGGGGCACCTTGTACCGGGCTAGCCGGTCGGCGCTGAAGGCGATCAGCTCGGCGGGCGGCAGCGACTCAGGACTCTGCCCGTCTCCCAGGAGAACGTGAACCTTGACCTCCTCGCCGAGCAGGTCGTCCGGTACCGGGACCGCGGCTACCTCGAGCACCGCAGGGTGCGAGCGGAGCACGGTCTCGACCTCAGCGGCCGCGACGTTCTCGCCCGCCCGCCGGATCACGTCCTTGATCCGGCCCGCGAAGTACAGGTAGCCCGCGGCATCGCGGCGGCCCAGGTCACCGGTGTGCAGCCAGCCGCCACGGAATGTCTCAGCCGTCTCGGCCGGCTTGTTGAGGTAGCCGCGCATCAGGCCGGGCGCCCGGACCACGATCTCACCGGGCTGCCCATCGGCGGCCTCGGTGCCGTCCGGGTTGAGGATCCGCACGTCTGCGCCCGGGCAGGGCACGCCGATCGAGCCGGAGCCGATCATCCGCCCGGCCTGCTCGACCGGCGTTGAGACGATCACCCCGGTCTCGGTCAGGCCGTACGCTTCCACCCACGGCACGCCCCAGCGGTCGACGAGGTCCTGGTGCAGCGGCGCGGGGATGCCCACCTGGATCGACAGCCGCACCTCGTGCCGCAGGTCGTCATCACTGGCCGGGGCCTTCAGCAGCAGGCTGGCGGTCGACGCGATCCCGAACAGCACGGTGACGTCCAGGTCGCGCACCACCCGCCAGTAGCGCGACACGCTGAACCGGCGCATGGCCACCATCGACGTGCCGGCGCGGAGCGCGAGAAGCAGCATCCACGGCGGATCGTTATAGAAAAACTGGAGGCAGCAGAGCATCCGGTCCGCGGCGGTAATGCTGTACAGCTCAGCCATCAGGTCGGAGAACCTGACCCAGTAGTCATGGCCGACCGCGCAGCCCTTCGGCGGACCGGTCGTCCCCGAGGTGTAGAAGATGTTGGTCAGGTCGCCGCGGGCCTCGGCGGGCCGCCCGGGCAGGCCTGGCCCGGCGTAGGCGCTGAGCCCGCCCGGCTCGCTGTCCGCGGCGACGATGATTTCCGCCAGGTCGGGGCAGGCGGGCTGGAGCTCGGCGAACAGCGCGGCGTGCGCGCCGTCGACGACCGCGACCCGGGCGGATGAATCACGCAGCACGTGACCGGCGTCGTGGCTGCGGGCCGCCGGGTTGAGCGCGACCAGAATGCCGCGGCAGGCGGTCACCGCGAGCCAGGTCACCATGAACTCGGCGCGGTTCGGCATCATGACCGCGACCCGGTCGCCAGGCTCGATGCGTGAGCTCAGGTAGCCCGCGAACGACTCGATTTCCGCCCACAGCCGGGCCCGGCTGATGGTGACGCCGTCCTCGAAGATCAGCGCCGGTATCCCGGGATCTGCCTGGCACGCGTCGCGGACCAGTTCTACCAGGTCCCGGGCGGGCGGGCTGCTGCCTGGCATTCCGGCCGGGCGGCCATCGGGGATCGGTGACGTCACTCGTACCACTCCTGCGGTGCGAGCTTGACGGTGTCCTCCCAGTGCACGTCGTGGGTGACGATGAGCCTGGCGTTGTAGCGCCGCTGCATGTCCTCGATCTTCTCCCAGCTCTCGATGATCGCGTCCGGGCTCCACAGCAGGCCGGGCAGGCAGCGGGCCTGCATCTTCTCCTTGTCGTACACCGCGTCGCCCGCGAGGATGTACGCCTGGTTGTCGAGGCGGACCAGCATCGACTGATGCCCGGGCGTGTGACCGGGAGTGGGAAAAATGATCAGCCGGCCGTCGTTGAAGACGTCGTGCTCGCCGCGCAGCTGCTTCCAGTCCTTGACCAGATCGAAGTCCTGCCGGACGTACACGTCGCGCTGGTAGACCGGCGGCCAGTAGGCGAACTTGAGCTCCTCCTGCTGCACGTAGACAGTGGCCCCCTGGACGAACTCCAGGCCGCCTGCGTGGTCATAGTGCAGGTGGGACTGGACGACGTGGCCGATGCCCTCGGGATCCACGCCGAGTGAGTCCAGCCGGGAGCGGACGTCGTCACCGGGGCTCATGACGATCTCGTACAGGTCGGCGGCGTCGCCGAGGCGGCTGCGCGGGTCGTCCAGCAGGCCCGGGTGCGCGCCGCTGTCGAACAGCACGTCCCCGTCGGGATGCTGGATCAGGTAGAAGAAATACGGCACGTGGATCGTCGAGCCGCAGTCCGGGTCGAAGGGGTCGAACACCGAGCGGAGCGTCTTCTCGCCGCCGCAATGGAAGGCGAACATCTTCATGGTGGTGTCCTCGGGTGGCCGGCTCGGGATCGGTCAGGCGTCGCCTGCCTGGTCGTCGTGGTGGTAGCGGGGTTTGCGCTTCTCGGCGAAGGCGGTGAGGCCTTCAGCCTGGTCGGCGGTGGCATCGACCCGGCTGTAGTACTCGTGCATCAGCCGGAAATGCTCGGGTGGCGAGGCTGACAGGCCGTTACGGACCAGTTCCTTCGTCATCCGCACCGCCATCGGGCCGTTCCCGGCGATGACCCGGGCGATCCGGTCGGCCTCAGCCTGCAGTTCGCCGGCCGGGACGACGCGGCTGACCAGGCCGATCCGCTCGGCCATGGCCGCGTCGATGAACTCACCGGTCAGCAGCATTTCCATGGCGTGCGACAGCGAGATGATCCGCGGCAGCTGGTAGGCGCCGAAGCCGTGCAGCAGGTTCCACTTCACCTCGGGCGTGCCGAAGACGGCGTTCGGTGAGGCGATCCGGATGTCGCAGACCAGGGCGAGTTCGAGGCCGCCGGCGAGCGCGTAGCCGTTGACCGCCGCGATCAGGGGCTTGGATGGGGTCGCCCCGAAGTCCCAGCGGTCCGGCCGCCACGCAGTCCACTCGCTCAGGTCCCCAGCCCCGGTATGCATGATCTTCAGGTCGGCGCCTGCGGTGAACGCCTTCTCCCCGGCCCCGGTCACGATCCCGACCAGGATGTCCGGGTCGCGGTCGATCTGCTGGAACGCCTCGGTGATCTCGGTATAGGTCACCGGGTCCAGGGCGTTGAGCACGTCCGGCCGGTTGATGGTGATCCTGGCGATGCCCTCGCGGGATTCGAAGATGATGGCCATCTAAGCGTCGGCCTCGCCTGATCCAGCCAGCGCTTCCTCACGCTCGGCCTCGACATCGCCCAGCAGCCTGCCCGCCCGCCGCATCGCGTCTGGCCTGGTCCGCTCCAGCCACTGCCCGATCAGGGCGCTGATGGCCAGGACGCCGACGGTGGCGTAGATGAACCACCGCAGCGGGGCGGGCGGGTAGGGATGGATGTTGCCCCACAAGACCCAGATCATCGCCGCGATCGAGATGACCGGGAGCAGCCCATGCCTGATCCAGCTGAATTCCGCCCGGTAGTCCCGCCACATGAAGCGGATCAGCCCGACGCTGATCAGCAGGTACGCAGCGATGAAGAACAGCGTGGCGAAGTAGGACAGCCAGGACGCGAAGTTCAGCGCGCCGTAGATCGCCCCGAACAAGATCGAGGCGACCAGGGCCAGCGCCCCGGAGAACAGGCACGCGATATGCGGTGACTGCCTGGTGTTGAGCCGGCTGAACGCCGACGGAAGCAGGCCGTCCCGGCCCATCTTCCAGAAGATCCGGCTGACCGCGACGACGGTCACGATGTTCAGCGCGGTGAAGCTGGAAATGACCGCGAGGTTGACGAACAGGCTCAGCGTGCCATCGCCGAACCGGTCAGCCAGCGTGTTGAACGGGGTGGCCGCAGTGGCGAGGGCCTGGACGTGCTTGGCGGATACCCCGTATCCGATGGTCACGGCGTAGGACACGATGACGTAGAACACGCCGACGACCAGGGTCGTGAGCAAGACCGCCCGGGGAATGGTCCGCCGTGGCCGGCGCGCCTCGTCGCCGAGAGTGGTCGCGGACTCGAAGCCGACGAACGCGAAGATCGTGTAGACCACGGCGGTGAGCAGGCCGCCGGAGCCCTTCAGGCTGTGGCTGGGGTCAAACGCCTGGATCGTGTTGCCGGCCGCGCCGCCCTTGAAGATGATCACCAGCGAGAAGATCGTCAGGATCAGCATCTCGAAGCCCAGGCCGATCAGCCCGGTGCGCAGCGATGGCTTGACGCCCAGCACGCCCAGCGCCGTGGACAAGACGATCAGTGCGGCGGAAAAGACCCACCAGGCGATGTGCACGCCCGACGTGGCCAGCAGCGACGAGACGAAGTTGCCGAAGAAGTCGAGCTGGAACGGGAACAGCAGCAAGTACGCACCGAACAAGGCCACGCCCGTGACGAAGCCGGTCTTGGGGCCGAACGTCCTGGTCAGGTAGGTGTAGAACGAGCCTGCGCTGGGCAGCCGGCGGGCGTACTCGCCGATCACCAGGGCGATGCACACGCACACGAGCAGGCCGATCAGGAACGCCAGCGGGGTGGCGGCGCCCGAGTAGCCCACGATGAACACCAGCCCGGCCACCGAGCCCGCCGCCGGGCCGATGAGGGCTGCGGACTGAGCGGTGACAGCGGGCAGGCCGATGGCGTGCCGCTCGAGAGTGTGCTCATCCTGACCGACTGACATCGCGGCCTCCCTCAGGGTGGAGCCGACGGCAAGTGTGCCCGATGCTACCGATCGATCGATCGGACATCAATGGGTCGGATGGGCCGGGATTGATGGAAAGGGGGCCACGCGCCCGCAGGCGCCGGCGACTCAGCGGGCGGCGCCGGACTCCTGCGCGGCGCCGTCGGGTGAGCTGCCGCCGGTCCCGCGCAGCTCGGCATCGACCAGCCCGAGGATTTCCCTGGTCGGGCGGGCCCGTACATCCGGCGTCCGCAGAGACTGCGCGTCCCGGCGGGCACCGACCATCGCCAGGGCGAGATCAGCGAAAGATTCAGCGATCTCCACTGGGTGCTTGGGTCCGCGGTCGGAGTACCAGCGGGCCACCCCGTTGCACATTTCCAGCAGCGCCAGCCGGGTGATGCGTGCATCGCCGAAGCTGAACTCGCCGCTGCGGATGCCGCGCTCCAGCGTCTCGGCCCACAGACGTTCGTATCCGTCGCGCAGCTGCATGACCTTGGTAAATGCAGCGTCAGACAGCGCGCGGAGCTCGTCGTCAGCGACCAGCGACCGCTGGGCATCCAGGGTGTGGAAGCCGACGTGCGCGCGAACCAGGGCCGCCAGTTGCGCGGCCGGGCCCTCCGCGCCGTCCAGGGCGGCACGCGCCACCCTGGTCAGCTCGGTCATGCTCTCGACCATGAACGCGACCAGCAGTTCGTCCTTGCTGCCCATGTAGTGGTAGAGCGCGGACGTCGACAGGCCCGCCCGGTCGGCGATATCGCGGATCCCGGTCGCCTCGAACCCCTTGGCCGCGAACAGCTGCAGCGCCGCCTGCTCAATGCGCTGCTTGGTCGGGAGCTTGGCCGGATCGGCCGGGACCGCTACTCGTGCAACTGGCTGCCGCCGTGGCATGACGCTCCATCGCGTGAACTATCGATCGATCGAACGCGATCCAGTCTACTGTGAGCAAAGTCGTCCACCTGACCCCCGCGCTGCCGACCGTGAGGGGTGCGCAGCATCCCGTCCGGCGGCCGCCCTTCAGAAACCGAGATCGCTGAGTCCTGGATGGTCATCCGGCCGGCGCCCGGCAGGCCAGTGGTATTTGCGCTCGGACTCCTCGATGGGAAGATCGTTGATGCAGGCATGTCTCACAACCATCAGCCCGTGTGCGTTGAATGCCCAGTTCTCGTTTCCGTAGGAGCGGAACCAGTTTCCCGAGTCGTCGTGGGATTCATAGGCGAAGCGCACGGCGATCCGGGTGTCGTCGAAGGCCCAGAGTTCCTTGATGAGCCGGTAGTCCAGCTCTCTCGTCCATTTACGCGTGAGAAACTTGATGATCTCGTCGCGCCCGTTCACGAACTCCGCGCGGTTTCTCCAATGGCATTCTGGCGTGTAGCCCTGGGCTACTCTTTGCGGGTCGCGAGTGTTCCATGAATCTTCCGCAAGCCGGATTTTCTCGATGGCGGTGTCACGGGTGAACGGGGGAAGTGGAGGACGCGTCGCCATATTCCTCTCCTTCTGACTCAGATGACCGGTGCTTCCGGGAACCGATGATCATCGCAGGGTGACGCGCATGGTGCGTGCGCGCACCGGTGGTGAGATGGCCTGGCTCAGCGCCGTGCCCTGGCCGGCGTACTTGGCCTGGTAGGCATCGTCGACCTTGGTGTTGATCGCCTCGTCGTCCAGGTTTGTCACCGTCACCGGATATCGGTGGGGGCCGTCGATGAAGGCGGCCCGGCCGGTGCGCTGCACGCGGCCGTACCACTTCGAGCCGGCGCCGTAGCCGCTGCGGATATACGGCACGCCGTCCACCACGACCGCCCAGATCGGCGTCACGGCCTCGGATCCGTCCTGGCGTTCAGTGGCGATGTGCACCGTGCCGGTCCGCGCGAAGTAGTCGATGGCAGACATGGGTCACCTCCAGGTCGTGTCCACGGCGAAGCGATCGCGCACCTCGCTGGCCAGGACCCGGGCCAATGCGGCCGTGTCGGCCGGCGGGAAGGGCGTGGACTTCAATGGTGTCAGTCTCCCAACTCTAGGTAGCCTTCATGCCGGCGGAAATCGCCTACCTCGCGCCAGAGCCGACTATCTGGGCGGCGTCAGGCGGTAGATGGCGCCGGCGGTGTCGTCGCTGACGTACAGGGCGCCGCCGGGCCCGGGCACGGCGTCGGCGGGGCGGCCCCAGCGGCTGCCGTCGGCGTTCTGGAATCCGGTGACCAGGGTGACCGAGGGCTCCAGCGTGTGCTTCGCGGCGTCCCACGCCATCCACAGGACGGCCGGGGAGCGGGGCGGCTGGCGGTCCCACGAGCCGTGCACCGCGACGACGGCGCCGCCCGACCATGGTGCCGGGAGGGCGCTGCCCTCCAGGAATGACATGCCGAGCGGGGCGCTGTGGGCCGGGAGGCCGATCTCGACCGGCGGCAGGGCCGCGCAGTCTAGGTGGATGCCGCCCGGGTTGGTGACCGCGTCGGCCGCGAACGGCACGTCGGCCAGCGAACCGGCCGGATGGTTCTCGTCCTGGTCGGGGTTGCAGTACGGCCATCCCAGGTCCCGCCCGGCGGTGACCCGGGAGACCTCGTCGGGCGGATGCCCGTTGACGTAGGCCTGGATGACCTGCCCGAAGGCGTCGGCGTGCCCGGCATAGGACGAGTGGAACGGGTAGGTGACGTTGTCGCGCTCGTTCACCGCGGTCCACACCGACCCGTCGGGGGCCACCCCCAGGCCCTCGCCGTTGCGCACCCCGGTCTCGACCACGCGCAGGTCGCCGCCGTCAGGGCTGACGGCCATGATCACGGCGCGCGGCGGCGAGGAGGTCCGGTCGCCGGGACTGGCGTTCGACGAGCTGCCCACATCGAAGTACACCGTCCCGTCCGGGGCGACCGCCACGTCTTTCTCCCGGTGGACGTCGTCGCCGGCCGGGTCAAGATCCGGCAGGTGGGCGGCGATGACCGTGCGGGTCCCGCTGATCCCGCCGGAGCCCCAGGGGTAACGGTCGATCTGGTCCGACTCCCCGACGTATAGGACCCACCGGCCGGCGAGGCGGGCGAAGGCCAGCCCCTGAGGCGAGGTCAGCCCGGACAGCAGGCTGCGCGACGCGGCCGTCCCCCCCGACCGGGGCGTCAGTTCCACGACGCGCCCGCTGCCGGGCTCGCTGACCAGCAGATCGCCCTGAGGGGTCCAGGCTTCCATGCGGGCGCCGGGGACCCGCGCCCACACCCGCGCCGTCCACCCGTCCGGCACCTCCAGCCGCCGCGGCATGGAGAACGCCCCGCCGCCCTCATCAGGCGGGACAACCAGATCGACCCACGACTGAGCCGCCTGCGAAGGGGCGGCCGGGACAGCCGCCGGGCGCGCCGACCCCCCGCAGGCCGCCGTCACCAACCCGGCACACACCACCAGCGCGAGGCAGCCAAAACGCATCCGCCCAGTCCACCACCCTCGTACCGCAAAGTCACACCGTAACTGCGAAGCCGTGCCGAACTTGCGGGTGCCGTAGCAGGTCACGCTGGCCGGGCAGGTGCTTCGCAGAGCCTGGTCCGGCTCCCGGGCCTGGATCGTCACCGCTGGCCGCCGCTGAGGTGGGGCATGACCGGCGCGACGATAGGTTGACATGGCGGGTATGTCATATGGCCAGGAAGGAGACGGGGTTGGCCAGGGAGCCTGGGCAGGACGGTTCTCCTGAGGCCGGGTACGACCCGATGCGGCAGTTCGCCGAACTCGCCGGGGACGTACGCGACCCCTACCCGACGCTCGCCGGGATCCGGGCGGACAACCCGGTCCTGCGGGTCGACTTCGGCCCGCGGTCAGGCCGCGAGTCCCGGCTGGACCCGAAGGCCCCGCGGGTGCCGTCTTTGTTCACCGTCACCAGCCACGAGCTCGCGCAGCGGGTGCTCACCGACAATGTGCGGTTCTCCTCGGCCGGCTACGCGACAACCATCGGGCAGGTCATGGGCCGGACGATCCTGCAGATGGACCCGCCGGAGCATCTGCGCCACCGCCCGCTGGTCGCCAGGGCCTTCCGCGCCCGCGTCCTGGACCAGTGGAGCGACACGATCATCGGCGCCACCATCAGCGAGCTGATCGACGCCTTCGCCGGCGACGGCCACGCCGACCTCATCCCGCAGCTGACCTTCCCATTCCCGGTCCGGATCATGGCCCGGATCCTGGGCCTGCCCGAGAGCGACTGGCCCCGCTTCCTGCGGCTGTCGACCGAGCTGATCGCAGTCATGCGGAACTGGGACCGCGCCGTCGCCGCCGGCCGGGAGCTTCGCGGCTACTTCGCCGAGCTCATCGCCGACCGGCGGCGGCACCCCCGCGAGGACCTGGTGAGCCAGCTGATCGAGGCCGAGGTCGCCGGGCGCCGGCTCAGCGATGACGAGATCTATCCTTTCCTGCTGCTGCTCCTGCCCGCCGGGGCGGAGACGACCTACCGGTCGTCCAGCAATCTGCTGTTCGGCCTGCTCTCCAATCCAGACCAGCTGCACGCAGTCCGCGCCGACCGGGACTTGATGCCGCAGGTGATCGAGGAGGCGCTGCGGTGGGAGACCCCGCTGCTGACCGTCGCCCGGACGGCAGCCGAAGACGTGGAACTGGGCGGCGTCCGCGTTCCCGCGGGCGGCTTCGTCGCGATCTCGCTCGGCGCGGCCAACCGCGACCCCGCCCGGTACCCCGATCCGGACGCTTTTGACATCTACCGCAAGGACAAGCAGCACATCTCGTTCGGCGACGGAGCGCACAAGTGCCTGGGCATCCACCTGGCCCGGCTGGAGATGCGGGTTCTGCTGAACACCGTGCTCGACCGCCTGCCA
>Ga0182024_10017667_pt1 | contig 13357 bp, 11 predicted proteins | sample P32metaG_FD_120480 | JGI IMG/M metagenome (GOLD analysis project Ga0182024, IMG submission 120480) | Permafrost microbial communities from Stordalen Mire, Sweden - P3-2 metaG (Illumina Assembly) | ecosystem: Environmental > Terrestrial > Soil > Wetlands > Permafrost | place: Sweden: Stordalen...
AAAGGGCGGGCGCCTGGCCGCGAAGGATTTTGCCCCACGCTTCCATGATTTGAGAAGTTTCCAACGTGGTCCGCCCCTTTTCGATTCCGGGCACCGGAACCGGACTGACTGGTTCGATGTAACTTCTTCCCGCCTTGGGGTGCCTGATCGATTGTACTCGCTGAACCGTTGGCAGCGGACGGAAACCCAGGCTGTGTCTCGTACGGAACACTCTGCGGCTGGCGCCGGATGAAACCGTTGTGACGCAAATTTAACACACGGAAACGACACCCATAGTAAGATAGGAGCTATGAGGATAGGCCTCACCATGGAGATACATGGCTGAAGGCTTCGAGCACGGACTGCGTCCGCGCCCGAGCACCAGCCACAAGCTCGCAGGCAGTATGCTGCGTCCAGACCATGCTCCCAAAGCTCTAAAGGCCAGCGCCAGCCGGCCTTCCCTGATGCAGGCCCCGGTATTAGTTCTGAACGCCACTTTCGAACCGATCAACGTAACCGCGGTGCGTCGCGCGCTGGTTTTGATGTTGAAGGGTGTGGCGCAAGCCGAAGAAACTCACGCCAGCAACGAAGTTCATTCCACGTCCAAAGTGCTGCGCGTGCCGTCGGTGATTCGTCTGCTGAGCTACCGGCACATCCCGCAACAGAGCCGGGCCCTCTCGCGCAAGAATATTTTGCTGCGCGATCGCAATACCTGCCAGTTCTGCGGTAAGCCTTTACCTGCGTCGGAATTAACGCTGGATCATGTGATGCCGCGCTCGCGAGGCGGTAGCTCCACCTGGGAAAATCTGGTGGCATGCTGCTATCGCTGTAATAATCGCAAGGGAGATCGCACTCCGGAGGAAGCTGGATTCCGGCTGGCGCGCCGGCCGCGGCCGTTCACGCTGCACACCTCGCGGCAACTGATGCGCTTGATCGGTCACAAGGATGAGAAGTGGCGTAAGTACCTTTTCTATTAGTCCTTTTCGATCCGTTTATTGTTTTAGTTCCACAAATCGCGCGGATATTTTCCCCACTACTCCTTTTTTATAGGCGGCCAACTTTTTTTCCGCACCGCGATTTTCGTGCAACCAATTCCTACCCGCGGCGTCTAATCTAGTAATTCACTTCTAGGACACACCCCGGGAAGCGGCTACGGTTACACCAAAGCTGCTTCCCCCTCTTATTTTCAGGCGCCTTTTATCTGCCGATTTTTTTTCTGCGCGTGCATCAGTTCTGGCAATTCGTCCACTCCGCTAAACGCTATAATTAAAATGATTTTCTCCTCCACACTTTCCTTCGCGCACCCAAGCGATGCGTGAGCCAGCGCTAAATTTGTTTGGCCGTTGTGGCACAACCACACACACTCTGGTTGCGGGGGCCCAAAGCCATCAAAAACTCTCCACCCAAAAATGCGAGCGCCACTTAAACCACCGTCGGTTAAAAGCTCTAGGGTTTTGGGTTCGCTCAAGCCAGATGCCAAGCGCGGCGGTTATCCAGTGGTGGTGGCGCGACGGATGCTAGCCCGCACAACCACAGTGGGTTGTGCCACAGCAATCCTAAGAGATGGCCAGCGAGCGCCCGCCTATAGCCTGAGACTAGTAGAGGAGACAAGGACGCGTGCGAGGTGCGCGCGTACCAGAACACATTAAAAGTGGGGAAACGGCGAGCGAGAGTGCTACAGCGAGCCTTGCTCCTGCTTTTCCTGGCAGCTCAAGCAATAGCGAGTCCAGGGTACCGCTTCTAGACGCTTTTGTTGCAACTCCTCGTGGCACGAAGTGCATTCACCAAACGAAGCATCGCGAATGCGAACCAGAGCGTCGTTCACCAACTGGAGCATGGAGCGGTCGTTGTGCGTCTGGCCGAAGAGAAATTCCTTGGTGTAGGAATTGGCGGCTTTGTCGGCGAGATCCACTGTGGGATCGTCGTCGGCTTCACGCCCTTCTTGTTCGGTGCGAGCGATGATGCGCAGCAACTCGTCTTTGCGAGTCTGCAGTTTCTTTTTGTAGTATTCGAGACGCTTCTTATCCATCGTAGGTTCCCATGCGGGCAAAAAAGCCCCAATCAAATCCAACCATATTGCGACGCGGCTTTGAAAATGTCAATTGCCAACGCCGTCAGAATGACCGAAACCATTGGATACAGGCAGGATCAAAAAGGATGCAAGGTATCGCGGGCAGTGTTCGTGAGCCAGTGAACGCATGAAACGCGCTGTGCCAAGCCGGGCCTGCGCGGAAGCGATACACTTTTCCCGGGAGGCAAAATAAGTACCATGCTGCTGCTGTGCGTTTCCAATACATTCATGACTTTTGCCTGATACGGCCATCTGAAGTTTCCCAAGTTGCCGATGAGCTGGGCGATCCTGCTGAGCTGGCTGATCGCGCTGGGCGAATACGTTTTCAGGTCCCGGCGAACCGCTGAGGCTACGGCGAGTTCACCGCCTACCAGCTCAAAATAATTCAGGAGGTAATCACCCTCGTGGTCTTCTGCCTGTTTGCCTACTTCTATCTCGGTGCGCCGCCGCGGTGGAACTACGTCGCGTCGGTCCTGTGCGTTCTGGCGGCGGTGGCGTTCGCGTTTCACGGCCACTCGTGAGCGCCTATGGCGTTATGCAGGGTCAGAATACTCTCGCTTGCGATAACAGAAATGGAAGGCGACGATCGAGAGAGCGAAGAGCGCGGGGATCAAAAGGCTGCCTTCCGGCCCCACCGGCCCACCGGTGAGCCAATCCGGCCCGTGAAAGCTAGGGTTCATCAAGTGGTTGGTGATGTTCTGGCCGCTGTCCGGGACGCCGTAGATAAATGATTGGGTGAAGTCCCACGCAGCGTGGTTTCCCACTGCCCACCAGAGATTGCCGGTCCGCCAGAGAATGAAGCAGCTGAACATGCCATCGACTGCGACCATCAGGATGCCCATTTTTGCCTCACCCTGATTCTGCACGTGGGCGGCGGCGAACAGCAAAGAGGTGATAACAGCGGCGGGCCAGAATCCGATTCCCCGAGAGAGCGTGTACTGGATGTAGCCGCGGAATAAAAACTCCTCGGACAGACCGACAAACAGGAAGCCGACCGCATACAGCAAGGCGTACTTGGCGATAGCGGCTCCATGCAGGGCGATGGTGCCGAACGAAAACGCTCCCAGAAAGTGCATGACCTCAAGCAAAACGGTCATCTGCAAAAACCCCCAAGCAGCCCCCTGCCAGAAACGTAAGCCGAATGCGCTTTGTAGCGGAAGTCCGTATCGGCCCAGGCGCCGCTTTTCGATGAAGGTCATCACCCCAGCGGGAAGGATCACGACTAGAAACTGAGGCACTTCCTGAAATAGAATCCCGGCAACCGAAATAACGCCCGCACGGAGTTCCTTCCCCACGCGGTGCGCGACCGGCAGCAATCGCAGCGCACTTATAACTAACAGGCCGAAAACGATGATCATGGCGACATATATGAGCAGTCGCCAACCGGCGCGGATGCCATCGCTTCCGACGAAGATCTTTTCGGTGGTGCTCGGAGTTCTGGGCTCAGGAGGCGGTGACGCTGGCGAGAGCGCTACTTCCGGCTTGGCCGGGTCGGTTTCGAGGTTCAAGGCGTGTCCTCCATCCACCACAGTTCCCAGTGGATTTCACGTGGCCGGATGGGCCGGGAAGCAGGCATTCCCGGGGTTTGATCCGGGGCCATGCATGGTACTGGAGAGGCGTAAGGTTCTCAAGCGCCCTTTGCGCCCAAGGCTGAACCCCGCCGTGTGCGTTAGACATCGAATCGAAATGGCCGAAGGCCGGCTACGCCCCTGAAACTGCCCCGCTTGGGCTGTCCAGCCGCACCAGCCGTGTACTTGCTACAGTCCGGGGCGGTTGCGGCAGTTCGGTGCCACTGCTAGAATCACATGTTCGCGTTCCGCGCGGAATTGGTATGGTGTGCGCGGCGCTTTGCAGTGTGGGGAGGACTCGTTGGCGAAATACGATTTGGTGATCATCGGGAGCGGCCCGGGGGGATACCAGGCTGCGATCCGCGCCGGGCAGTACGGGCTGAAGACATTGGTGGTGGAGAAGGACCCATTTCTGGGGGGCACCTGTCTGCACGTGGGCTGCATCCCGACCAAGGTGCTGCTGCACCACGCCGAGATTTACGATAATTTCCAGCATGCGGCGGAGTTCGGCTTCGACGTGAAAGAAGTAAAAATCAATTGGAAGCACATGCTGGCGCGCAAAGAAAAGATCGTCAACGGGCACGCCCAAGGCATCGCTTTCTTGTTCAAAAAGAACAAGATCGACTTGATGACCGGCTGGGGGCGCATCGTCGGGCCAGGAAAAGTATCGGTGGAGAAGGACGGCAAGACCACCATTGTGGAGACCAAATACATCATGCTGGCCACCGGATCGGCGGCACGGTCGCTGCCGGGCGTGGAGTTCGACGGCAAGACCATTCTCTCCAACGTCGAAATCCTGCAAATGGCCGAAATCCCCAAAACGTTGGTGGTGGTCGGATGTGGCGCGGTGGGCGTCGAGTTCGCGTCGATCTTTAAGACGTTTGGCACTGACGTAACATTGCTCGAAGCCTTGCCGCGCATCGTACCGCTGGAGGATGAAGACATTTCCGCCGAACTGCTCAAGCAGCTCAAGAAGAGGGGCATGAAAATCGAGCTGGAGGCGAAAGTCGAGTCGGTGAAAAAGAACGCCAACGGCGCGATCGTCACCTACAAGGACAAAGCCGGGAAATCGCAGACCACCGCCGCGGAGAAAGTGCTGATTGCCGTGGGCCGCCGTCCGCTGACCGAAAATCTGGGACTCGACAAGACCAAGGCCAAGCTCGATCGCGGCTATATCTTCGCCAATCCCTACCTCGAAACCGACGAGCCCAATCTATACGCGATCGGAGACATCGTGGCTGGCTTGCCGCAACTTGCTCATGCCGCTTCGCAGGAAGGCCTGATAGCCGTCGCCCGCATGGCGGGGAAGGATACCCAGCCGTTCGACCGCCGGCGCTGCCCTAACGCCACCTATTGCGAACCGCAGGTTGGGTCCATTGGCTTGACCGAGAAGCAAGCGCGGGATGCCGGCCTGAAAATCAAAATCGGTAAATTTCCGTTCGTGGGCAACAGTAAAGCGTCCATACTGGGACATCATGAAGGATTCATCAAAGTAGTGGCAGACGAGAAGTACGGCGAGATTCTGGGTGTGCATGCCATCGGTGTGCTCGCCACGGAAATCATCGCCGAGCCGGTAGCGGCCATGGGACTCGAGGCAACACTCGACGACATGGCTGCGACGATCCACGCGCATCCCACGGTTTGGGAAGCGATGGGCGATGCGTTCAATGCGGTGCGCGGGCTAACGATCAACGCGTAAATGGCCCGCGTGAGTTGCGAAGGGCGGAATGCACCGGTGCAAGCCTGAACAACCGGGACCGCGCCGCCCCTTCCAGGCGAACGATTCTTTCCGGAATGCAAAGAGGAAATGACTTACCCTCAAGCAGCGTGCTGGGTAGTCGATTTGGGCGCGGTCTCATACGCGCGGGCGCTGGATTTCCAGCGTCGCGCGGTGGCTGCCCGCAAAGCCGGTCTGGTGCCGGACCTGCTGCTCTGGTGCGAGCATTTTCCGGTGATCACCCTGGGGCGCAACGGCCAGCGCGAGAATCTGCGGGTCAGCGAACGCGTGTTGCGGCAAATGAACGTGGAATTCTGTGATACCGACCGCGGCGGGGACATTACCTATCATGGACCGGGACAAATCGTCGGTTATCCGATTCTGGACCTCACTCGGTTGCGGCGCGATGTGCGCTGGTACGTCGAACAACTCGAAGACGTGATGATCGGGGCCAGCGCGGAATACAATATTGTGGCGCGCCGCGCGGAAGGCATGCACGGCGTGTGGGTGCGGCCGGATGACGGCGGCGCAGCGGAAAAGTTGGGCGCGCTGGGCGTTCACATCAGCCGGTGGGTAACGTCGCATGGATTTGCGTACAACGTATCCACCGACCTGCGGCACTTCGATCTGATCGTTCCGTGCGGCCTGGCGCAGAAGAGGGCGACGTCGCTCGAAAAGATCCTGGGGCGGGCGGTAACGGTAGAAGATGCGCAGCCGCACCTGGTGGCAAATTTTGCTAAGATTTTCGGACGGGAGATGCGTGCAGTGACTCAACCGGACCTGGAAGAGATCTTGGGCGAGAACGAAGCGCGGACGGATAAGGCGCAGCCGCCGCTCGCAAACGAGGCGAGAGTGACGGCGGATTCAGCGCGGAGCGGAAGATTATGAACGAAGTTCTCATCGAAGGCCGGAACGGAGTCACCGCAGTCGGCGCCGAGGTTCCTAGCAATGCCCGGGCCGAAGGGCTGACCAAGGACCAGCAGCTCAATCTCTACTACTTCATGAAATTGAATCGTGAAGTGGAAGCGGCCATGGAGCGGCTGTTCAAACAGAACAAGATCGTCGGCGGACTCTACGCCAGCCTCGGGCAGGAGGCCATCTCGGTAGGTACCGCGTCGGCGCTTTCGCCCGGCGACTGGGTGGCCCCGATGATTCGCAACATCGGAGCGTTGCTGACGCGCGGCGTGCCGCCACGGGATATTTTCACCCAGCACATGGCGCGGTATACCTCGCCGACCAAGGGTAAGGACGGCACCAGCCACTTCGGCGATTTGAAAGGGCGGCACATCGTTTCTCCGATTTCCATGCTGGGCGATCTGATTCCGGTGATGGCCGGCGTGGGCATCGGCGCGCGCTATTTGGGACAGAAAATTGTCACCATGACCTGGATTGGGGATGGCGGCTCGTCCACCGGTGCGTTCCACGAGGGATTGATGTTTGCGGCGATGCATCACGCGCCAATGGTATTGATCGTCGAGAACAATCAGTGGGCCTATTCGACCCCGGTGAACCGCCAAACCGGTGTGCGCGATCTGGCCGACCGCGCGCAGGGTTACGGGATCGAGGGAGTGATCGTCGACGGCAACGACATCCGCGAAGTGTACCGGGTAACCAAGGCCGCGGTGGACCGGGCGCGTTCCGGCGGTGGCCCAGTGCTGATCGAAGCCAAGACGATGCGCATGCGTGGGCACGCCCAGCACGATTCCGCGGACTACGTGCCCAAGGAAATGCTCGCGTACTGGAAAGAGCGCGATCCCCTTCCGCGCTACGAAAAATATCTCACCGAAAGCGGTTTGTGGGACGCCAGGAAAAAGGCTGAAATCGACGCGCGGATCGAGCGGCTGGTCCGCGAGGACCGCGAGTTCGCCGAAAATTCCCCGTTTCCTCCTCCCGGGCTGGCCGAAGAAGGTGTGTACTGCGACGGCTGCCACACCATCGAAGCGGAATGGAAGCGCGATAAGGGCCAACTAGCGCTCGCCGGCGGATATCCGGCGGTGCATCAGGTACAAGATTACGGCGAGATCCGCATCAAGGTCGCAGCGTCCGCTCCTGCAGTTACCCCCGCGGTCGCGGCGGCCGTGACGGCCAGAGCCGAAGATCTGGAACTCTCAGAAGAAATGATGGCCGCGGTCCCCAACGGCAAAGTGCCCACCGCGGAAGAGACCGCGCTGCGCGTGCCGTTTGGGCGCGGTCCTAAAGACAAAGCGTTCCGCGACGAGCAGGCCGCCAAGACGTACTCGCGCGGCGGTTCGGGCAAAACCTATCACCAGAATAAACCGTCGCAGCCGCCAAGCAAGCTGCCGCCCAAAGTATTCACCAAGCCCTTCACGAAACCGTTCACCAAGCCATTTAACAAGCCGGTCCATCAGCAGCAGGGCGCGTCCTTTCAAAAAGGCCCGAACCAGAAACCCGGTAATGCGCCGCGCAAGAATTTCGTAAAGCATCCCGCGGGCAAGCCGGGAAGGACATAGCGATGGCGCAAGTCACGATGCTCGAAGCAATCCGGCAGGCAATGTTCGAAGAGATGGAGCGCGATCCCGCAGTAGTAGCCGTCGGCGAAGACATCGGAGTTTATGGCGGGGCATTTAAAGTAACCGAAGGACTGCTGGCGAAGTTTGGTCCCGAGCGGGTGATGGACGCGCCGATCGCTGAGACCGGGATTGTGGGCGCGGCGTGCGGGATGAGTTTTCTGGGTCTGCGGCCGGTGGTGGAAATGCAGTTCATCGATTTCATCGCTTGCTGCTTCAACCAGGTAACCAACTTCGTCGCCAAGTCGCACTACTTGTGGGGCGCGCCAGTGCCCATGGTAATCCGCGGGCCTTCGGGCGGCGGAGTGCACGGCGGACCATTTCATTCCGCCAACCCGGAAATGTATTTCGTGCATACCCCCGGCCTGAAGGTGGTGTATCCATCCACCGCGTACGATGCCAAGGGGCTGCTGAAGTCCGCGATCCGCGATAACAATCCGGTGCTTTTCTTCGAGCACAAATATCTGTATCGGCGAATAAAAGAGGAATTGCCGGCGGAGGACTACACCGTCCCGATCGGTAAAGCCATCGTGCGCCGCGAGGGCAGTGACCTGACCATCCTCACCTATGCGGCGCTGACGCACACCGTGCTCGAAGCCGCCGATGAACTGGCTAAAGAGGGAATCGAAGCGGAAGTGGTGGATTTGCGCACTTTGCTGCCGCTGGACCGCGAAACCATCCTCACTTCCGTAAAGAAGACCAACAGACTCCTGGTGGTGCACGAAGACACACGCACTGGCGGGATCGCCGGAGAAATCGCGGCGATCGTATGCGAAGAGGCGTTCGACGATCTGGACGCGCCGATTGCCCGGGTAACCGCCCTGGATACCCCGGTTCCTTATTCACCGCCGCTCGAAGAGCGGTTTTTGCCGCAACGGAGTGACGTTGTAGCCGCGGCGCGGAAACTGGCAAAATATTGAGTTCGACAGGGAGATAAATCATGTCCGTGAATGTGATCATGCCGCAGATGGGCGAAAGCATTTTTGAAGGCACCGTCACCAAGTGGCTGAAAAAGCCCGGTGAGAAGATCGAGCGGGACGAACCGTTGTTCGAAATTTCCACCGACAAAGTGGACGCCGAAATTCCGTCGCCCGCTTCCGGCATTTTGCAGGAGATCAAGGTCGGCGAAGGGCAGACCGTGCCGATCCAGACTGTGGTCGGCGTGATCGCCGCCGAAGGTACTGCCGTCGCCGCTCCGGCGCCCGCCACTTCCGCCGCGCCCCCGGCCGCCCCGCCGAAGTCGACCGTGGGCACTCCCGCGGCTCCGGCAGTGCCGGATGCTCCGCAGGACGAAATCCCGGTGCAATTGCCCGAGAAGAAATTGCCCCCCGCACCCACCCCCGCTACCGGAGCGCCGCCGCAAGCGCGGACCGCTTCCGCAGGCCAGGGCAACGGCGCGGAGAAAGTGCGCAGCTCGCCGTTGGTTCGTCGTCTTGCCAAGGAACACAGCATCGACGTCGCGCAGCTTTCCGGCACCGGCGCTGGCGGCCGCGTCAGCAAAAAGGATATTTTGGGTGCGATTGAAACGGGCGGAGCCCAGGGCGCCTCGGCGCCGCGTCCGTCAGCCGCGCCTGGTCCGGCCGGCGTGATGCCACCGCCCAGCGGCGGAACGGCTACTGCCTCACTGGAATCGGCCGTGCCTCGTGAACGCATGTACTTCGGGCATTACGAAGTGCAGCCGATGTCGGTGATGCGCCAGAAAATTGCTGAGCACATGGTTATGTCCAAGCGCGTTTCCCCGCACGTATATTCGGTGGACGAAGTGGACGTTACCGAAATCGCCAAGCTCCGCGGCAAGATGAAGGAAAAATTCGAACAGACCACCGGCACCAAGCTCAGTTTCATGCCGTTCTTCGTGCGCGCGGCAATCGAAGGCCTGCGTGCGTTCCCCACCGTGAATTCCTCGGTGGACGGCACCAACATCGTCCTGCATAAGGAATGCAACATCGGAATCGCCGTGGCTCTCGACTGGGGATTGATTGTCCCAGTGATAAAGAATGCCGAGGAAAAAAACTTCCTCGGAATCGCCCGCGGCATCAACGACCTGGCCGAGCGCGCCCGCGCCAAAAAGCTGAAGCCGGACGAGGTGCAGGAAAGTACTTTCTGTATCACCAATCCCGGCACCTTCGGCGGATTGTTCGGCTTGCCGGTGATCAGCCAGCCCAACGTCGCCATCCTGGGCCTGGGAGCGATCGAAAAGCGTCCGGTGGTGATCGACGACGCCATCGCCATCCGTTCCATGGTCTATCTCACGCTGAGCTACGACCATCGGGTGGTGGACGGCGCGGTAGCTCACCAATTCATGGGCAAGATCAAACACACCCTCGAGAATTGGACCGAGAGCGTGCTATAACGCGCTGCGGCGCACGCGCGCCGAATCGCTGCAAAGTCATTTCAAAAGTAGGGAACGGCCGGGGGCGGAGCGAATGTTCGAACGTCCCCGGCCGTTTTGTTTTGTACCAGCATTAGCCGCCGTAGAGATTTCGATTGGATCGTTTTTTGCGGTCGAAGTTTGGCGCCCGTGCAAACGGCATGTCTAGTCCAACTCCTATTCACGCCCGTTGGGGTCTTCCGCCTTGGTCTATTGACTACCGTCCTCACCATGCGGCTTTGCCGTCGCGCGCGGACGTGGCGATCATCGGCGGAGGATTTACCGGTTTGGCCGCCGCGGCCTGGCTGCGAAAAATCGATCCGTCAAAGTCGGTTGTGGTATTCGAGGCGGAAACCATCGGCGCCGGGGCCAGCGGACGGACCGGTGGAATGGTCTTGAACGAAACGGCGGCCGGCGATCTGCCGGGACTGGGCGATGTACTTGCTGGATTTTCCCACGCGACTTCGGAACTGCAGATCGACTGCGCCCTCTCGATCACCGGCGGCTGGGAGATCGATCGCTCCGCGCGCAAAGCGGACGAACGGGCAAGAACGCGGGGCGAATCTCCGATTGAATGGAAGGATTCGGGCACGCTGCGAGTCACCAAGGACGTTCCGGGCGGCACCGTGGATCCGGGAATGCTGGTGAGCGGGCTGGCGCGCGCCGCGGAAAAATTGGGCGCGGTGATCTGCGAAAACACACCGGCGGCCTCGCCGGTCTGGGGTTCGGACGAAATCACCATTTTCGCAGGCGGCGCGCGTCTGCGCTGCGGCCGAGTGCTGTTCGCCACCAACGCCATGGACCTGAACTCCGCGGGCCTCGCCGAAGATACCGCGCCCGCGTTCACCATGGCGGTCTCGACCGAACCGCTGCGCGACGACCAACTTGCAGCCATCGGACTCGCCGGGCGCCAGCCGTTTTACACTGGCGATTTTCCTTATCTGTGGGGACGAGTTACCCGCGACAAAGCGGTGGTCTTTGGCGGGGGCCTGGTGCACGTGGACGATTGGACCGACTTTTACCACATCGACGTAAACACCGGCGAAGCCGCGAAAATTCTGGCGTCGCTCGAATCGCGAGTACGGAAATTGCATCCCGCGCTCCGAGGCGTGAACTTCACCCATCGCTGGGGCGGTCCGATCCTTTTTGCTGAATCCATGAAGCCGGTATTTCAGCGGCATCCCGCTAGCCCCGAGGCGGTGGTCCTGGCCGGCTATGCCGGTCACGGCGTGGCACTGTCGGTGCATCTCGGCTGCTGGGCCGCCGGCGTGCTGCTCGGACGACGCCAGCTCCCCAAGTGGTGATCGCCTTGAACGCTTCCGTATGGCGTTTGTTTTATGCGATCGCGCATTTGTTCGACGATCGCACTGCTGAGGCAGCATGATGATTATCCTTTCCCGCCGCTATGTATGGTCACTTTTGATAGGCGTCGCCCTGACGCTACTTATAGGAATCGCAGCCAGTGTGGGGAACGGCTCCGCAATTGGAGTTTTATTGTTTCCCGGAACGATGCTTGCCGCGATTGTCTTTCCCGCAGTAATCCATTCCGACTTGGGGACGGCCTACCTCGTCCTGGCCGGACTCATCGAAAGCGTCGTGCTCGGTCTTGTCACGTTGTGGTGGTGGACGCTCATCGATTTTGACCTAGGGTTTGCCAGTTGGGGTGCATCATTCGGCTTAAGGGTGCGGGTTTTGTTACGCCTACCTCCCAACCACAGCCGAAACCCGCGTTTCGGCCAACCAAGGGTGGGCGGAGACGTCTTGACGCCATAGCCATCTGGGAATAATCATGCGGCATGACACCCACAACGAAGAACGTACTCTAGGCCATACTCTGGTTCGTCCTCGGTCATCTCAGCTGTGCGGTCATGCACCATCTCCATCACTTCAGCGGGAGATAACCGCTACGAGCATGCGGAGCTGGCACGGACCGAATAGGCGGACCACTTCCATTAAGTTGCTTCACTTGGCGCGCCCCGAGTTCAATGCACCGCAGAAGTGTTTCGGCCCTTGGGCATCGGGCCGTTTAAACCCACACGCGTAACCCCGGCGTACCGGGCCCGAAATAATCACGGCCGTCCCCACAGGTCCGGATTAAGGTGACGCGCTCACGCACGCCGGCAGCGTGTGCCTCGGTCGCGACATTTTGCGGCGGAAGTTCCGCGTCGGAGCTTGCCGCAACATACAAGAAACCGGAAAGACTATGATCGGCTTCAATCGGTTGGTCTGCGCGAGTTGCGAGCGCCACGCTCCGTCCTTCTGAGTTATGCCGCTGAACCAATCTCTTCTTTCCGCTTCTTTACACTATCCGTTAGCGGCCGTTTTGCGCTTCTGCCAGCTCTCCGGCGCGCGCTGTCGTCTTCTGCGCTTCGCCGCATCGCTCCGGTGCACCTTGACACCTCACCTTCCCTCTATTGAATTTGCATAGGGCCCGCGTCCGCCGCAACCTCGGGCGGCTTCGTTCTCACGGCTTTATCGAACGCGCACCGCAGCGCCGTGCTGACCCACACTTTTCTCCTGAAAGCGCGCCTCCGATAAAGCGCTAACGTTATTCGCGCGCAAAAATGAAAGTGTTACCGCTACAATCACGGCGTGGACCACCACACCGTAGCGGCAGTCAGCATCATCGGAAGCTGTCTTGACGTCCTGGGCAGTCTCTACCTCGCTTACGACCTTCTCGGCGCGCAACATGGTCCGTTGCGCCTGCTGACGCGGGCAGTAACCTACTCCGTCGTATTCGGCGTCGGCTACGGCCTTGGCCTGGGCCTTTTCTTCGGCCTTGTTTCCGGTATTGCGATTGGTTTCACCACTTCAATCGAACTCAATCGGGAAGCTCAGGGCCTAAAGCGTTACTCCTTGCCGTGGGAAGCGCTCTTCGCCGCCATCCGCGGGCTGGCTTTCGGCGCCGGACTCTACCGAATGCTGGGTCCTAAATTCGCCGTCGTATTCGCCATCCTCATTACCGTCGGCCAAGTTCTTGGCTATTCCCGCGGCATCCGTCCCGGCATGGACTACGTAGCGTCCCGCCGCCCGCGCCTCACGCGCCGGCAGTTTTGGGGAACGGTAGTCCGCACCGGCGGCTACATCGCCACCGCGCTGATCTGCAGCGCCCTGGTCCATCAC
>Ga0182024_10017668_pt1 | contig 13357 bp, 14 predicted proteins | sample P32metaG_FD_120480 | JGI IMG/M metagenome (GOLD analysis project Ga0182024, IMG submission 120480) | Permafrost microbial communities from Stordalen Mire, Sweden - P3-2 metaG (Illumina Assembly) | ecosystem: Environmental > Terrestrial > Soil > Wetlands > Permafrost | place: Sweden: Stordalen...
CTTGTTGATGAAACAAAGGCGCGGGACGTTGTACTTGGTGGCCTGCCGCCAGACGGTTTCAGATTGGGCTTCCACGCCCTCCTTGCCGTCGAACACCGCGACCGCGCCGTCGAGCACGCGCAGCGAGCGCTCGACCTCGGCGGTGAAGTCGACGTGGCCGGGCGTGTCGATCAGGTTGATCGTGTAACGCTCGCCATTGCGGTCCCAGGGGCAGGTGGTGGCGGCCGAGTTGATGGTGATGCCGCGCTTCTGCTCTTCCTCGTCGAAGTCCATGACGGCGGTGCCTTCATGGACCTCGCCCATCTTGTGGATCTTGCCGGTGTAATACAGGACACGCTCGGAGACGGTGGTCTTACCGGCGTCGATGTGGGCTGCGATGCCAATGTTGCGAATCTTGGATAAATCCCGTGCCATTTGCGTTTCCCTTTCGCGCTAACTGCCCGGGCCGCTGAAAAGTGCGGCCCGGCTTACTGAGTTCTGATTGCTGATAATGGGGCTGAAAGTTGAACGAGAGGGAGAGCGAAGTCGCGAAGGTCAGTTTCCGCGGCAATCGTCTTAAACCTCTCGGCGACTGCCGGATCGACGCCCGGTGGAAACTCGGGGATCGGCTTCGGCCCCTGCGGGGGGTATTTCTGCCCGCCTCGTGACCCGTTGCCAGCGGGGCCGGTTGGCGGGTGAGCTTCGAGTGTCGCTAGCCGAAGCTCAGGGAGGGATCGAAAAGGCTCCCACCTGCATGATCCGCTCATGCCGACCATGCAGGGCTTCGGTCAGCATGAGCCGCTAGTTTGGCTCAATCTTCACAGGCACTCCTTGTAGGAACACAATCGTCAGTACGTCCGTACCCGGAACAAGGTTTGCCAGCAGACCCGAACGGTCCGCTAAAAACCGATCCCGCCGCACCGGCGATAAGGGGGGACAATGTAACGACCTTGAAGGCGTCGTCAAGCCGGATTATAGGGCGACAGTCCATTGCTGTCGCGCCTACAACTGCGTATACTTTTGTCGGGACGACTGATATGGTCGCTACAACTCAAACAACTTGGAAGCCCGGCATGGACCTCCCCTATGTGGCAACGCTCGGCGAGGGAGCCATGCTGGCGATCTCATTGCCTGCCTCATGGGTAAAGGCCGACCGGTCCGGCGACCCGCTGCTGCTGCCGCCGGCCGTTCGCGCGCTCGATCGGCTGAGGGCGCTGTTTACCAATCAGGAAAAAACCACTCCCGGTTTCATCGTCAACCTGCGCGAGGCGATGCGCCTGACCCAGGAACAGTTTGCCCGCCGGTTGGGCGTGTCGAAGATGACGGTAAGCCGCTGGGAGTGCGGCAGGATGACGCCCGGCGAGTCGGCGGTTGCCGCGATCCGCGAATTACAGGCAGAATCACGTCGCGCGGGCGTGAAGATCGATGGCGAGAGGCGGGGTGGCAATCGTCCTGCTACCACTCGTCGCGCGGCGCCGAAATAGCGGCAGGACAATCGGCGTGCGGGGGTGGCTGGCCCGGAGGTCTTATGATTCGGACATGGTGGCCGCGGATTTCGATCAGACGCTGAATGCACCAAAGGCGAAGAAGCCGCTCCGCCAGTTCACTATCGAGCAGGTCGGCGGCGAGCGGTTTGAGATTGATTTCCCCGATGCACTTGCGATCCGGGACGGTGCCGCCGCTTTTGTCGGCCCGGGCGGCGTGCCGGTCCTTTTCGATCACGAGAGCGTCAGCCGGATCTGCGGCGAATAGACGAGTTGCGACTTGGCCGTTGAGACATCAGGAGTTGCTCCTATGCCGGTCCACAATCGGGTTCGAGCGCCGTCCGGGTACTTCCGTCACTTTCACCAGCAATGGACCGGGTCCATTTGCAACGCGCTGAACGGGGGGCTGCTACCCAGGGGTTTTTTCGCCCTGGTTGAGCAACGTGAGGATGCAGGCGCCGTGCCGGACGTTTTGGCGCTCCAGCGCCAGTTGGGCTTCGGCGAGCCGCCCGACATGCGGGGAGGACTGGCGGTTGCGGTCGCGCCGCCGAAGGCGCGGTTCATCAGTCGTGCGACGGATGAAGACGTCTTTGCCGCTCGCGCCAATCGGGTCGTCGTGCGCGAGTCGCGGGGTAAAATCGTATCGGTCATCGAGATCGTATCGCCCGGCAATAAGAGCAGCCGGCATGCTCTGCGCACCGTCGTCGACAAGGCTGTTGGTCTCTTAGGCCAGGGCATTAACCTGTTGGTGATCGATTTGCTCCCGCCCTCGACGCGCGACCCGCAAGGCCTACACAAGCCGATCTGGGACGAGATCCGCGAAGAGCCTTTCGAGTTGCCGGTCGACAAGCCGCTTACCCTCGCCGCTTATTCGGTTGGGCCTCCTAAGACGGCGTATGTCGAACCCGTTGCCGTGGGTGACGTTCTGCCCGCCATGCCTGCATTTCTCGGATCGGAGCTTTACGTCCTCGTTCCGCTGGAGCAGACCTACGAGGCCACTTGGGCCGCATGTCCGGAGGAATTCAAGGAGGCCGTGGAATGAAGTTCGAAGCACGGTGGCGGCCGAGAACCGACTGGAGCGTATGGCGATGCCGGTTCACAACTGGACTCAATGCACCGGTCAACGCATCTGACCTGTCAGCATTCCGGGGCATGCCGGCTCATTGGCGTGAGGTGTTGGAGCGAAATATGTGACTTGCCGCCCGCCTTGACAATCACATTCCCCTTCGTAGGATATTCCCCCGCTTCCCGCGATTGGGCGGTCGTCGAGAGGTCCGGTGCGTTGCCGGATGGGTAGATGAGCCGGGTCGGAACGGGCGAGGCTGTAAAGCCAACCCCCGCCGCGGTTTGAATCGACTCGGGCCTTGGGAAGTGGAAATAGCCGCGAACGGTCGCACGTCCTTGTCGCGCCGCGGGCCTTTGCCGCCCTGCCCGGCAGGAATTTGGGTGCCGCCCTTCGCCTCGAAGAGAAAACGAAGCGGACTCAATATCTAAGCACAAATCCTCTTTACCCCGTAGTGTAACGGTAGCACAAGAGATTTTGGTTCTCTTTGTCCTGGTTCGAATCCAGGCGGGGTAGCATTTTGTCACCGGTTACTCGTCACTTGTCACTGGTAAAGACGCCGTTCGTGGCTCTCCGGGCAAGTGACCAGTGACTAGTGACTAGTGACATGACTTTAACCGCCATCATTCTCGCAGCCGGCAAGAGCACGCGGATGAAATCGCGCCGGCCCAAGGTGCTGCACGAGGTGTGCGGCAAGCCGATGCTCGATTTTGTGCTGAACGCCTGTTACGGGGCCGGGTGTGCCAGGGTGATTGTGGTGGTCGGGCATGGCAAGGAAGAGGTGATGGCCCGGTTCGAGTCAGATCAGCGCATTACCTGGGTTGAGCAGGGCGAGCAACTCGGCACCGGGCACGCGGCAAAGATGTGCTTGGAGGAACTGAAGCGCCTTCCGGGCGATGTTCTTATCCTGGCCGGCGACGGGCCGCTGATCACCGCGGGCGTGCTGCACACGCTCCGCAAGGCGCATCACGACGATCACGCGGCGGCAAGCATGGCGACGGCGGTGCTCGACGACCCAACCGGCTATGGACGGATCATCCGTGACGCAGATGGCCGGTTCATGGACATCGTCGAGCAGATCGACTGCACGCCCGAGCAGCGCGAGATTCGCGAAGTCTTCCCCAGCATCTATTGCGTGAAGGCCGATGAGTTGGCTTACGCCCTGGTGCGGTTGAAGAACGAAAACAAGAAGAGTGAGTATTACCTCACTGACATCTATGGCATCCTCCGACAGGCCGGGCGGAAGGTCTTGGCGGTGCAGGCGGTCACCGCCGAGGACGTTCTGGCAATCAACTCGCGCGACCAGCAGGCGCAGGTGGATGCCATCATGCAGGACCGCATCCAGCGGCAACTGCGCGACAGCGGAGTCAGCATCGCCAGCAGCATGAACGTCTATATTGAGGCGGGCGTCACCGTCGGCCCGGATACGGTGATCCATCCGTTTAGTTTTGTCGGCCGGGACTCCAGCATCGGCGCCAACTGCGTTATTGGCCCGTTTGCTCGCGTTCCGCGCGAGAGTATCGTGCCGGAAGGAACCGCAATTGAGGGAACGCTGGCGTAGTCGTTTGTCCAACGCGTAGGTAGTCCTTTGTCCTTGGTCCTTTGTCATTTGCTGGTGGCTGACAAAGGACCAAGGACAAAGGACAGTGGTCGTTTTATGTCTCACCTCGACGCCGACACGATGAAGGTCTTCGCCGGGCGGGCCAACCCGCAACTGGCGCAGCGCGTCTGCGACTATCTGCAAATCCCGCTGGGCCGGGGGCGGACCGAGCTGTTCCCCGACGGCGAGCTGATCGTTCGGGTCGAGGAGGACGTGCGCGGCCGGGACTGTTTTATCGTTCAGCCCACGAGCCACCCGGTGAACGCCCATTTGATGGAGTTGTTCATCTGGATCGACACGTTGCGGCGGGCCAGCGCCCACCGGGTGACGGCGGTGATCCCCTACTTTGGCTACGCCCGGCAGGACCGCAAGGACGAAGGCCGCACCCCGATCACCGCCAAGCTGGTGGCCAACCTGCTGGAGCGTGCCGGCGCTGACCGGGTGGTTTCGGTGGATCTGCACGCCGCCCAGGTGCAGGGGTTTTTCGACATCCCGGTCGATCACCTGCATGCCGAGCCGGTGCTGCGGACCTGGTTCAAGAGCCTGCGTCTGCCCAACCGCGTGTTCGCTTCGCCGGACGTCGGGAACGTGAAGCGGGCGCAAGTTTTCGCCAGCAACCTCGGCGGCGATATCGTCATCATCGACAAGCGCCGCAGGAGCGGCAGCGAAACCAGGGCGATGCACATCATCGGCGACGTGGCCGGCAAGAATGTGATCATGGTGGACGACATGATCACCACCGCCGGCACGATGACCGAAGCCGTGCGCATCCTGCGGGAGCATGGGGCAGCCGAGATTTACATCGCGGCCACTCACGCGGTTTTCGCCCCGCCGGCACTGGATCGCCTGGTGGCATGCCCGTTCACGAAGCTGGCGGTCACCGACACCATTCCGATCGGCAACCGCTGCGATGCGATCAAGGACCGGCTGGTAGTGCTGGGCGTTGCCGAACTGCTGGGCGAGGCGATCCACCGCATCCACCATAACGAGTCAGTCAGCGCCCTGTTCCAGAGGGAAAAGGACGCCAAGGAAGCCAAAGAGGCCAAGGAATCCAGGGAGTCGAAGCCGCCCCCGTGCCGGGATGACCGCGACGGCGGTTGAGCCGAGCGTCACGGCACTCCGAGCGTTCGAGTGCGACGCGAACAGCTACAGAAAACTGAGAAAGGCGTTAGGAAAACCATGGCAACCCCATCGATCCAAGTGACTGCCAACCCCCGTAGCGAGCTGGGCTCGCGCGCCAACAAGCGGCTGCGTGATGCCGGCCTGCTGCCGGGCGTCGTCTACGGGCACAAGGAGGCGGTCGTCCCGGTGACGCTCCCCAGGAAGGAGCTGGTGAGCCATCTCAACCGCGGCGCGCACGTGTTCGAGTTGGCCCTTGAGGGCAAGAACGAGCGCGTCCTGGTGAAGGAAGTGCAGTACGACCACCTCGGGCTGGAAGTGATCCACGTCGATTTCGCCCGGGTCAGCCTCGACGAGAAGGTCGAAGTCACGGTGCCTATCGAATTGAAAGGCACGCCCAAGGGCGAAGCCGACGGCGGCGTCCTGCAGCAGATCGTCTCGGAGTTGGAAGTCGAGTGCCTCGTCACCGAGATCCCCGACGCCATCCGCCACAACGTTTCTGAACTGGCGTTGAACGAAGTCCTGCACATTCGCGACCTGAAGCTCCCGCCGGGCGTCCGGGCGATCCCCGACGGAGAGGTTATCGTCGCAACCGTCAAGGAAATCGCCGAGACCGAAGTTGCCCCCGCCGAAGGTGAAACCGCCGAGCCCGAAGTCATCGGCCGTAAGGCCGGTGAGGAGGAAGCGGAGGCCGCTGAAGAGAAGAAGTAGCGTGGTCAGTTGTCAGTGGTCAGTTGTCCGTTGTCAATCGGTTGAGCCGGAAAGCCGCTTCGCGATTCAACAGCGCAAAACTTGCACAACTGCCTGGATTGCTCCATTACAACTGACCACGGACAACTGACAACTGACCAACGACATGCGTTTAATCGTCGGCCTAGGCAACCCCGGTCGGGAATACGTCGGCACCCGGCACAACGTTGGGTTCGAAGTGCTGGACCGTTTCGCCCAACGGCTCGGCTGGCTGGGCGGGCCGGGTGATTTTGAACGGCTGGCCAGAACGAAATTCGACGGGTTGGCCGTCGATGGTAATGTCCCCGGTCCCGACGGCGGTTCTGAAAAGGTCCTGCTGCTCAAGCCCATGACCTTCATGAACCTGAGCGGCAGAAGCGTGCAGGCGGCGATGGCGTTTTATCAGCTTTCGCCGTCCGACATCATGATCGTCCTGGATGACCTGGCCCTGCCCTGCGGCAAATTGCGGATCCGCTCGGGCGGAAGCGACGGCGGGCATAACGGGCTCCGCGACATCCAGCGGGCCCTGGCCACCAACCAGTACCCCCGGCTGCGGGTTGGCATCGATGCCCCGCCGCCGCGATTCCCCGGACGCGATTACGTCCTGGGACGGTTTACCGACGAGCAGCGGAAACAGCTCGACCCGGCCCTCAACCGCGCCGCCGCCGCGCTCGGGGACTGGATCGAAAATGGCATTGGGTCGGCGATGAACCAGTTCAACGCCGACGAGAAACAGTCTGACGATTGACCAAACGCGACATTGATACCCGGCGGTCGGCCGAGCGGCCGATCGAAACCCAAGCTGGAATCGCCAGGTAACGCTCAAAACAGTATGTTACCGGCCAACGTTTACGGAGCTTTTATCCCATGGCAGAGACAGCAACGCAGCCCGCGGCGCCGCAGGTGGTGCTCAACCAATACGAAGGCATGTTCCTTTTCGGCGCCGCCGCCGCTACGGAACCCCAAAATGCGACGAACATCGTCCGTGGCATGATCGAGAAGCACGGCGGGCAGGTCCTGGTGCTGAAGCGCTGGGACGAACGCAAGCTGGCCTACGAAGTCGAAGGCCAGAAGCGCGGCACCTACTTCATCGCCTACTTCAAGGCCCCTGGCTCGGCGGTCGCCCACATCGAGCGCGACGTCAAGCTCAGCGAGCAGGTCCTGCGCGTGCTGGTCACCAAGGCCGATCACATGAACTCAGACGAGATGAACGCGGTCGAGCCGCAGCCGATCCAGCGCGCCGAAGAGCGCAACCCGTGGGACCGACCCTATGAGGGTGGCGGCGGAGGCGGTCGTGAAGGCCGGGGCCCGCGCGACGAGATGGGCGGCGACCGTGGCGGCGAGCGCGGCGACCGTGGTGGCGACCGCCCCGACCGCGGCGGCGACCGGCCGGACCGCGGCGGCGGCGACCGGCCCCCGCGCGAGCCGCGTGCCCCCCGTGCTCCGCGCCGCGAAGAAGCCCCTGCGGCGGAAGCGGCCAAAGCATAGTACAATGCTCCCCGTGGAACTGATACCAACGCCGCCAGCCGTTTAACGAAAGGCAGTCGGGTTATGGCCAACTACAACAGGATCGTCCTCGTCGGTAACCTTACGCGCGACCCCCAGTACAAAGTGGTCCCTTCGACCCAGATGCCGATCGCCGAATTCGGGTTGGCCGTGAATCGCAAATTTACGACCAAGAGCGGCGAGAATCGCGACGAAGTGCTGTTTATCGACTGCGCCGCCTTCGGCAAACAGGCCGAAATCATCAACAAGTGGTGCCGCAAGGGCAACCCGCTCCTGGTTGAGGGCCGGCTCAAGCTCGATCAATGGGAAGACAAGCAAGGCGGCGGCAAACGAAGCAAGCACACGGTGGTCGTCGAAAACTTCCAACTCATGGGAGGCGGGGCCCGCGACGATGCCGGCGGTGGTGGCGGCGGCGGAAGTTCCGGCGGATACGACCCCGGCGACAGCTATGACTCGGGCCGCCCTTCAGCCCCCCCGCAGGCCCGCGCGCCCCAGCCCCAACGCCCGCCGCAGGCCCCCGCCGAGCCTCCGTTCGGCGACGAACAGCAATTCAAGGAAGACGATATTCCCTTCTAAAGACAAAATAGTCCTTGGTCCTTTGTCCTTGGTCCTCTGTTGACACGCAGCGTTCTTGCTGATGTCAAAGGATCAATGACAAAGGACAAAGGACCAAGGACAAAGGACCCCGAAGATGTCATCCAACGTAAAGCTCCTTCTGAAAGAATCCCTCAAAAACGTCGGCAAGGTCGGCGACATCGTCGAGGTGTCGGCCGGGTTCGCCCGCAATTATCTCCTGCCTAAGGACCTGGCGGTCCAGCCCACGCCCAACAACGTGAAGAAGGTCGAGGCGCGACGTAAGGAGATCGAAAAGCAGGAGCGCGAACGCCGCGAGCAGCAGGAAGCGTTGATCGGCCGGTTGACCGGCATCGAGATCACGCTTGAACGCCGCGCCAACGAACAGGGCAACCTGTTTGGCTCGGTGACGGCCACCGACATCGCCAAGGCCTTGCAGGCGCAAGGCTTCAACGTCAACCCCGACGACGTCAATTTGCCGGGCAAGCTCGACCGCATCGACACCTATATGGTGAAGATCAAGTTTGCCGAGGACCTGGCCACGGACGTCAAGGTCTGGGTCGCCCCGGATGCCGAGAGCAAGGCGGCCATCGACGCCCACAATAAGGCGCAGCAGCAGGCCGCCGCGGCGGTGGAGAAGGAATAAGAGTCGATATCGCGAAGCCGCAAGCGGCCCGCGCCAGGCGGGTGTGGACAAACGGTGAAGAACCCGACGCGCCAGAGCATTCAACTCGGTGCGTCGGGTTTCTTGCGTTAAGGTGTGCTGATCGCAGCATGGCTGTTGTTTAGCGGCCCCGCTTGCGGGGCGATATTCGCTCCTCATGATGAAGGATGCTTCGCTCGCAAGCGAGGCCGCTAAACCCAGCGCTGAGCCGTGACACGGTCCCGCGTGTGTTTTCCAGCGGAAACCAGAGCCGGAAAAAAGGCCGTGCCGCAAGTTAAGGTTGACCTCGGTTCGTCAACTTCCGCCGGGTCTAACCCTGACGCTGTCAAGCCACTGGCAAAGGGCGTCGACTTCCCCAAGCCCAGTCGCGGCAAGCGTCAATGATTTGAGCTGCAGCAGTGAAAGAGCGGATACCCGCTGGCGAACGTCCGGCGGAAGCGATCCGAGACGGCTCTCGAGCAAATCAACCAGCGTCTCCAGACGACCGAGACGCTTGCCTTCATCCAGGCCCCGTGCCTCACCTATCTCTTCCCATTCATTCACGATCTGCATCACGGCCTCCTGTTCTTTGGGTTCGATGGTTTGCACCTCTCGATTGTACTCCATTATCTCTTCGGCGTTCAATCGAAGATACGCGTCAAGGAATCCGCGAATTGAGGCGTGTACCAACAGCGCAGTCTGCCAGTGTGTGGACAACTCGTGAAGAACCCGTCGTGGCGGCGCGATCAACGATGAGCCGCGGCTTCTTGGCGTTAGGATGCAAGTTGCCGGCGGATGGCATACCCACTGGCTTGGCTACATAAAACGGCTGATGCGCAGTCCCCTCATCCGCCGATTTTTGGTTAGGATATTGTTCATGAGAATATCGCCCAACAGCGGGCACTGCCGTAGTTGTGCAAGGAGGCTGCCTTGAGCCAGTTGATGGACACGCCATTGGGCGGCGCTTTTGACCGCCTGCCGCCGCACTCGATCGAAGGGGAAATGTGCCTGTTGGCATCCATGATGCTCGACAAGGAAATGGTCGGGCAGGTCGTGCAGATCGTGGACCGGGACGCCTTCTACCAGGCCGACCACCAGATCATTTTCGACGTGCTGGTCAAACTCTACGAGCAGAACCGCCCGATCGACGCTCTCATTCTGCGCGAAGAGTTGATCAAGCGCGGGCTGTTCGAGGAAGTGGGCGGGCGGGAATACCTCGCCGCCATCCTCGGATCGGTCCCCTCGGCGGCACACGGGGCCCACTACGCGGGGATCGTCCGGGAAAAGGGGATGCTGCGGCAACTCATCTCGGCCAGCAACGAAATCCTGCGCGATGCCTACGCCCCGCACGAGCAGGCCGACCTTGTGCTGGACAAGGCCGAAAAACGGATCTTCGAAATTGCCGAGAAAAAGGTGGGCGGCGCCATGACGCCGATGGAGGACGTCCTGCACGAGGTCTTCGAGATGATCGAGAACCGCGGCCAGCGCGGGCTGGAGACCGGGTTCTTCGAGCTGGACGACATGCTCAACGGCCTGCAGAACGGGGAAATGATCATCGTGGCGGCCCGGCCATCAATGGGCAAAACCGCGATAGCCATGAACATGATCGAGCACATCGCCGCCGACAACCGCCTGCCGGCGGCGGTTTTCTCGCTGGAAATGAGCAAGCAGCAGCTTGCCCAGCGCATGCTCTGCTCGCGCGGCCAGATCGACGCCCACAAGCTCCGAAAGGGGTTGCTGCAAAGCCACGAGTACGCCCACCTGGCCAACGTCGTCGGCGAACTGGCCAAGGCGCCGATCTGGGTGGACGACTCGCCCGGCTTGACGGTCCTGGACCTGCGCGCCAAAGCCCGGCGGCTCAAGCTCCAGCACGATATCAAGTGCCTGATGGTCGATTACATGCAGTTGATGGACAACCCCGGACCCGAGAGCCGCCAGCAGCAGATCAGCGAGATCAGCCGCGGCATCAAGGCGGTGGCGCGCGAGCTGAACATCCCGGTGATCTGCCTGAGCCAGTTGAACCGCGCCAGCGAGGGCCGGGACGGCCACCGCCCCCGGATGAGCGATCTGCGCGAGTCCGGCAGCATCGAGCAGGATGCCGACGTGATCGCCCTGCTGCACCGCGAGGACTACTACCGGATGAGCGAGCCGGACTTCCAGCCCGACAACATCGCCGAGATCATCATCGCCAAGCAGCGGAATGGGCCGACGGGGACGGTGAAGCTGACGTTTGTCAACAAGACGACGCGGTTTGAGAACCTGTCGACGCAGAGCGATCCGTTTTGATCATTCGCTGCATGTGCGTGAGTACACGCACATGCAGCGAATGATAGATTCTGGTTTTGACGAGGTCGGTTGAGTCAGTTCGAGATTACTTCGCGTTACGAATCCTCTTCCCATTTCGGGCCCTTCGCGGACCCGGGTTTCGCAGCGCTGTCGGTCGCGCGATGGGTTCAGATCTCCAAGCGCCGGCCGTTGCGAGCGTCGTCCAAGAGCTTCGAAAGCGCGGCGCTACCGCCGGTGTAGACCAACTCACCGAGCTCATGCAGCAAGGCTTCATCGAGGTTGTGCTGCGTCTTTGCCGCTCGAGAAAAGTCAACGGCATCCTGCATGCGGTCGTCGATTGGGCGGGCAGGGTTGGTCATTGAGTAACGGGGACAGCGCCATGCCATACATCTTAGACAATTCCAGGCCGCGCGTTAGGGCGTCCGCGGGCAGCATCTCAATCGGGTGCGAAGGTGGGAAGGCGAGTCGTGTCATGAGTTCCCTGTCGAAACTTCAGCATTTGCCGGAGTCGCATTGTAGAGGGAATTGCGTCGCCGTGACAGCCGAAAGAAACCTCGCCTGCTTTCGGTTAGCTTGTCGCCATGAAACTCTTGACCGAATTGTGCTCAGTGCCGACCGCACCGTTTGTCGAGCATCGCGTCGTCTGCTACGTCGAGGCCTTCGTCGCGAAGCGGCCGGCACTCCAGCTTTCGCGAGATCGTAGCGGAAACCTTCTCATCGAGCTGCGATCCAGCCGAGGGACGTCGAAGCCACCCCGCTGGGTCTTCGCCGCCCACATGGACCATCCCGGCTTCATCGCAAAACAGATGCGCGACCGCCGGACCCTGGAAGCCGACTTTCGCGGGGGCGTGCTGGCCGATTACTTCATCGGCTCACGCGTCCGGTTCTTCGACGGCGACGACGAAGTTACCGGCGTTATCACCGAATTCACGGCCGGCAAAGAACGTGGCTACCCCGAGTCCGTCGTCGTGCGCGTCGGTAAGCCGGTCGCGGCCGGCTCGCCCGGCATGTGGGACCAGGGTGGCGGCCGGGTGCGCGGCAAGCGCTTCCTGAGCCGGGTCTGCGACAATCTTGCCGGCGCGGCCGGGGCGTTGACGATGCTCGACCGCATCGCCCGCAAGCCGCCGGCTACGCCGGTCGCGGTGCTCCTGACGCGGGCGGAGGAAGACGGCTTCATCGGCGCCATCGCCGCCGCCACCAAGCCGCAGTTGCTTCGCAAGAGCGATCGCCTGATCGTCATCGAGTGCTCGGCCAAGCAGCCATACGCACCGCAAGGCAGCGGCGCGATCCTCCGCGTGGGCGACCGTACCAGCATCTTCAATTCCGATCTCACCTACTTCATCCAGCAGCAGGCCGAGGCATTGGCCAAAAAGGACAAGTCATTCAAGTTCCAGCGTGCCCTCATGCCCGGCGGCACCTGCGAGGCGACCGTCTACGACATCTACGGCTTCACCGCCGCCTCCATCTGCGTCGCACTGGGAAACTATCACAACATGGACCGGGAGCGTAAAAAGATCGCTCCCGAATACATCGACACGGGCGACTGGGAGAACATGGTCAAGCTGTTTGTCCGCCTGGCTCGGGAGGGGCACACGTATGAGCCGGGGTTTGCGTCGTTGAAGGAGAGGATCGGCAGGCGGTTTGAGAAGCTCAAGCATCTGCTTTGAGGAGCCGGGTGTGAGGACGTATCGCAACAGCGCGGCGACTGCGAAACCGCAAACGCCGATGAGCCGGCTATTCCAACCGGGACCTCACCGTGCCGTCATAGTTATTAAGGCGCCGGTCCTCATTGGGCGCCGCTGCTATGCCGGGTCATATCCCTGTCCGCCCCAGGGGTGGCAGCGGCAGATTCGCTTCACCGCCCGCCACGATCCGCGGGCGGGGCCGTACTTATCGATTGCGTCGAGTGCGTATTGGCTGCAGCTTGGGTGGAACCGGCAATGCCCGCCCATGAGCCGGCCGAGGGAGGCACGGTAGATGAGGACGAGGAAGACGAGGACGGCGCGCATCGTCAGGATTCTAGATTGACCGGACCACGGTTTCCTCGTGACGCCCCTGGTACTTCGCCTGCGCGAGGCCGATACCTCATTTCGCCCCTCCAGTTCCCTCCGATCTGGCGATTCCCCTCCTGCTCCAAGTCTGATGCAGTTTGGTCACCGCCCCGGACAATGCCTTCTGGTAGTCGGCGAGCATCAGGGGTTGATGCGGCCGGACGACGATCACCAGGTCGTAGCCGCGCGGGAAGTCGTGCTGCATGAGCCGGAACGCTTCGCGGAGGAGCCGGCGGATGCGGTTCCGCCGGACGGCGATGCCGACCTTTCGCGAGACGCTCATGCCCAGGCGCGGACGGCCCAGGTCGTTCGGCATCGCGTAGA
>Ga0182024_10017669_pt1 | contig 13357 bp, 13 predicted proteins | sample P32metaG_FD_120480 | JGI IMG/M metagenome (GOLD analysis project Ga0182024, IMG submission 120480) | Permafrost microbial communities from Stordalen Mire, Sweden - P3-2 metaG (Illumina Assembly) | ecosystem: Environmental > Terrestrial > Soil > Wetlands > Permafrost | place: Sweden: Stordalen...
GGATCAAATACAGCAGAGGACCGTCTTCCCCAAAAACCTGCTCCATGACGAGGCCCCAGTCTGGGTTGTATTGGCCGACCGGCGTTCCCACTTTGAACCAATTTGGCAATTTTATGAAGAGGTGCACATTCTTCATCTTCTTCAACTTCTCGACAAACTTCTTCTCAGTCTCGGACTGCACGACAATGTGGTCGTAGATGGAATTGTCCACAGCGATCAACCGCTCAGAAACCGTTTCTTCTTCTTCCACCCACTCGCTCATCTCGTACCAAGTTCCGTCCTTCAGATATTGAATGCCGTCCACTAGTTGCTGGACGGCCTTTTCCCGAACAATGCGCGCCGCCTGCAAAGCGAATTCTTGCGGGTTGTCCAACGCAGCCTGCCGGTTCTTGGTCTGCGTGACAATCGTAGTCAGTGTCTTCCGCGTGAGCTTAATCGGCGGCGTGATGTGCGCGATGAGGTCCTCGATCATCGCCACAACGTTCGGGGCGGCCTGACGGCCTATCAGCGTGGCGACCACTCTTTGCCCGAAATGTTGGTAGTCCAGACGGTCTTCTTTCTCGTCTGCCGTTACTTCCGCCTTCGAAGCAACAATGCGAGGAGGATCAATCTTCAGTTTGTCCAGCGCGGCTAGAACGTCGGTGATCAGTTTGTCGGAGTCCACGGTGACCTGATACCGCGTCTTCAGTTTGATCTTCTCCCACAGATTGAGAAACTCTTCCGGCAACGCATCTAGTGGCTTGCGCTTAGCGATTCGCTTCTGCCGCGCGTTGACAGGCCTCGGCGCTGCACCTTCTTTGCCAAACGCCTCTTCCATCTCCGCCTGCAATGCCGAGACAAACAATTCGTAGCTTTCGTTTGCCACAACCGTAAGGACGTTTATCTTCTCTTCCGTTACGCGCTGACCTTGTTGATTCACTACCAGCCGCATGCCCCGCCCGACCTCCTGCCGCTTCTTAACTTCAGAGACCGTTTGATTCAAGGTACAAATCTGACAAACGTTCGGGTTGTCCCAGCCTTCGCGCAGTGCGCTATGCGAGAAGATGAAGGCCACAGGCTCATCGAATGACAACAAACGCTCCTTGTCTTTCATGATGAGGTTGTAGGCCGCTCGATCCTCCGCGCTCTGTCCGGTTGTCGAATCGATAGTTTCTGTTATTCCACCCCGACGATTCTTTTTCGCGAAGTAGCTGGCTCGCACGTCAGCCGACTTCGTGTCCGCGAACTCGGAATACTTCGGTTTCAATTCCTCGAACGCTTCATCAAACAATTCTCGGATGATGCCCGGATAAAGGCCATCTACCCGATCCGCTCCCTTATTCACCGGAGGTTGGCCCAGGTAGTTCTCTACGCGGTCAATGAAGAATAGCGAGAGCACTTTGATGCCTGCTGCCTTCAGGCGCTTCTGCTTTCGGAAATGCTCCTCGACCGTGTACCGGATCTGCTCACGGAATAGTGCTGCCTGGTCGCCGCCCTGCGTCTGACCTACGCCGACTTCGATTCCGTTCTTGAAGCGCACGAGCTGATCGCCGACACTGATCTCGTCAATCACAAAGCTAGCGTACTCGGGACGCTCGGCCTTCGTTTGTAGGCAATCCCCCGGCCTGAAAAGGTAGGCTTTCTCCTTGACGCCCGCGTTCGCCATGCGCTGGTGAACAGCAATCTTGGCCTGCACCGTCTTGGCGGCAGTCCGAATTTCGTTCACCCTCACGAACACTTGGTTGAAGTCGTCTTCTTTGACTACCGACGCAACTTCGATTTTCTTCACCAAAGACTGGCGATACGCTTCAAATGGCGTCAGCCGATAAGCCAGGTTGTACGGGTTCCGATGGGTCGCTGAATACCGAAGCGCCATCAGGGGATGTAGACTCGCGAGTGCCCGAATGCGGGCCTCACTCTCCATATTCTGAGGTTCGTCCAATATTAGAACTGGCCGCGATGCTTGTACGAGGAACAACGGCGTGGCCCCTTGCAGGCGGTCGGTGCTCTGTCGAATAACGTTGTCCTCCTTGTTAAAGGAGTCAATCGTCATCACGAGGAGCTCGACGCAGTCGCTTTGGGCAAACTGTCGGACTTTGGCGATGCTCTTGGAGTCGTAGACGGTATAGCGATAGGCCACATTGTCATACAGCGCTCGCAAGTGGTCTTGCGTAATCTTCAGGGACTTGATTACCCCCTCACGTACAGCCACAGATGGCACGACAACAATGAATTTCCGCAAGCCGTATCGTCGATTCAGTTCCAACGCGGTACGAATGTAGACGTAGGTCTTGCCCGTGCCAGTTTCCATTTCCACAGAGAAATTCGGAAACCTCAAGAGGTGATCGCCAAACACAGTATTGATCATTTCTTCAATCGTTTGGAGTGTGGTGTCTGGCGCGATGCCGTTCTGCCGCTGGACAGCTTGCAGGTTCTCCAATAGCTGCGCATCATCCAAGTCCAGACGATTGCGTGGCGGTCCAAAAAGAGTCCCTGCTTCTGCCGAGGCGAAGTCCACCAGGTTCCGTGGCTGTCCACGCAAGAGATCGGCCACCGATTCAATCGCTCGCAACTGGAAGGCCTGATTGCCGTCAAACTGGAATCGCACTATTTGTCCTCAAATGGTTTTCAACCTACATTGGAGCGCCAGATTCGCAGCAGCGGAGTCGTCCAGCGCAATATCGCGGCAGACGAAGAGAGCTTCCAGACTCAATTCGCAGTGTTTCGATAAGTCGGCAAGGATTTTGTCATCCAAACAGATCATGAATCTTTGTCCTGTGTCCGGGTCCGTCACGTCATAGATCTTGTTGCCGTTCGCAAGGTCCCTAGCTGTAAAGCGAGTATTCAGACTGAATCCCTCGCGTAAAGCAACTTCCCAAATCACGTTCTCAGGCTTCCAGCCGGCCACCAACGGGTCATTGAAGAGAGCGAGCTTCTGCCCGTACGCCTCCGGGTCGCGCTCTTCGTCTTGATTCCACTGTAGGATGTTTGGGCTGGCCAACTTGAACGCCTTAAATCCCAAGTCCTCAGTTTGCTTTTTGCCTGCAAGGTCAAGTTTGCTACTGGAGTCCTCATTGAGATTCCGTATAACCGTGCGAATGCGTTGCTTACCAATTTCTGCAATGGTTGCAAGCTCCTTGCTTCCGGTTGGCTCGGGCAACTGTACTAGGATGAACTTTCGATCCCCACCATTCTCGTGATTTAACTCAAGCACCGCTTGAGCGAGCGTGCTCGAACCGGCAAAGAAATCGAGCACCAACTCGTTCTGGTCGTTCTTAGTACCGATTTCGATGATGCGTTTCATCAAACGAACCGGCTTAGGCGTATCAAACGCTTCTTCCTTTCCGAAAAGTCCGTAGATCTCTTTCTTCGCCTCATCGGTGTGACCAGCTTCTTCATGTGGCCACCATGTCCACGGCACCAATCCCTCAACTTCCGACAGGTACCGGATGACATTCGGTTGGCCATTGCCGTCTGCACCAAACCATATACGGCCTGCCTCTTTCAACTTCATAAATTCGGGTTCAAGCATGCTCCAACAGCGGCCAGCGGGAGGATCGTGCTCTACTCCTGTTGGCGTAACGATCTTATACATTTGATTCGGACGAAAACCTTGAGCCGTCATGGGTATGCCGCGCCATCTCCCCTTAGGGTCATTGTTCGGATTCTTGTAAACCGCCTCGTTCTCCTCGTCCATCGGAAGAAGATTGCGAACCTTTGCCAACACTTCGATATCACGAGCGTAAAAAACGATGTAGTCGTGAACATCGCCGATAATGCCCCGGTTCTCACGGGAATAGCGCTTTTGCCACACGCACGTTGCGATGAAGTTTTCCTCACCAAAGATCTCGTTCATCAAAATCCGAAGATGGTGGATTTCGTGATCGTCAATACTGACGGAGATTAATCCGTCCTCTCGCAAAAGCTGGCGCGCCAAGAAGAGCCGTGGATACATCATTGAAAGCCAAGTCGAGTGATACCGACCACTTGTCTCGGGGTTGCTCGTCAGGAGGTTGCCTTCCGCGTCTGCCTGCCCAGTAATTTGCAGGTACGTCTTGAGTGGGTCAGCGTAATTGTCGGGATAAACGAAGTCCTGCCCGGTGTTGTATGGAGGATCGATGTAAATAAGCTTGACTCGCCCGAAGTACGGTTTGAAGAGCAGCTTCAAAACTTCGAGGTTGTCTCCATCGATGAACACGTTTGCAGTAGTCTCAAAGTTGATTGATTCTTCTGGGCACGGCACGAGAGTTCCTGCGCTCGGGGTCTGCAACAGACTAACTGCATCGTCCTTACCTGCCCAACTGAAGTGAAAACGTCCGGGGCCGGAATCAGCGGCGGCACCGAGGGTGACCTTCAACTTCTCGAAATCGATCTTGCCTTCGACAAACACTTCAGGAAATAGTTCACGGAGCCTTGTGACCTGGCCCTCCAACACATCACCAGATGTCACTGCCACCCGCTCTCTCTTTGCAGTTCGTTGCTGCTCACTCATCGATTCCTCGGCGTAATTGGGTTTCTTCGTTTCCATCGGCTCTCTCGTTGCCTTCGCCCTTCCCGATACTCCGGTCGCCGAGAATTCCAAGGCGCTTCAGGTTGCGATATCACGGAACTCGCGCGTGAACCAAGGTACCACATCCCTTTTGCTCTCTATATGATAGGCAGACATGTTCGCGGGTCCGTAAACACGAACCCCAAGTCTAAGGAGACTGGTCGGCTTTCGCTGTGCACACGGCTTCGCCAGTCCCAAATGCCTCTCCTGTCACACCCGTTGCCTTTCGCTCCAGCCTCTTAAAACTGATCTTTCCGTCCTCCTGTGGCCCGGTGCTCTGGTTCCTGTGCTCGGGTGAAGGAACCAAATCACCGACTGGAGAACGAAAAATGAAATCAGAACAAACTAATTCTCAGACTAACAATGGATTCGCAAATAGCCTGCTACACGGCGATTGCATTGAGTTGCTTTCCCGCATGGCATCCAACCGCGTTGACTTCGTCCTCACGGACCCGCCGTATGTGGCGCACTATTCATCCCGCGACGGGCGCAGCGTTCCCAATGACAACAACTGCGATTGGGTCAAGCCTGCTTTCCAGGAAATCTATCGCGTGCTGCGCTGGAATCGCTTCTGCGTCAGTTTCTACGGCTGGCACAAAGCTGACAAATTTCTCGCTGCTTGGCGTGAAGTGGGTTTCCGAGTGATCGGCCATCTGACGTTCATTAAGCGCTATGCTTCCACCGAGCGTTTTCTTCGCTACCAACATGAGAACGCCTACCTGCTGGCGAAGGGCAATCCGCAGAAACCGGCTCGCACAATCCCCGACGTTTTGGAATGGAAATACACCGGCAACAATCTTCATCCGACTCAGAAGCCGGTCAGCGTCTTGACGCCATTGGTTGAGTCTTTTTCAAATCCGGGAGACGTTGTTCTCGACCCCTTCTGCGGTTCGGGTTCAACGCTCATGGCCGCACGAGAGCTGAATCGCCGCTTCCAAGGCATCGAACTGTCCAAGCAGTATTTTGACCTAGCGGAGCAACGGCTCCGCTAGGCCCTCTGTGCGACGGGGGACTTACAGATCGTTAGGCAGCCGAAGCGCGGGCGAGATCGTGCTGGCTGACCGTTCCGCATCGTTCGCAAACGAACGAGCGACTCCACTCGGCATATTCCCGAGAGTAGGTTGAATGATTGTGTCGCCAAATTGCAGCCAACAGGACTGCTAAAAGTACCGGGAAAATCACGGCGTACAAAGTCACAGGAAAAGACGACGCAGGCCCAGGATGGGACATTACCGACCGCACGTACACAACGAGCGCCACGAAAGGGATTCCGACCGCCCACAAGATTAGCTTGCCGTATGACCATTTTGTCGGAGGACTAAGCTTCTTGGAAAGGTCGCTCTGTTGCGTTCCTCGCGTAGTCGCTCTGCCAATCACGAAGTCCGGCCCGCCTTCTCCGACGACCACGCCACGCAAACGCGAAGTCGTATTGACCGAGAAACGGCCTTGTTGAAACGCGACAGAGAGACTCTTCAAGTCTGTGCCGTTGCAATTTGGGCATCGCAAGTCCATCTTTTACCTCCTTGCGGAAGCCGCCGCTACCTGCTCTGATTATCGCTCTTCGAGAATGGTTGCGTGCGTCTTTTTTTCAATCCCCAGAATTCTGTACTCCCGCAATATCGTCGGCGGTCTTACGACCGGGGAGATTTGGCAAGTGAAGGAGGCCCTCACTGTCATAGAACAATTTGGCAAGAGGAATCTCTAGCGCGACGGCAATCTTCTCCCATACGAGCAGGGGCGGCGCTGTTTTTCCGCTCTCCACGTCCCGGAGATATGAGCGTTCCAGCCCGGCCCGCCGCTCGACTTCTTCGGTGGACAGGTTCTTGGCTTCACGCATGGCCCGAAAGCGTTCGGCGATTACCACCGGTTACCCCCACGACGCAGATTCGTTCAACTTCAAGAGTGCATCTATAAGGTTTTCGATCTTTACGCCATACCTATTGAGTTTGAGCACTGATCGCTGCTGCGGGCAAGTCAACCGCTCCTCGTGGTCCAGGAGTTCGTCGAGATATTTGCTGTCCTCCAGTTTTCCCCGCATTAACTTTCGCTCTAGCTTGCGGTCACCTCGGGAGACAATCTTGACATGGATGCGATGGATTCGCTGATGCCCTGCCCACAATGCGTCATAAGCGTGCCCAATATTCCGCCGCACGATTGTCAACCCTTGCGCTTCCCGCGTCGCCACCAAGCCGCGCCCGCCTCTTCAATGTAGCGCTCCCATCTTTCCATCAACACGTCTGGCGTCACATCCAAAACTCCGGCAAGAGCACAGATTTCGCTCAACCCCCACTCGTCGCCACTGGCGATGCCATTCTCGATCCGACCGAGAAGAATCAGCGGTACGCCGGATTGCTCAGCGAGTTCCTCGGTGTTCAGCCGTAGCTCCTTTCGCGTCGTCAGCACGGCTTTCCCAAACATTCGCGCGTGCGCTTGAAGGCTTTCTCGTTTCGTCATAAGTCCCGCCGAATGTAGTACTCACGGATCATTTTGAAGTCGCCAGTGCTAATGTCCGAAAGATCGACATAGTGAGTCGCTATCTGCGGAACAAACCGTAGAGAGAATTGCGTCTTGTCTTTGAACCGAACGTTGACATACAAACAGTTGTCCTCAATGCTGTGGCTGATCCAATCGACCACCTTCCCGTGGATCTCACGGTATTTCTTGCGCAGCTTTTCGTGCCGCGCTTTTATTCTCTTCTCCAATCGTTTATGTTCACGCGCGGATATCGGCTTTATTTCGGTGTTGCCGATTCTCACAGTCTTTGGTTTCTTGGTCATCGCTTCCTCCAGACAGAAACTTCCTTGTTGAATCGGCCTCACGCGGTTACGGTGCTGAGTGATCCAGGCCGCAAACTAGGGGCGTGAGAGACGACTTGTCTTCAGGGCGAGATCGTATGCAGGCTATCCGTAGCGGTTCATCCCATTCGGGGTTGAACACGAGCACCTCGACGATTAAAACGCCCTCCGGGTCTTGTTTCGCATAAACACCCACCGAGTCCCACATCTCCAAGACGCCGTCTCTCAGAACGCGCTGCCCCAGGGTTACGGCAATCGAGTCGGTCTGGACACCGAACCGGTTCCCCTCTTCTGCCTCGCAGCGAATCTGAAACAGATTGCGGTCGGCGGAGACATGGGCAACAGGTCGTGGAGAATTCAACGGCATGACGTATTCCCTATCTTGGGGAATTCAAGGATTCCCTATTTTGGGGAATCTGTCAAGATTGAATATACATGCGGAGGTGAATGCCAACGACAAGGGTTACCATAAGGCGTACAAGAGATTCCTCGCACGTTTGGTGCAGGCGCGCCACGAGGCCGGTTTAACGCAGGTCGAAGTCGCAAACCGACTTGGGAAAGCACGCTCTTTTGTGTCGAAGTGCGAACTCGGCGAGCGCAGAGTGGATTTCGTCGAGCTTCAGCAGCTGGCAAGACTTTACAAGAAAGATTTGACCTTCTTTCGCGACTGAGATGGCGAAACGGATCGATTTCGTCAAACAGCGTAGAGATCAGGGGCGTTCGCTAAGCAGCGCTGTCCGCGAAATTACAGCAATGGTGGAGCCAGTAGCCCATCAACACGGGATCAATCTTCAAGCAATTCTAGATGAAGCGTCAGCACGAAAAGAGGAAGAGAAACGGCTATTAACCGAACGCCTGCAGGAATCCGTGGTGCCTTTGTTCATCTATCGCGACGGGCAACCCGACAGAATTGGTTCTTGCGTCCTCGTGGGCCTGGATTCGGAGTTTTATGCGTTTACGGCAGCACACGTGATTCGAGACGCCGGCTCCGCAACACTCTTTGCTCCTTCAGAAGGAAGGGGCGGGAAGTTGCAGCCGTTACCACCGTGTACAGCGCATCTGAAATCCTCGGGAGGTGCCAACGATCTCGATGTTGGTGTGCTGGCTCTGGCGGCACGTCACTTGGGGGCCTTCCAGCACCATGTTTTTTTGGCTGGCGCAGAAATCGATCAAGAAGATCAACCAGACGACCAAGATGATCTTCGGTCTTTCTATTTCGTTCTCGGCTATTCTGCATCGAGAACACAAGTGAAGATCTCCAAGGCCGAGCGTCGAATTCACCAACAATCCTTTCGCTTTTCGACACAGCCGGTAGATGCTGCCGAGTACCTACAGGAGCGGATGTCAAAGTCGGATCACATATTGCTCGACTTTGACCATAACGAGATCCGGGTCGAACGGAGACGCGCGACTCCTCCTAAGCTCCAGGGTGTCAGTGGCGGGGGAATATTTCAGATCTCCAGAAAAGCAATGCGAGGCCCACTCGTCGCAATCGCTACCGAGAATAGGCGTCGCTCGCGTCTCATCGTAGGCACTCGAATCAAACACTTTCTCGCAATGGTTCGTGAACTGAAGACTACCTGTCCGCGTGGAACCACTCGGACCAATGGCCGCTACCCCTGAACTGGCTGTACCGTTGGTTGGACAATTTCGTCTTCTTTCATGCCGAAATCTGCGATAAGGCGCTCGGTCAGTTCCTGATATGCCTCAACATGCGCGTGGAGATTTGGGGCCACGCCATGCTGAACATACTTCACAGCCGCATCGAAGGGCTGCCGGAGCGTCGGATCGGTTTCAATACGCTCTTCCATCACGTCGGCGAAAGCTTTCTTCTCCAGTACCCACATCATGCGCTCCAAGCATGAGATGCTCATGCTAACAAGCGGCGTCACATCAATGCCGTTATACGATTCCGTGCTGAGCTGATCTTTGAATCGTCTGCTCAAATAGGCATTCACGCCCCAACATCCACCGAAATCATCGCGGGTGATGATCACTGGAACGATTTTCTTAATGCCGTTGAGATAATCCGGGACGTCAGCACTCTTGGCCCCAAGTCTCTTAACCGCGTTGAGGAGCTGGTTCACTCCTTTAGTCACTAGTTTCTCTTCCAAGTAACCTTTGATCTTCTTGTAATCGCCGGAATACCGATCCGCCGCCGTGCAAGTAGCCAGCTTTGCTTCGATTAGCACGGCTGTATCACCGCATACAATGAGCTGATCGCAAATTTGGTCAGTGCTGTTCACGTATTTTGGGCTCGGGTAAAGCTTATGTAGAGAAGGCGCAGCGTACATCTCGAACATCCACGTCACATATTCTTCAAACACCAATCCCCAATAGCTGAGCCACGGCTCTTTCTTGTCTTTCGGAAGGCTGCGCAGCACGCGCCAGATGACCGCACTCTCGAGTTTGCCGAGTGCGAACTCGTAGTCCAGCATATACATCTCGTCATTAAAGAAGAAATAAGGGCGATCTTTCAGAAACTCGAAATCCCCATATCCAAGCGTGTCTTTCGGATTCGGCATCTTGTCGAGCGAAAATGAAACCGTCTCAAACATCTGCTCAAGTGTCCCCTCTGGAACGGTCGTTTTCTTGAACCAGTTCTTACGCAACGCGGCGTCAATGGGCTTGTCATACGTCTGGGTCTGCCGCTCTTGGAGCGCGTGTAGGGCAAATGTCGCTATGAATTCCGCATAGGTGATGATCGGGAACGGAAACACCTTTTGGAATTCCGCTTCGAGGTCAAATTTGAGCAGATTCGTCGGAATCCGTGGAATGATCTTCGTCAGCCAGATATAAAACCGCAGAAAGCTGAAGAGGGAGTCTGTCGCCGAAGCGATTTCGTACGTCGACAAGAATTCGGCAGAGATATTTGCATATCCATCGAGCTCGTTCTCGACAATGACGTGCTTTTTATAAAGTAATTCGCCGGACTTGAGCATCAACTCCCCGAACTGATCGTTCTCCGGGCCTTTGTCAGGAATCTCAGGAACGGGATCTACCGGCTGAAGCCGAATTGTCTCGGCAGCAAGGGAACGCAATTGCCCATTGAAAAACGGAATCCTCCCCTCATGGTGAAACCACTTGTTGACGTGAGGAACTAGGCTGGGCGGAAACACAATCGGAATGTGTAAGTCTGCGACATTATCGGGGGGAACGTTGCAAGCATCTGGCCCATAGCCGAGACCGACACTCAACTTCGTGCATGCGATCAAGATGCTGGATTTCGGATACTTAGCAAGCTCAGCTTGAAATTGCTCCTTCGCGATGCGCGGGCCATTCACTAGCTCCGACCACGTCATCCATACTCTCATCTTCACCGGCGGCACGATGTCTCCATTCAAGGAACAATCGACATCAAACGATTTTGGGAACAAGAAATGATTGATGTAAAGCATGGTAATACGCCGACAAGCTGGCTAGAACTCTGTTGCACACAATTCATTGTCGCAGATTTGGTAGGCTGTGTTGTATGCGAAGGAAGCCGCTTCAATCGGCGCGGTAACATAGATGCAGGCAGTGCTATGAATACGACTCTTGCTTTTCCAAACGATTGCAAATTTACATTCCTCGGCCTAACGAATGCCCGCGTGGATATTCCGGCGACGGGCATAACTCTTCCCGATGGCACTGAGGTGGTGACGAAATTCCCGATCGACTTGAATTCTCAGTGGCAGAGCTGGCTAGGAATCCAGGCTTCACAGGTATGCAGCTCGAATCTTGTTCTAATACGCACAGCAACAAACGGCTTCCCCCCAGCGAGCCTGCCAATCTCTGACGACACGAGCTGGAATCTTGCAAAACGGATCGAAAACGTCTTTTCTATGTTGCGGCTGCTCGGGACCATCGAATATGAAAGCGCTTTTCTCATCATGGGCTACCTGCAGAACAGTCAAACGGTATGCCAGCACTTCAGCAAGTTTGGGCGGTACGAAATCACGCGCGGTTGTCTTCCCTGGCTCATTCGCGAAGAACACCTTGCCACCGCAGCAAGCCTCGCGCAAACGAAAGCGTCACTGTTGGCGAGCTATCCCGACTCACAAAGTGTCCGACTTTTTCGCGGCTGGTGGGCGCTCACAAGTGCACTTCAGCAGTTTTACGCAAGCGACCGTATCCACGGATTTGTGAGAGCACTCGAAGCGTTGATCTATCCGGCGATTGGCAAGACTGAGAAGCAATTCATTCATCGCTGCTCTCTGTTTGCTGCTCCGAGCACGGGAAAGGATGCAGCTCGCCAAGCGCTTGAAGAGGCGTACAAAATGCGATGCGATGTAGAGCACGTCCATCCGTGGGACCGTTCGCTTACCCAATACGCTGTGTCCGAGCGGGAAGACGTTGCCTATTGGCGTACACGGCAGATGGAGTCTCTGGCTTGTTTGGCATACGCTAAGATCTTCGCAGACAGCGTTGTTCAGCGGCACTTCCACACCGACGCTATTCTTGATCAATTCTGGCGAAAGCCTGAGCACGAGATTCGTACAGCGCTCGGTTGTGTTTGTGACATTACTCAACTAAAGCTCGTGAAGAGCTACGATAGCTGGGGCCGTGCGGTCTTTTCCGAGTGGCCCACGGGATGGCATGAAACCTTGCAGCGAAGGAACGAGGGACACGCAGGCGAGACATTTCATGCGATGGGCTTTACGGCATGAGTCCGGCCCCGAAGGAAGTTATTCATATCAACTTCCTTCCCGGCGAATTGCTGTTTGATGCAAGACCTATATGGACAGCGCTAAACTGCGCCACCAGTAAAGGGATTGTTCCAACGCTCCCCAAAGAGCTAGGAGAGGAACTTGGAGGCACAGCGATCCACCTCGGCACGCGCGACTACATGATGCACGCTGCTCTCCGGGAACTGAATGCCTCCGCGAAGGCAATCTGGGATTTTGTTCCGAGTGCTGTCGAGGTCGGTAGCATTCCAAATACTCGGGTGATGAGGGGACGCGCTGTCGAAGACGCCAGAGATCGTGTGTTACTCGCCACCGATTCCGTCCTTTACGAGTGCCGATCTTTCTTGGACTTGGTCGCCAGATTTACCTACGCAATGTTGACCGGTATTGGCAAACAGCCCGCCCCAAAGCAACAGCTATCAACCGGGCAGGCCGTAAAGTTGGTTGAGCAGAGAGGAAGCCTGCGTTCGCATGATTTTCTGCTGTTCCTATGCGACCAATTGCAGGTTCCGACCGATTGGTTCCTCTTTCTGTCGAGCCATAGAAACTTCTTCACGCATCAAGCCACTCCGTATTGTGCCGTCGAAGAGATCGCAAAAGTTCCCACCGAATTCGACCTCCTAATCATGCGTACAAAACATCCTGGACTTCAGTACCGCCGATCCGAAGGACTATTTTCGGATTTCTGAGTGCGCAGCGGTCGCTACGGGCATGCGTCGCTTCGGGCCAGTAGTTCAGCAGCATCTAGTGGACCTGCTCCAATAGCTCTCCTGTTCCTTCGTTTTCAGCCGTGGGTATCTCTGACTTGCTCGACTTCCGAGCCGCTTCGAGAGTTCTGCGCCCCGCCGGAAAAAACTCGGCTACCGGTCTGCACTAGCACCTTTCGCGCCACCAAAAAGACTGTGTCACTCAAGCGTGCCGCTCGTTTAGACCTGGGCGCATCACCCTCTCCGCTTTTCTTCCGTTTCGCGTCATTGCTCCCGCTGTGCGCTGTGAAGGGAGCAATGACTCCCCGAAACAGGAGGAAACATCATGAACATCGAGCAAGCAAAGCAGATCGCAAGCAAGGCAATCGAAGAACTCAGTCACGCCCTAGAAGCGGGCCACAGTGAGAAGTTGAGGGAATATCTGGGGGCAATGGCGCGATTCCATCGCTATTCGTTGCACAACATCATGCTAATTGCATCACAAAGGCCAGATGCTACCCATGTCGCCGGATTTCACACATGGAAGCGGCTTGGCCGGTTTGTGAAGAAGGGCGCAAAGGGAATCCTGGTTCTCGCTCCTGTCGTGCTTCGTAAAGAGGCCGAACCAAAACAGGAAGATGAAAAGCACGAAAGAGCGGCGATCCGTTTTCGAGCGGCTTA
>Ga0182024_10017670_pt1 | contig 13356 bp, 10 predicted proteins | sample P32metaG_FD_120480 | JGI IMG/M metagenome (GOLD analysis project Ga0182024, IMG submission 120480) | Permafrost microbial communities from Stordalen Mire, Sweden - P3-2 metaG (Illumina Assembly) | ecosystem: Environmental > Terrestrial > Soil > Wetlands > Permafrost | place: Sweden: Stordalen...
CCGCCCAGCCCGCCATTGGCCGAAATGTTCGCGCCCGCGGCAACGTTGGTAAACTGCGCGTTCTTGACCGGTGTCGGCGAGAAGTCTTCAGACGGGACGCTGCTGCCATGGCGGTCGCCGCCGATCAGGATGGTGCCGCCCGTGGTGCCGCCGTTTGCCGCGATCTTGGCCGTGGGGCCGACATTAACAGTGTTCGCAGACATTGTTATCTTGCCGCCGGCCGCCTGAGATTTGGAGGCGTTGGCGTTGACCGTGCCCGCGACCGTCAGCGCGCCGGCATTGCCGCCGGTCGCCTTGATCGTGCCGCCCGAGCCATCGGCATTGCTGGCCTCGACCGTGCCGCCGAGCTGGATGTCGCCGCTGGCGGTGAGGTAGACGCGTCCCGCCCGGGTCGCGGTGCCGGTGGCGCGGATGATCCCGCCATTGTTGGTGGCAAGGGCGTAGACATTCCCGCCGGCGGCATCGAGCTTGGCCTGCGCAGCATTTATCGTGCCGCTGTTGGTGACGTCGCCCGTTCCCGTCTTGACCTGGACCTGGGGACCGCCATTGCCGCCGCCAATCGACACCGACAAAGTAACATCATCGCCGGCCGCAAGAGTCGCCTGTCCGTTCGGCGCGGTGATCGTGCCTGCATTGCTGACGGACTGGCCGATCAGTGCCACATTGCCGCTGACAGACTTTATACTACCCTGATTGACCACCGTGCCCGAGGAGGTGCCGGTGGCCGACACGGTTCCGCCCGCCATGAACGAGGCGTTGGGGATATCGCGCGTAGAAGCGACGAAACTTCCCCCGGTGACAACCTGGCCGCTCGGGGTGACGATTACGCCGTTTTGATTGACGACATAAACGGAACCCGTCGCATTGAGCGAACCGGCGATCTTCGAAACGTCACCGCCGGTTACCCGATTGAGCGTGGCCCCTGACCCATTGTTGATGTTGACGGTGCCGCCTTGCCCGATCGAAAAGTTCTGCCAATTGACAATACCGTGGGTTGTCGCTTGATTGATCTGCGTCGTGTTCGGCGTTGCGCTGATCGAGCCAACGCCAGCAACAAATTGGCCGCCCGTGGGAAGTACGGGAGCAGCGTGCAGCGCGCCAGGACAAACCGTCGCGAGAAGAAACACAGAGACACAAGCCGCACCGCGCCACGTTCGCAGCGGCCCAGTCCTTGTCACTGTGTGCGGAGGTTTCACGCCATGTTACGCGTTACCTGCCGCGAGGCCGCGCAACATCAGGTTGAGAAGGATTTCGAGCATCTCTTCGTAATTGTAAGGCTCGCTGTCCAGGCGCCCGAAGCTGTTGCGCCAAATCGCGGTAAAGGTAATCGGCACCATCATCAGCCGGGCCGCGTGCTTGGTATCGGTCTCGCGGAATTCGTCGCGCTCGATGCCGCGGCGGATGATCGCTTCGAATACCCCTAGTCCGCGATCGATTACTTCGGTTTTGTGAAAGTGCGCGAGTTCCGGAAAATTGCCAATTTTGGCAAGCATGAGCCTCGGCAGCATGGCGCGATCGCTGTTGCGGGCGAACAGGCCGAGCCCCCGGATAACCAGACGCAAGATATCGGCTGACGGCCCTTCGAATTCGTGCGCTTCCGTCGCCAGATCGAAAACATGACGCGCTAGCGATTCCTGCACCAGGGATTTGAAAATCGCTTCCTTGTTTTCGAAGTGAAGATACAGCGTACCTTTGGTAACGCCGGCGCACTGCGCAATGTCTTCGGTCCGCGCTCCTGAGAATCCCTTTTCCGTGAAGACCGCGAGGGCAGCGTCGAGGATTTCCTGCGGCCGGGCTTTGCGGCGGCGGGACCAGCGCGCGGGACTTTTCGCGGCGCTTTGGATTGGGTTTTGGCGTGGAATGGCGGCTTCCATCACGGTCATTTACATAAATGAACGATGATTAAGCAATTCTTAAATGGTCTGAGTTCCTTATGGATTGCAGGTTCACTTAACGGAGCCTTAACGAGGCCGCCAACTCACTGCTTTTCTTATAGAAATCAAATCACCAACATTAAGGTTTTGGGCGGCTTTTTGGTGTGGCCGTCCTGGCTGATGCGCCATCGGATAAGGGCGTGCCCTTCACGGTACAGAAGGCGCCGCGTCTCCTGGTCGATGGCGCGTCGGTTAGTCGATAGAACCACGTCCCTCGAAAGCATCCGCTTCGCCGGCTCAGCTATCCCGACGATAGTTATTCGATATCAGCATGGCTTGAACGGTCTAGGGCCGGACGATGCCACCGTCGAGGTACCGGTCGTTGCCGCGGGTCTCGAAGGGCACCTTGTAGGGATATCGCGCAGCTGCCTTCTCGTCGATGTCGATGCCAAACCCTGGCTTGTCATTGGCGAACATATAGCCGCCTTTGATCTCGGGACATCCGGGGAAGACTTCTCGCGCCTGCTCGGAAAAAAAGGTTTCTTCCTGGATGCCGAAATTGGGCGAGGCCAGGTCTAGATGCACATTGTAACAATGGCCCACAGGATCGACATTGTTAGGACCATGCCATGCCGTGCGAACCCCGAACATCTCGCACGTATGGGCGATCTTGCGGCACATGTTCAGGCCACCCATCGCAGATTGATGGCAGCGGATGAAGTCAATCCAGCGATTGGCGACCAACGGCAACCATTCGTTTCTGTTGACGAATAGCTCGCCCATTGCAAGCGGTGTAGATGTTTCCTCGCGGAAGATTTTGAACCAACCAACATCGTCTGGGGCCACGGGATCTTCCATATAGAAGGGCCTGTACGGCTCCACGGCTTTGCACAGCTGGATGGATTGGTTGGGCGCCGGCCGCTCATGGATATCGTGGACCAGGCCGACCTCGAACCCGATTTTTGAGCGCAAGTGGTCGAACATATTGATGGTGGTGGTGACATAGCGTTCCGGATCAAACACCGGAGAAGTACCGCGAATTGATTCTGGCCGCAGGGCCTGTACCCGCTCGGAAGTCTTCGCGCCGCCGACGCCGTAGCCGGAATATTCCGGCACCGCGAGTTGCACGCGCACGACCTGATAGCCCTTCTGCATGTAGTCGCGCACCTGATCTTCAAGTTTGATGATGTCGGTGGACTGGGCATGACCATAAAGCTGGACCGCGGCGCGTGTCTTACCGCCCAGCAGTTGATAGACCGGCACGCCCAAGCGCTTGCCCAGAATGTCCCACAGCGCGCCATCAATACCGCTCAAGGCGTTATTGCTTTCAGGGCCCGAGCGAAAATACTGCTGCACATAAGCCGACTGCCAGATGTCTTCGATCTCGTCACACCGCTTTCCGATCACAAACGGCTTAAGACGGGTTTCGATGTACGCTTGCGCGGCGGCGGGCACTTCCTGGTGCGTAGCCGTACCTAAGCCATACAGCCCAGGCTCGCTGGTTATGACCTTCACGATCGTCCAGTTCGAATTGTCGGGCGCTGTCCGAATGATCTGAACATCCTTGATGGTGAGCGGCGGCATTCCGCGCCGGGCGGCATCCTGGGCGGCTATCAACGGCCCGGGAGCGCTAAGTGCACTGGCAAGCCCTGCCGCCGCGACGGCCGGCACAGCTTTGAACATGTCGCGACGTTTCATCCAAAAACTCCTTCCCGCTTTTTCTTGTCTAATTCAGGCATGGTACCGCACACCGACAGGAACACGCGGCCGATGGTATCATAGATCATGGGGTTGGACCGGCGTTCGGTGCGGGGGTCAACGGCGCCGCCCGTGGAGGAGGCCCGGGCGGCCGGTGTGGCAGCCTAGATAGCTATCACTTGGTGCTAATTGATATGGGCAAGTCGGGGACTCGGTCTGCAACTTGGCGCCGCGACGCTAAAAAATATCAACCATAATTCCCAATTATCGCTATTGGGTCGGCAGCGTGTCGCGCATCGATAATTCCGAGTTATCGCTGCCACCTCATGCATCTTGCATCCCAAAGATGCCCATATTTATCGTCGAAAGGTGCCGTTGGAATGAGGCTGGCCGTTGCTGGCGCCCTTCCTAGGCCGCCGCACTGGTTCATATCACCCGTGCCATAGCCAAATCCTTGTTTAAAATGCTCGAAGAGCATGCGAACAATAGCACCGAGCACGGTTGGGGGCGGCATATGGACCAGAAGTCGGCTGCGGGCTTTTCAGCTAGACAGGCATGGCGGGCGTGCCTCGTTGTTGCCTGTGTGCTTCATTCGGTGGCGGCCATGGCGGAGGACAAGTCCCTGCCGCCCAATGGCGTTACCGTTTTCACCTTCATCGACAGCGCCGTGATGCTGAAGCCGGGCGAGACGGCAGGGGGAGGAGCGCTTGATTTCCATCTGGCAGCAGGCAGTCAGGAACAGGCCCCCATCGTAACGGAGTTCGGTCCAGAGCCCGTTGTGGTTGAAAAAGGCCAATTATCTCCTATCGGCGATCTTAAGGCCGGCGACTGGAGAATTGCTATCACCGTGAAAGGGCTAGAGCCGAACACAAGCGTGACGCGCCATTTGCGGGTCACCGTCAACAACATTTCCCAGACGCAGAATTACACGATTTCCAACACCCATGCGGCGTTCAGCTGGGATGTGCACTCGCTGGGAGGTAACTTAGTTTGGTCGGAAAAACAGCCAATCGTCGCGATGGTCACGGTGGGGCCAGTAGCTGCAACCCATCTGACGGTGAACGCCATCCTCAACGATGAGACAACGTTCGCACAATTCGCCAATGCCGATTTACAGGTGTGTCGCAATCGCGAGGGAGATTGTGGCAGGCTCGACACCCTTAAGGCCAATCGACCCTATCGGCTTTTCTTGCGGCCTCCTCCAGGTATCACGCCTTCGCCCGGAAAATATGTCGGTTCAATCGAAATGGTCGCATCCGAAGGTAAGAGCTCGGCGTCCAATGTCACTGTCTACGTTTCGGGCTTTTGCTATCGGTTGGTAGGAATTTTCGCGATTGTTGTCGGCGTCCTGCTGTCGTGCCTGTTCACGGTCGGTATCCGCAACCAGCTGGCGCGCAAGCAGCTGCTACTACCGGCGGCAAGGTTGCGTGATGCATTTTATGAGCTGCGGATGAGGCTGCCACGCCTGAAATTCACCGACTCAGGCAAGATCGTCACTGAGCGGATCGCATATTGGGAAAAAAGGCTGTCAGCCGACAAGTTGATCGACGCCTCCCTCGTTCCCGCTTGGTATTCGCTCGATGTTCCGACCGCGGTCATTTCCCCGGCATATCAGCAATTGCTGGACAAGGCCGCCGCCTGGACTATCGCAATTGCGCAAATCATAGATGGCGGTCTGGCACCGATTGCAGGACGACTTGAGAATCTGGACGATGCCAAACGAAAGACTTTGGAGATAGCTGTGCGCCCAGCCTGGATAGCCATCGATGCCTTGGCAATAGACCCGGCGCTTGATCCCGACCCCGCGCCTCCCCAAACAGACGTGTTAAAAAACAATATCGTCGCCCAGCTCGCCATTGCCAACGCGGCCCTCGGTGATATGGCGGCCGCCATGCCAACGGTACCGGAAATCGCGAGCCAACAATTGCGCTTCCAGATCGGCATCCTCAGCATGGCCAATTTGCTGGTGGCTGCGTTGCTGACGGTGCTCGTCGGAAGCTATTTCCTGGTCATCAGCCACCCGGATTTTGGACGGATCAACGACATCTGTCTTTGTTTCTTCTGGGGACTGGGCCTTCCCACCGTTGGGACACAGCTTTCGCAGATGACGCCTTCGACCATTGCGGGAAGCCTGGGCATCAATCTCGTCAAACCCGGCGGTTGATCGCCTATTACTTGCGCGACGCCACCTGCAGAACCCTTTTCTCGGTGCACCGTAATGCATTGCCAAGAGCATCCGCCAGTTTTTCCCGCGACAGATCTGCGAGAGTGAATCTGGCAAGTTCGATCTGCAGATTGCCGTATTCATTTTCTTTGGCATCAAGTGGATTCCGGCTCTGCCGCAACGCCGCGGCGATCTGGTCCATGGAGCGCCATCGGGCGCCGGTACGCATACCGAATGGCCACAATACGGCGCCGAGATGGATCTCCACATTCTCAGGCGATGGTACCTGTTTCAGGCGAAATTCAACCGTCTGCAGGGAGAGATAAAACCAAAAGCAGCTGTTGGTGTCCGACAGCTTGTTTACCGGCGATGTGCTGGACCAGAAATTGAAATCCATGAAACCGTCGTCATCGATATAGACGCGGCTGTCATGATCGGTGGGGATGTTTCTCGCTGGCGCGCTTTTCGCAGTGACGACAGCATCGCGCCCGATCCGGTACCATTGCCGTAAAAATGCGTATGCCAGCTCCCGCCGCTCTCTGCCAGGTGCGCTGCGAAATGCCTCAAGATCAAGGTGAGGTGTACCCGGCAGCGCTGGCGGATTCTTTTTCTTCGCAGGCGCGGGGGAAGCAGTGCGGAGCGGAAGCGGCGGTGCTCCAAAAAACTTGGTCGCATGGACGTCGAAATTGGGACCCCACTCCCACTGCACGCGCAGGCCGGAGTCTGGCGTCAGCATATCGTGCTGCGCGAGGTTTTCGCGTAACCGCCGGTCAGCGTCGGCAAAAATATCTGACAGGGTTACGTCCCCTCCCAGTTCGGCGAGGGCACCGACCAACGCACTGCTCAACAGACCACCCGCCATTGATTCATTCGCGGCTCCCCCCGGCAAAGCCGCATGAACCATGATAACGCGCTGATTGGGCCGCGAAGGTGCTGCGCTGAAAGGTGACCCGCGGTGTTCAGCGTGCGGCAGCGGTGTCCGACAGGCATCAATGACCACCATGGTATGCTCCGCATCGGTCTCCGAGATCGCACCGCGGAAATCTGCCGGAAGCAGATAGTCCTCATAATTCGCGAGCAGCGACATGGCGTTCCGGCCGCTGGGCAGGGACGGCGCATCTGAGGGTACCAGCCACTGCTGACGAGAGACTCTGGTACCGTGGCCGCTGAACACGATCAGCAACGAGCCGCGCGACGGCATCTGGAAGCAGATATCCCGGACCCTGCTTAGAATCGAGGTCCGGGTCGTCTCCTGGCGAGACGTCAGTGTATCGATCTCAAAGCCCAGACTGGAGAGCTGCCCTGCCCATTTCTCGACATCTTTTTTTGGACCAGCGAGGTTTTGCCACGACGTTCCATCATACTCACAGACGCCGATGAGGATCGCCCGTTTCTGAAAGGTCTCTTCCAGGACCATTTGGCCGGAATACGGCGTGTCAGTCACTTGTTCCGCTTTGGTGGAATTCTGCCGTCGCGTCCAAGATTATTCACGCTGCGTATCGGGCGAAAATCTTCGGCTGTTTCGATATCGACGGGGCTGCGCTTGACCGGTTTGGGATACACATCCGGTTCATTGCTGTAGAGCGCATCCTGGATCTCATCGGATTCAACCAGTGGCACCAAGGCATTTGGTTTTCCCCGAACGGAGACGACCCGCGCCAGTGGACGCACATCTACAATGTTCACGCTACCGAGCGCGCTTCGCTGCACCAGTCGTTTGACAATCTCGCCAGGTGGTTCGTCACCGGGTCCGAGGGACAGCGACAGGGTGACGGGGGCATTCTCTTCCCGTCCAAGCAGGTCACCGATCATCTTGGATTTCATGGAACTCAGATTCTAATATGCATGTACGTTATAATAACACCTTCGGGCCGGTAGTGATGCCTCTAATCTTCTTTGCGGCCTTTCCGCCGCCCGGAAGGCTTTTTATGGGTTTTTGCCTTCTTTTTTCCTCCTGTTCTGCCTTTTGTCCGTCCGGTGGCCGTGCCTTTGTTACCCCTCGTCCGCGCCACCTCCACGCTGGTTGCCAAGGGAGGAAGAGACACTCCTCCTAAAATCGCCGTCAAAGCACGCAAGGCATCGGGTACGCCAGCCCCACCTCGTCCGACGGTCATGCCGGCCGGCCGCATGCAGCTTTTCGTGATGGCGTCTTCCAGTTGCACATTGGTGGCCCGGGGCTGTGCCTGCAACAGAAGGGCTGCGAGACCAGCGATGTGGGGCGTTGCCATCGATGTACCGTCCATCGACTCGTAGCCGCCACCAGGCACACAAGAGATCACACCCACCCCCGGCGCCACCAGATCGGGGACATTCGGTTTGTCCGGCCTTACGAAAACCCCGCTTCCGGAAAAGGTGGCAACCGCATCACCAGCATCCAATGCTCCAACGGACAACACGGTCGCGTAGTTTCCTGGCGATCGGGTATTGCCCGCACCTTCATTACCAATAGCGAAGACCGGCAGAACATTGTTGTTACGCAATGCATCAATGATAACCTGGAATGACGGTGTGTAACCGGAAATTCCCAGCGACATGCTCAGGATCCGGACGTTGAGTCCGACAATCCATTCCATGCCGCTGAGGATGCGCGTGATGACATCGCCGTTCTCAATTACCATGCCACTGGCCAGAGTGGCACCAGGCGCCACTCCGATGCTTTTGCCGCGGGATGCGCGTCCCGCGATGGTACCAGCGGTATGGGTACCGTGAACACCGCTGTCACTAGCCTTCGCACCTGGAACCATCTTGCCTGTCAGATCGAACTCCGCAAAAGCGCTGACAGCGCCAGACAGCGCGGGATGGCTGTCATCGACGCCGGTATCAAGGTGGCCGACAACAATGCCGCTGCCTGTCACGCCCCGATCCCACAGTTGTGGAACATTCATCCGGCTCAACCCCCAGGTCGCCTGGCGCGGCGGTACTGCGACTGCCGCCGCCACGGGACGGATCAGGCGGGGAATGGGAGCAACTGTTATGGATTGTACGGCAGGATGCTCGCTCAAGGCATCGGTGGCCCGACGATCAACCAGTCCTACGGCCAGTCCCAGCTTTGGGTACAGGGTCGCGACCACAGCACTTGGAGTCGCAGTTCGTTGAACCACGTGCCGTGCTACCGCACCAGGTACATTTCTCGAGACCAGCGCCATCGGACCATCTGCCACGAAAGGCCGCTGGGCTTCCTTGCGGGAAATGAACAGGCCCATCACGTCAGGCATGGCGCGCATTGCTCGCGCGGCGCTGACCGGGCCACGTTGAACAAGCGCCAGCCCTGTGTTGGTGATCGCGGCCGTGTCGAGTTTGACGACCACTTCCGCCACGCCGACGTCCTGCAGGACCTGGTCTAGTTCTGATACCATTGTACCCCTCTCCCCTGATGATCCTAATCCGGGAACGAACCCCCAGCAACATCGGGGCTACCATCGATGCGCGTCGACCCGGTGACTCTCGCTTGTTGCTATAGCAAAAATTAAAATACGGCTCATCTAGCTTTTGGATGACGGTGACGGAGTCTGCCCAAAAATATTGTCTGCATCTGGCGGGGAAAACGTCAGGGACAGCGTAAATATCTTGTCGGAAAGCGTGGTAACCGTGCCTAGTGAATGACCATAGGAAAAGGTAACCCAATAAGGACTGTTGGAATTACTCGTTTCCGTTCCAGTGAAGAATGTCCCGTTGACTATGTCCACCAGCTTCACAGAACCAGAAAACAGCCAGCGCGTCCCACTCTTCGAGAACGATGTCTGTGCACTATTGTCAGCTTTTACATCCAGATACCCTCCCTGCACGGAGAACTTGGAAATGCTGGAATAATAATCCAGACCTACCCAGGCATTAATGGTGTCAGCCTTGATCTCCGGGGTTGTTTTATTCCCCGTGGCAACGTACTCGCTCCAGCCGGCCCTTACCGATCCGCCCGCGTAAAGATAGTGAATCAATGCCTTGTTGGCGTTCGAACCTGTCTGCGGCAGAGGGATGAACAGATCCAGCGGCAGTCGCCAACCGCTCCAGATGGCCTCACCAGCCGGTATGACATTTCCCGTGCTATTCGGATTGGTTCTCCATAGAACTCCCGTGCCGAAATCGAGGGCTGGATTATGTGCCGCGACATCGTTCGCGTAGTTCGCGCACGCTGTTTCCATGTCTGAAATCGCGTATGTCTGGAGCAGGTTTTTCTGCTTCTTCGCGGCGGCCGCTGAAAGCTTGGTTACGATACCATATAGCTGTTTGAGATTCGTCTGGTTCAGGGTTTCGCCTTTTAAGAAGGGAGCCGACGCGGACGACGTGTCAAACTGGCCACAACCAGCTTTCGAGCACTCAGATAACAGTGCTGCAATTGTAGGCAGCTCGTTAGTGTTTTTAATCTGCGCATCTGCAGCCGGAGCAGCATTGCCACTACCAAAGGCACGGCGGATTTGTTCAGCAATTGAGTCAAGAGGACTGGCGGCGAGTTGAGTTTTTTCCCAATCGTTGTCGTAGGCGTTTTCTTCCTTGAGGTTATCCGGCAAATAGAAACAGTCGTGCCAGGCCGTCAAATGCTGCTTGTCTGAGGCGCTCAGATCCGACGAACTTGCTACCGCAGAGGAGTTCGGATCGTGTGCCAGTGCGGGGTCACTTCCATTCAGCAGTGAAACGCTCAGGCTGAATCCCGCCCTGCCGGGCATGGCTTTGGTCGGATCACTACCGCCATTCGTTCCAGGATAGTAGGCCGCACCAAGTCTCAGGCGATGCAGGACCTGTTCGCCCGTGCTTGCATTCACATACGAGCCGTACGAATTTCCATCGGATACGTTGATCTTCGATCCCCAAAGCCATACCGGCGCCACATCGGCCGCAAATGAATCGTTACTGGCAGCGCCGCCCCAGTTTGCGGGAAGTGTAAACGTGTATGGTTTCGACGCCGTCGAGGTAACCGACTTGTCGCTTGATGTACTGACCAGAGCAAGAGCGGGCGAGGTTGGCACGCCATAATCGAAGCTGAAGCTGTTTTTGTTCGATGGAGTAACATTCTCGATGGGCGCGGAAAAACTTGAGCTGGTATTTGCAGAATCTCCCGTTGCGCCCGATGCAGTCCCAGCCGATATGCCCAGCACAAGCGCCACCAGTGCGGAGCGTGCCAGAAACTCTTTCGTCATCATTTTCCCCCGGCGTCGCTGATTCACCGACCGTTAGAACCCGATGCTGAATGGCTCAGAATCGTTCACCCCGCTTGTCGTAAGGGTCACAAGGATATTTGCGCCCTTGCCAAGCAATGGTGGATCGATATTCGGAATCGGCACACCTCCCTGGGTAGCTACAAGCTGTATGTCTGGCGCTGCACCGGTCCAATGCGGGTTGATCGCCCACAGGTTGAACGGACTTATCAACAGCGGGGCATCCGGTGCCGTGGGCGTCACACTGAATGCCCAGTCTGATGGGCCGATTTGATGGCCGGTTACCTGGCCGCTGATTGAGTGCAGGACGAACTGTCCCACGAACGCCATAGGATTTCCGACAATACTCGCGACCAGATCGATGGGAGATGTTCGCGTCGCCTTGCTGAATAGCATGCCGCCCCCGCGCAATGATTTATTGCGTGCAGACTGGTTACAGGTCTGACGCTTGATCGATGGATAGAAATTGGGTAGCCGAAACGCGGAGGGCAGCCACTCGGCCTTCGACAGACGGCACGCAACGCCCGCACTGACGATAACCACATTTATGGTTTTCTGTCATCGGGTAATTGGCTTGGATCCCGGTTATCACAAATGAATTGCAGCGGCCTGGCGGAAGAGCGGCCCCGACCGTGACTGTATTCATGGGCGTGTCAGTCATCCGCTGGTGCGTATTGCGCAGCGATAACCGTCACTTATCGCTAGAGCCAAGCAGCCGCTACGATAGCCCTCGCATCACATCCGCGCGCGCCAATGCCGATCGCAACGCGCTATCTGCCACGTGGGTGTAGATCTGTGTTGTACTGATGTTTGAATGGCCCAGGAGCCGTTGAACAAAGCGGATGTCGACTCCCTCCTCCAGCAGCAATGTCGCAGCGCTATGCCGAAACATGTGGGGGGTCACTCGGTCGACCAAGCCAGCTCTATGCGTAAGCTTATGCAGCCTTAGCTATGCAAAATGTGAGGTGTCTGCCGCAAGATGCGCTCCAGCACGCTCAGTTCTTCCGCTTGTTCCGGAGTGATCAGCGGCTCCAGTATTTCGATAAATCGGCGTATATAGATTAGCGGTTCGCTGAAGAGAATCTCGGGTTCCTCTTCGTATGGCTCAACCTTGGCCAATTTATCTTCCAGCAATGCAAAGCCGGTGGAAAACTCTTGGCGAAGTACCAAAAGTTCGAGCGCCTCAAGCGTTAATGACGTAGCAAGTGCAAGTTGTCGGAGCGTCGTCGCTAGATATTCACACTCGTTGTTGTAATCGATCTCAGCTTCTATGGAATTGCCGTCTATTTGCTGCGATGCGCGTTCGACAACCCGCAACTGTCGGTTGCTCTCCGCCAATCGCGTTCGAAGGGCATCCGCAACTCGCTTAATACTGCACGCGTCATATTTCATTTAGCTGGCTTTCAAAGGACAGATTGTTTCAAGCTGAATTTAAGGGGCGAGAAGTTTGTCTTCATCTTCGTCGAGAGAACGAAGAACCTGACCGGCTCGCTCTTGAAGGCCGTCCAAATGCGAACTCATACTTAGCAATTGAGCATTGGCAGATGGCTCATCTGCCGCCAGGACTGCCCACGCGCATGACTTCGATAAATCGTCCGCGAATCGTCGAAGCTCCGCGTCGCGAATCCGAACGCGGAGCAGTTTCAATTGAACCTGCGCTTTTCGGTAGCCCTCGTTTACGTCGTCGGATAGTGGCTGTCGTTTCCAAACCCCCGTTTTCTTGTATGCGAGGATATCTTGGAAATTCGATTGGGCAGTAAAGCGAGCGACCTGTACTGCCACATCTTGAAGTTCGAGCAGCGTCGAACGTTGAAAGTTGACACGGCCCTCACGAATGCTGTCCGTGCGCTGTTCTTTGCGGGCTTGTCGCTCCCTATTGGCTAGACGCGCATCGTTGATGGCATCGAAGACGGCTTTGAGAATTGCGCCCGCGATGAGTGTGACGATTGGAAACCAGACTTGAGGGCTGATACCGAACATCGAATTCTCCAGTTGCCTTACAGTATCTGGGGCAGTTCGACTTGTCCGAGAACATGTCGGCAACAAATTCCACGGATTCTCCACGGATTGCGGTGCCGAGTTCTGCTTCACCGCATCCAGAGTTCCGAGCTTCGCGATTTCTGACAATCGGCCACGCGAAACACCAGCCGCGGGGATAAGCTCACCCTGCTGAGACATGACTCTGCTTCCTTGGCCGGCCCGGTCCGGCGGAGCCGGAGGCGCCGAATGCGCATTCGTAAACACATTTCGTCTAAGGCTTCGTGCCGGGAAAATACTCGGTGTGAATCTCGCCCGTGCGACCGTATTGGATCAGGCGCGGACACTGTTGCGTAGTTCGTCAGCCATGGCGCGAAGCGCGTCGGCGCTCCCTTCCAGCGCCGTAAAAGCGTAAGGATTGAGGAACTGTCGGCCCCAGAACAGATTGCGGTCTGTGTCGGAGAGCGCCGCTTCCTCGCTGACACGCGGCCAA
>Ga0182024_10017671_pt1 | contig 13355 bp, 10 predicted proteins | sample P32metaG_FD_120480 | JGI IMG/M metagenome (GOLD analysis project Ga0182024, IMG submission 120480) | Permafrost microbial communities from Stordalen Mire, Sweden - P3-2 metaG (Illumina Assembly) | ecosystem: Environmental > Terrestrial > Soil > Wetlands > Permafrost | place: Sweden: Stordalen...
AACGAGAAGACCCGCCAGAAACACCCCTACCCGAGCGCCGCCTTCACCGCTTCCTACGCGAGGCGCACGGCGGCCGAGCGGGCGTATGCCTCGCTCTGCGACCCTTCGACTGGAGGGATACGCCGGGGCTGGTGCCGCCTGTTCGGCCTCGCGAAGATCACCCTCATGTACGCACTCGGCGTTGCAGTGCGCAACGTGAGGATCGTCGAGTCCTTCGAACGTGCTCGGGCCAAGGAGGCACGACGCCTCGCGATGGGCCTGCCGGCGGGTCGGCGGCGACGGCGCCTCTATGAGCCAGGGACAGACGAGCCGTCACAGGCCAAGCCTCCCACCACGCCCGGGTAGCCGCGAGGAGGAGCAGCGCCCGTCGGGTGCCAGCTACGACAGAACCGCTTCGGCCTTTCTCGTCGCGGCCCTCGTGAGGACGCCAGAACCCCGAATCTCCTGTACAGAGCGCCAAGGCGGGTTGAAACACCCGAATGCTTAGATGGAGCCTGCGGTCACCGACTTCGGTGAACCCGGCGGCGAACTTCGGTGAAGATTTTCCGGCGCCCCCGGTAGGACTCGAACCTACGACCGTCTGCTTAGAAGGCAGCTGCTCTGTCCAACTGAGCTACGGGGGCCTGCTTTAGCCATCTGACCTGGAGTTACCTAACTGCCTCCCACCGACAAGGTCTTGACAGCGTTCCGACAGAAGATAACTTTACGACAGCGAGCGCCCGAACTTTGGCGCATCTGACGGTGGCTCGAGCGACCACGGGGGGGTCCCGCATGACCACTCGCACCGCCGAGAGCGTAGGCGACCTGAGAGTCCTCATCCCTCACTTCGACGTTCGCTTCGGGCCGCCAACAAGGCGGCAAGACGGTCTACGGCGACGCCGCCCGCCTACTCGCCACGTTCCTGCGGGAACCGGCATGCCGACCGAAGTGGACAAGGTCGGGCGCGAGCAGATCGAGGCCTACATCCTGACCGAGCTCAGAGCTCACATGCCGGCGACGGCGAACCAGAGGTTCAGGTCGTGCAGCAGCTGTTCAAGTGGCTGGAGGAGGAAGGCGAGATCCCCGCCTCCCCCACGGCTCGGATGAAGCCGCCGAACGTCCCTGCCCTCGATCGCTACCTCCGACTGCGGAAGCGGCATCGCCTCGCCGACTCCGACTGGCTTTGGCTCGCGCTTGCACGAACGCGGCTGGCAGTTCCTCACTCCGCCGATGTAACCGCGAGCAGGGTAATGGCCGGCGGAATGAGCATGGGCGTCAAATGAGTAGGGGCATCATCTGATGGGTCCAGGACAGAGGAACTATGTGCCACCGCCCTCAAGCGCACCTCGCGATCTGTCGATAACCTCACGGTGACTGCCGGCGGCGAAGTGATGACCGTTCCGACCCTGCCTGAGGATACGGCTTCGGAAGGCCTACGCGACATCGGAGAGCAGTTCCGTGCGGTTGTGGCCAACGTTCCAGGCGTGGTCTACCGGCGCGATTGCGTAAAACCATGGACGATGCACTTCATCAGCGATCATGTCGATGCCGTCACAGGCTTCGGAGCGAGCGACTTCATCGGGGACCGGGTGCGCACCTTCGGGTCGGTGATCCATCCAGACGATCGTGAGCCCATGGAAGCCGTGGTTGCGGATGCGCTCGAGCGCGACGCCTGCTACACGTCTGAGTACCGCGTCATTCATGCCGACGGGCAGCCGCGATGGGTGTCTGAGAGTGGCCGAGTCGTGCGCGACAACGACGGAAGGCAAGCATGGATCGACGGGGTGATCCTAGACATCAGCAAGCAGAAGCGTGCTGAGTACGCCCGTAGCCTGGCCGAGACGCAGCTCCGGTCGGTCGTAGCCGACATCCCGGGCATCGTTTATCGCTCCGAGTGCCGAGAGCCCTGGAATATGTACTTCATCAGCGATTATGTCGAGACGCTCCTTGGCTATCCGGCGAGGGATTTCCTCGACAACAAGACGATGACGTTCGGGGAGCTGCTCCACTACGACGATCGTGACCTGGTGAACCGGACCATTGACGACGTGCTCGAGCGAGGGTCGTCATACTCACTCGAGTACAGGCTTATCCACGCTGACGGCGGCGTGCGGTCCGTCTCAGAGTACGGGCGAGTGATCCGCGACCCGGATGGGAACCCTTTGTGGCTGGACGGTGTCATCCTCGACATGACCCGACAGCGGGAGGCCGAAGAGGCACGCGACCGTGCCGAAGCCCTGCTCCGCCATCAAGCTCTCCATGACACTTTGACGGGGTTGCCAAACCGGACCCTCGTTCTCGACCGAAGCGAACAAATGCTTCTCCGATGCCGACGGGATTCCTCGACAGCAGCTGCATTGTTCATCGATCTCGACGACTTCAAGGCCATCAACGACAGCCTTGGCCACCATGCCGGCGACGAGCTCCTCCGAGCAGTCGGGAACCGCTTCGTCAACGCGTCGCGGGCGGGCGACACCGTCGGACGGCTTGGGGGCGACGAATTTATCGTGCTGACCGAGGACGTTTCCCCGGGCCACGGACCCGAGCGGCTTGCAGAGCGGCTGAGAGAGGTGCTCTGCCAGCCCTTCCACCTCGATGGGTACGAGGAGGTGGCTCTCACGATCTCGGCAAGCATCGGAATCGCCACGGGCAGCCGGGCGTCCGCACAGGAGCTCTTGCGTGATGCCGATGTCGCCCTCTACCGGGCGAAGGCGATGGGGAAGCGCTGCCACGTGGTCTTCGATCCCGAGATGAGAATCCGAGCCGCGAACCGGCTGAGTCCGAAGATCGAAATGCGTCAGACGCCCGCCAGCGAGGCGCCCGACCGGTAGTTGGTGTTCGAGGGAGTTCGTCCCGCCCCCCTGGCCGTCCCACCGCGGCATTGGGCGAACGGATAAGCGCTTGGGCTTAGGGTCCACGCAATAATGACTTGCGCGATTTAGTCGCTGGCAGCGGAGGTCGACGAGGAGCAGCTCACTGAGTTCTCCTCTCGGTGCTGCCGTTGTTGGACGAGCGCGAGCGAAGGGTGGTGGGCGGTGCTGGGGCCAAGATGCTCGGTCGCGGAGCGTGACTCTTGTTTCGCGGATGACCGAAGGACCTTGGTCAGCGAGTGACCAATGGCCCTATTCCGGGGTCTACCCGTCGCCGTACGCTCACTATGTGGTTACTTCAACGGTTATTGAAGCAAGCCCGATTGAACTGACGGTCCGTCTGGCGGCACTGGCCGACCCCGTGCGGGTGCGCCTCCTGGGTGTGCTGGCTCGCGGTGGTTGCTGTGTCTGCAACCTCCAGGATCAGGTACCCATAGCGAGCAACCTGCTCTCCTATCACCTCCGAGTGCTGCGTGAGGCAGGGTTGGTGACAGCGACCCGACGAGGTCGCTGGGTGGACTACTGCCTTGATGCTGATGGGTTTGCCACCCTGTGGACGGAGATGGCGACCGCCGGCTTGCCACTTCCCGGGGAACCCGTCACCGACACGTGGCTCGGCGAAAGGTGCGAGACGGTGGAGCCGGAGCGATGAGTCGTACCCCCTCTCACCTGCGGAAGCCTCCGGTCCTCGCCGAACCGGAGGTCATGGGTCGACTGTCGGTCCTAAACCGCTTCTTGCCGGTCTGGATCGCTGCAGCGATGGCTGGGGGAATCGTGCTTGGTCGGCTCGTCCCCCGCCTGGACACCTGGCTCTCCGCCGCCAAGCTCGCTGGCACCAGCCTGCCGATCGCCATAGGTCTGCTCGTGATGATGTACCCCGTCCTCGCGAAGGTCCGCTACAGCGAACTGGGCCGGGTCACCTCCAACCGCAGGCTCATGGTGCCGTCGCTCGTTTTGAATTGGATCATCGGGCCGGCACTCATGTTTGCCTTGGCCTGGTTGATGCTTCCCGACCTGCCTGCCTATCGCACCGGCCTCATCATCGTCGGGCTCGCCCGTTGCATAGCGATGGTCCTCATCTGGAACGACCTCGCCGGCGGTAACAAAGAGGCCGCCGCCGTTCTCGTTGCTCTGAACTCGCTCTTCCAGATCGTCGCCTTCTCCGGTCTCGCGTACTTCTACCTGTACCTGCTGCCGAGTTGGCTCGGGCTGTCCACCGCCACGGTGCAAGTCTCGATCTGGGCTATCGCAAAGAGCGTCCTTATCTTCCTCGGCATCCCGCTCGCTGCTGGTTGGGCGAGCCGCAGCTTAGGAGAGCATTTCCGGGGACGGGACTGGTATGAAGACCGCTTCATCCCTCGCATCGCGCCCGTCGCCCTGTACGGCCTGCTGTTCACCATCGTCCTCCTCTTCGCCTTGCAGGGCAACGCCATCAGCCGAAACCCCGGCGACGTGGCCCGCATCGCCTTGCCACTCCTCGCTTACTTCGCACTCATGTGGGCAGGATCATTCGCCCTCGGCCATCGGATGCACCTTGGCTACCCATCCACAGCCACGTTGGCCTTCACGGCGGCCAGCAACAATTTCGAACTGGCGATAGCGGTCGCGATCGGAGTCTTCGGCGTGACAAGCGGGCAGGCCCTCGCCGGTGTCGTCGGACCGCTGATCGAGGTCCCGGTGCTGGTGGGTCTGGTCTACGTCGCTTTGTGGGCTCGTCGCCGCTTCTATCGGACTGAGGAGGTCCTTCTATGAACTGCTTCGACTGTGCCTCGCTTGGCCACTCCGCAGATGCGGTCGCCGTATGCGCCGATTGTGGTGCAGCGCTCTGCCACGAGCACGCCCACGTTTCACCCCACTGGCTCACGCGCACCGCAGTGATCAACCGTATTGTTGTCGTCGAGCCACCGGCGCGCATGATCCGCTGCAACGTGTGCCAGGCCGCCCACGACTCCGTTCCCGCCACGCGCTACGGGGCGACGGGATGAGGAGGCACTACATCCGCGCGACTTATTCGTTCGTGCACCCTTACTGCCGCTCTACTGATCGTCGATGGTCTCAGATGGCCGGTGGTGGCCGCTATGTTCGACTGGGAACGGCTCGTAACTGGCAAGCGGACTTGACAGCTTCACCTTGCAAGAGCGGGAAAACAGCCCAAGGCCCAACAGACAATGGAGAGCGAAGATGTCGGCAACTCTCGAGATGACGAGAAAAGCACCCTTCATGGAGATCCGCCGTCGCACGTTCGATGTCCTAGTCGACAGCAAAGGCGCCGGGTCGTTTGAATTGCACGACACTTTCGAGACGCCAGTCGCACCTGGACGTCACACCCTAAAAGTCCGCGAAGGCCGATACTCGAGCCGAAAGCTCGCGTTTCAGGTGACCGATGGCCAAGTCATCATTCAATTGCCACGGACGCAGGATTACGCCGATCTTTCTCGCGTCATTCGTCGTTCCCAGCCTGGCGCTCAAGCTCACTCAGGCGTAGCGGCGATGCGACCCAGCCGCTGTCTGTTTGTTGGCCTTGTCCTCGGTCTTGCCGGAATCAGTGGATGCTGTGCGGCGGACTACGGCTGACCACGATGGACCTGACGCTGATGCCCCGCAACCTGGTCGAGTCGGTGGAGCGTGAAGGGCGTCAGGCGTGGTTGGCGACGCTCTCCTCTTCCATCGAAGACTTGAGCAGACGTTGGTCGCTGGTAGTCGGCGCACCCTTCCAGCCCGGTGGTCAAACGGCCTGGGTTGCCCCGGCGCGAGATGCGGACGGTAACGAGCGGGTCCTAAAGGTGGCGTGGCGGCATTGGGAGGCTTCACATGAAGTCGACGGCCTTCGCCAGTGGGACGGTGCCGGTGCGATCCGGCTGCACGCCCATGCGGAACTGGACGACACCGTCGCCCTGTTGCTCGAGCGGTGCCTGCCTGGCGACTCGTTGGCTTCCCGACCCGAGACCGAGCAGGATGTCATCGTCTCCGGGCTGCTGCGCCGGCTGTGGCTGACGCCCGCCTTGGGCAATTTTCGGCCACTCCAGGTCATGTGTGAGGCGTGGGCGGACGAGTTCGAGGCGAAGAGCGGCCGGGTCCGGACGGCTCTCGACCCCGGTCTTGCTCGCGCGGGCATCCAACTCTTTCGGATGCTTCCCACGACGGCGAACAAGACCGTGCTGCTGTGCACGGATCTGCATGCGGAGAACGTGCTGGCGGCCGAGCGCGAACCCTGGCTCGTCATCGACCCCAAACCCCACCTAGGCGATCCCACCTACGACGCCCTGCAGCACATGCTGAACTGCGGGGACAGGTTGGGAGCCAACCCGGCTGCCCTTGCTCGACGAATGGCCGAGTTGCTCGGGCTCGACCCGGAGCGCCTCCTGCTCTGGCTGTTCGCACGTTGCGTACAGGAGTCACCCGATCGGCCCGAGCTCGCACTTGTCGCCCGGCGGATCGCTCCGACGTAGTCAGCAGGACCATCTGTCGGATCTCCACAGAGCTACAGCGCGGGCAGCCTCCACGCCTCGTCGAAGCCACCTCTACACACGGTGAGCTGCATCTGAGTCCCGTTGGTCCCGTTGCTCGTCGGGTCAAGCAGGCAGTAGGGCGTGCGGTTCAGCGTTGAGGCACCCTGGTTGACGAGGCCGAAGCGGGAGCCCACCCTCCAGAGCTGGGTCGTGCCGCCGTCGCAAGGATTGAGCACGACATTGACGGTGCCGGTCTGGCTCGCGCTCGCGCTGTCCAGGCAATGGCCGTTGATCTGAATCGTGCCGTTCGACTCGATCGTCCATCGCTGCTCGGGGTCGCCGGAACAGGTCATGAGCTCAACCGGAGTGCCCGCCGTGACCGAGTCGCCCGCGTCGTCGAGACATGGGATCTGCTCGTCGACCTGAATTTGCTCCGGCCAAATCTCACCGTTGGCAGGCGGCGAGGGTGGTCCCTGCGCAGCAGGCAACGGCCACACCTGGCTTGTCGCACCGTCACAGGTCCAGATCTGCAGCGGGTTGCCGTTCACGGTGCTCCTCCCTGTGTCGGCCAAGCAGACTTGGCTGCGACCAGCAGCAGCAGTGGCGCCCACGTTGACAAGGGTGTTTCCTGCCCCTTGGATCCATCGCTGGGTCCGAGTGCCCGCGCACGTGCGCAACTCGACCGGCGTCCCGCTCGGCGTGGCGCCTGCGGACGTATCCAGGCAGAGGCCGTTGATCTCGACCGTGCCGTCCCCTTCGACCGTCCAGTTCTGCTCGGCGTCGTTCACGCAGATGCGCAGTTCGACTGGAGTGCCGCTCGTTGAGCTGTTGCCCGGATCGTCCATGCACATCGGGTTGCCGGTGTTCGCACCATCCTCATCGGTGAACAGCCCAGATGGGACGGGACCCCTGGGGGTGGCGGACGTCGTGGGAGCGATCGGGAAGATCGCCTCCTCGCTGTGATAGGCGCCGGCGATGTTGTCGACGTCGGTTCCTTGTATCAAACCGGCCTTCGCATCGTCGTAGGTGTTGGCGGGGAACGTGTTGAGGTACATCGTGCCGTCCCCGCGCAACGTCTGCGGGTGCCACCATGGCAGACCGATTCCCGTGTTGGCGTCGAGCGCCGACAAGCCGTCAACCAGGGAAGCGTTCGGCTCACAGACGTAGTTCTTGCCGCAATAGTTGTTCACCCAGCGATTGTGGCCGCCGGCGTAGACGACGCCTCCGGCCACGGCCACGGCGTAGAACGAGTCGTCGCCTGCCCAGTCGACCCACGACGGTGGCACGTTGCGCACCTCGCCACTGCTCCAGGCGAGCGAGGCGGCGCCCGTATTGAACCTGGCAACCGCGTCGCAGACGCCGAACGGCGTGGATCCATCGCCGGACAGGCCGGTAGCCGCGGTCACGATGAAGCTTCCCTCGGGAGAGCTGGCGATGCCACGTATGTAGTCATGCTCATATTGACAGCCGTTGGCAAGAATTGGCGCCTTGAAGACCGTCAAGTGGGCAGACCCGCCGATAGTCGTCCCGGTGTCGACAATGGCCAGCCTCGGCCGATACTGCCCGTCCACTTGCAAGAACGACCCAGCAAAAGCTAGGTGGCCGCCATCGGGCGACAGCGCCATCGCGCCGATCCTGTCCGCCAGGCCGGCGATCGGATCGCCTACGGTGAAGGCGAAGGAGTTGTCGAGAGCACCGGTGGAGGCGTTCAGCCGGGCGACGTCATCCACTTTGGTGTGATTGGCGAACGCACTGACACCGTCCACACCGGTGAACTGGCCGCCGACATACAGCGCCTTGTGGTCAGGGCTGAGGGCGAGGGCCTGCACTTGGTTGTCCACGTTCCCGTCGAAGCCGCTCACGACCGAACCATCGGCTGTTGTTCCTGAAGTCACGCCGGGGCGGACGTTCAATTCGACGAGTCCCCCGTGAGTGACGCCGTTCACTGTCGAGAATTGCCCTCCCACATAGATCGTGTCATCTGGTCCCGCCACCACGGACCAGGCGGGGCCGGCATTGAGGACTGGAACGAAGTGGGGATCGATCTGCCCACTGCCGGCCGAGTAGGCGAAGATGTCGTCTCGCTTGACCTGTGTCCCCGGGGCGCACAGCTCTCCTGAGACCACCGGCGGCCGACAGACTTCGGTGAAGGCGCCGACGGCAACTATGTCGCCATTCACATACGCCGTGTCGTACACCTCCGATTGACAGCCGATTACGCCAGTACCGAAGAACGTGGTGTTGCAATACCTCTCTCCGACCTCCGGGCCACCGGAGACCTCCGGCGTCCAACTCTCAGGCGTCTGCGACACGACACTCGCCAGCTGCTGTGATGCTCCAGCCGACAGGGCGAAACCGAGGGACGCCAACGCGACGGTGACGGCCCCGCCGATCGAGGTTGTGAGCCTTACTTTGCGGTGCATCGAAGCCCTCCATCGGCTACCGCGTGAGACCTGCCGATCAGCCCGGATCGAGAGAAGGGTCACGCATCACTGACACTCTTAGCACGGAGCGCCGTGATGATAGTGGCTCCTCATCGCCCGGCTACCGACCGGTGACAGAGGCTGACTGGTGCGCAGTGCGGACGGGTTCGCTGACGGTGTGCTTGCCACATCGATGACCACGGCCCACGTGCGAGCGGGCCTGACGAGTGCTCCACCGCAGTCACCGGCACGTACGCTCGCAGTGTGACGGGCAAGATCTCAGACCACGCGGCCGGGCTGCCGCGTCAGCCTGGTGGTCCGGCAAGCGCCACCGGGGGGCGACCCGGTCGGCACGCTGCCTCACGGATAGCGTCGCGCGCCGCCAGCGGAGCGGGCCGGGGTGCCTCGGCGGGGGCACAGCGACTCACCGTGCTATTCGGCGGGCCCGCCCGAACCAGGGTGATCGTCGTACTCGCCTGCGTGCTCGCCCTCGCCAGTGCCGACGCCGCCACCGTGGGGGCCTCGGCCATCGAGCTCGTCCACGGCCTCCACATCAACAATGCGGATGTGGGCCTCCTCGTCGCAGTCAGCTCGCTCGTCGGTGCAGTGGCGTCCATACCTTTCGGAATGCTGGCCGACCGCGTGCGACGCACGTGGACGTTGTCCTTCGCCGTCGCGCTGTGGGGCGTGGCGATGCTCCTAAGTGCCACCGCCCGCTCCTTCGGTGGCCTCCTGTTCTGGCGCCTCTGGCTCGGAGTGGTCACGGCCGCCGCCGGCCCGGCGGTCGCGTCCCTCGTGGGCGACTATTTCCCGAGCGGAGAGCGCGGAAAGATCTACAGCTACATCCTCACCGGGGAGCTCGTCGGCGCCGGCGCCGGGTTCGCCATCACGGGCGATGTGGCAGCGCTGTCATGGCGGGCGGCCTTTGTGATCCTCGCCCTGGCGGCCTTTCCCCTGGCCTGGCTCCTCTTCCGGCTACCCGAACCCGTACGCGGCGGCGCCGGAGTGCTCACGCCGGCAGGGCGGCCAGGTGCTGCGACGGCAGGTGAGGGTGAGCTTGGTGAGCCGGGTCCAGGTCGCCACTACAAGCGCTCAGAAGACGAAGAACCCCAAGTCACCGGGCGGCCGCAGGTCACCGACGCCCAACGCCTCGCGGCGGAGCGAGGGATCGCGCCTGACTACCGACTTGTCCGCCTGGCCGAGCGCAAGGGTATCGGCCTCATCTCGGCCATTCGCTACGTGCTCGCTGTGAAGACGAACGTCTCTCTCATCATCTCGAGCGCGTGTGGCTATTACTTCCTCGCCGGCGTGGCGACCTTCGGGGTCGAGTTCGTGCGCAACCACTATCACGTGAACGCCACCCTCGCCAACTTGCTGATGATCGTCGTCGGCGGAGGAGCGGCGATAGGCGTCATGACGGCTGGACCGGCAGCAGACGCCTGGCTGCGCCGGGGGCGTCTGAATGCCCGCATAATCGTCGCTGCCATCGCCGCCACGGCCACCGTCGTTCTCTTCATACCGGCGCTCCTCAGCAGCAGCATCGTGGCGGCGCTCCCATACGTCATCTTTGCCGCCGGCGCCCTCTCGGCCCAGAACCCGCCCATCGATGCAGCCAGGCTCGACATCATGCCTGCCAACCTGTGGGGACGCGCCGAGGGTATCCGGACGTTCCTGCGCACGATGGCTCAGGCTCTGGCGCCCCTGCTGTTCGGGCTTCTCTCCGACCAGATCGGCCTGCAGGCGACCTTCATCGTGATGCTCCTGCCGCTCGCTGGGAGTGCCTTCTTCCTCTTCAGGGCCATGCGCACTTATCCGGGCGATGTTGCGACGGCGGCGGCGGCTTCGGGCACGCCGGACGCAACAGCCGCCTGAGGGCTCGCGGAGATCCATCCTCGGGGCCAACAGGCCGGCAAACCCACGACCGTCGAGTGCATCGAAGGGCTACGGCGGCCGGAAGCTGGCGTTCCAGGACAGAGTGCCGGAGCCGTGGTGGTATGACATGACCCATAACAGAGACGGACAGCTCCGGCAAGGCTGACGGCGTTCCGCCCCCGCGGCGGGCGGAGGACTTCGACGGTGCATACGCCGGGACACCGCCGTGGGACATCGGGCGCCCTCAGCCCGCGTTTCTCGCCCTTGCCGAGGCGGAAAAGCTTGTCGGTCCCGTGCTCGACGTAGGATGCGGGACCGGCGAGCACGCCCTGATGGCCGCCGGCCGCGGGCACGAAGCCACCGGCGTCGACACCGCCCCGACAGCGATAGGAATTGCCAAGGGCAAGGCGGCGGAGCGGGGCCTCGAAGTCCGCTTCCTCGTCAAGGACGCCCGCGATCTGGCATCTCTCGACGAGCAATTCACGACGGTCCTCGACAGCGGGCTGTTCCACGTGTTCGAGGATGAGGACCGCGGCCGTTTTATCGAGAGCTTGCGGGCTGTCATCCCCTCTGGCGGTCGCTACCACATGCTGTGCTTCAGCGACTCCCAACCAGGTGACTGGGGTCCACGCCGCGTGGCAGAGAGCGAGATTCGGTCCAGCTTCGCCGACGGATGGGAGGTGGAGTCGGTCGTGCCCACCAGGATGGATCTGACCCTCAGCCACGATGGCGTCGCGGCCTGGCTCTCCACGGTGCGGCGGGCCTGAGAGAGCGGTGCCCCCGCCGGGCGGCACAATGAGAGACGGCGTGACAACCCGACGCCGGAAATGTTATTTCGCCCGGTCGTTCAAGCTCTGCCCGGAGAACGCCGATACCTGCATCGGCGGAAGGTTCCCATCCAAATGTTCTCCAAGAAGCTCTCGTTCACGATCATTCGCGGCATCGTTGCCCTAGCGGTGGTGACGCTCGTCCTCATCCCAGCCACCCTGGCGAAGGCATCAACACCAGCCAGCTCCACCCTCCTCGGGTCGTCGGTCTCGTCACCTTCCGATTTGGCGGCCAAGACGTCCCAGTTCGGCCGTTTGCACGTCGTGCGGGTCTACCTCCCCGGGTTGCCCCCGACAGACGCCTGGAGCACCGGGCTCGCCGGGGCCAACGCTTCGGCTGTCGTCGTCTCGTTCAAGGCCCTCCCGGCCGCCATCATCTCAGGCGTTGACGATGCCGCTCTGGCGAACTTCTTCGACACCGCCCCGAGAGACCGCCCCGTCTACTACGTCTACTGGCACGAGCCGGAAGACAACATCGCCGCCGGTCAGTTCAGCTTGGCGGACTACCTGACCGCATGGGGCGATGTGGTCGCGCTGGCCAACAAGGCACACAACGTCGACCTTCATTCGACCCTCGTGCTGATGGGCTTCGACGTCCTGCCGCACTCAGGGCGCGACTGGAAGAGCTACTTGCCGCCGGGGAACATCATCTCCACGATCAGCTGGGACGCCTACCCCGTAAACGGGGAGGGCACCCCCTCGCCGGCGTCGTTCATGGGCGCTGATGTGGCGGCGGCCAAAGCCGCCGGCATGCCCTTCGGCTTCAGCGAGTTCAACACCACCACTCTCGCCGGTCGCGCCGCCTGGCTGACATCAGTGGGTGCCTACATCCTCGCCAGCGGCGCCCTGTACGGAACCCTCTACGACGCCACCGAGAACGGGGGCATCGGTGGGTCGGGCACCTTCATCATCTCCGACGTGCCGTCGGAGAATGCTTGGAAGGTCGCCGTAGCCGACGGCACGGGTGACACGCAGCCGCCGACCGTGCCGCAGGGCTTGACCGGGAGTGCAGTCAACGACAACGAAGTCCACTTGACCTGGACCGCCTCCACCGACAACGTCGGAGTGGCCGGTTACATCATCTCCCGCAATGGCAGCTGGGCCGGCAGCTCTGCCACGGCTTCGTTCACCGACGGCGGCCTCTCCCGGGCGACGACCTACAACTACTCTGTGTACGCCTACGACGAGGCGGGCAATACGAGCACCGCCAGCAGCCCGGCGTCGGTCACCACGCTCGACACCGCGCCGCCGAGTGTCCCAACCGACCCCACTGCCTTCGTGGCGATCACCCAACTGAGGTTGAGCTGGACCGTCTCGACGGACAGTGCCGGCACCGTGGCCGGCTACTACATCTACTGCGATGGGAGGCGCCTCGGCGCTACGGGTGCGAGCAACTTCCTGTCCACCCAGCTCAGGCAGGGAACTACGTATGACTACACCATCGCGGCTTTCGACACTGCGGGCAATATGAGCGGTCAGAGCGTTTCTCTCGCGGCGACGACGCCGACGCTGTCCCGAGGGCCGTTGCGAGGCTTCAGCTCGCCGCCGACACTCGGCCCGAACGAGAACTCCTTCGGGGTGGCGATCGTTCAGTACGGGCTGAAGTGGCTGGGGTTCTATTCTCAGACCGGCGTGGTGAACGGTCACTACGGTCCGGGCACCGACGCTGCGATCCGGGCGTTCCAGAGGCGGTACAACTGCCAGCCGCCCCACAGCGAGGCGCACTTCGGTTCGGGGTCGTGGGATGCATTGACGAGCGCCCGGGGCTCGGCAACCTCTCTGCCCACACTGGTGTGGAACGAGAGCTCCTTCGGCGTCGTGATGGCGCAGTACGCCTTGCAGCGGCTCGGCTACTACCCGCGCTCGAGCGCCCTGAACGGTCACTACAACTCGGTCACCGACAGCGCCATCCGGGCGTTCCAGAGGCGCTACAAC
>Ga0182024_10017672_pt1 | contig 13355 bp, 12 predicted proteins | sample P32metaG_FD_120480 | JGI IMG/M metagenome (GOLD analysis project Ga0182024, IMG submission 120480) | Permafrost microbial communities from Stordalen Mire, Sweden - P3-2 metaG (Illumina Assembly) | ecosystem: Environmental > Terrestrial > Soil > Wetlands > Permafrost | place: Sweden: Stordalen...
AATCGGACTCGTGATCGCCCTTTGCGGCTTGATAGTGCACACCATAATCCGTCGCCAGACTCGCACAGTTGCTAGCGTGCTCCTTGTAGTGGTACTCCTCATGCTATTGGCGATAGGTGCCATACCTACCGACCGCATCGAGACAAGGTATAGCTTTTTTCTCTACCCCCTAGCGCTAATTCTCGCAATGACCGCTTTAGCTTCATGGAGCGAGGAGTGGCTTGGCGACCGGCAGGCACTCGTGCTTACAAGCCTGGTCGGGTTGACGCTTTTCGCATTGTCCGAGGATTTTCAACCAACGCATATTGCTCATGTCGATAGTGCGGGAACTGTCTTCCGGATCGGAATGGCACCCACGATTGCCGACCACTACTATCACCGCAGTGATACTCCAGGGGCAGCACAATGGCTTGCCTTGCATGTGCATCAAAACGATATCGTGCTAAACAGCGTTCCAAACGTCGACGAGTACTACCACCGCGTGGACTATTTCTTTTTGGACGTGGGGGATCCGCGCTACGAAACCTACGCCTGTCGCGGGGGTACCGAAGATCGGTGGACGCAGCGGCCATTGCTGTATACGATGGACGCGCTACGCGCTAACGTTGCGACTGGGCATCGTTTGTTCCTCATAGTCTATCCGAGTCAAACAAAGGCCGTGCTGACAGAGGCGAAACTGCGCGGGTGGTCGGCCGCCCTTGCGTGGGTCTCCGTTGATGGCGGAATCAATGTGATCGTTCTGGAAGCATGACCTCCGGCAAGGTGCGACTTTGTATCGTCACCCCGCATGAGCAGGCCGGCGGTGCCGAATACCAAATAAAATGCCTCATTGACACACTGGCGCACGCCGGCCGCCACGAGATTTTTTACCTCGCACGCCACGTCGCCTCACGACTTCCAACCAGTGACTACCATGTCGTAAAAATTGGTCGTGGCAACCGGATACCGCGTTTTGGTTACCTAACGGATGCAATGCCATTGGCGCGCGCGCTGCAACGCATAGCCCCGGATCTGCTGTATCAACGAGTTGGCTGTGGCTATACAGGCATCTGCGCATGGTACGCGCGCAGGCATGGCGCACGTCTGACGTGGCACGTGGCCAACGACGTCGAGGTTTCCCGCCATGACCTAGACTCTGGTCGCAATCCCTTGCGACCCTGGTTGGAGAAGCGAGGAATCGAATACGGCATCCATCACGCCAACCATATCGTGGTGCAAACGCAGCACCAAGCGGAACTATTGCAGAGGAATTACGGACGCAAAGCCGACCTCATCATCCCCAATTTTCACCCGCTACCTGTAGAGGTGATCGACAAGACGCACTCTCTATCGGTGATTTGGATTGCCAATTTTAAGCCTTTTAAGCAACCCGAGGCCTTTGTGCGCTTAGCAGCCAACCTGCGAAATCTGCAGGATGTGCGCTTTGTCATGGTAGGCGCGCCTGCCACTGGATCGGGCGATCGCCAGTGGAGCGAGGCGTTGATGACAGCCATCCGGTCGACGCCGAATCTGGAGTACTTGGGTCCGAAAAGTCAACGTGAGGTCAACGAACTGTTAGCCCGCGCCCACATTTTTGTCAATACCAGCGTGTTCGAAGGATTTGCGAATACATTTATCCAAGCATGGATGCGCGAGGTCGCAGTTGTAAGCCTTCATGTTAACCCTGACGGCGTGCTTGATCGTCACGCTATCGGGATTCATGCGGGCTCCGAGGACAAGCTGATACTTGCCGTCAAGAGTTTGATCGAAGATCCTGCGGCGCGCGCTGCTTATGCGGCGCGCGGGCGGCTCTATGCCACCCAGTTTCACTCCATGCAGAACGCTCAGAAGCTTGTTCGGCTCATAGAGTCGGGAACGGTTGTCCAACCGACCACATGACGGCCCCGCTCCAAAATCTAATAGTACAGCGAGATCGTTGCCCGAGCTGCGGCGCAGTCGAGTTTCATCGCATTACGCGCGAGCCATTTGATACGGGTGCGCTGAGAGTCTTTTTTGAAACTCACTACGAGGGCCGTGCCAACATAACCGCTCTGAAGGGTTATGAATACGACGTCGTTCGTTGCGTAACATGTGGGCTTGCATACCAGAGAACAGTCCCGGCTGGGGATCTCATTAATCAGATATACGAAGTATGGATCCCTCCAGGAGAGCGCGAAAGGCTGCACAAGTTATACATACTAAGTGATTTTTCTTATTGGGCCGAGCAGGTCCAATTCATTGTGCAGCATTTCAAGTTGCCGCCGCACGCCGTGCGTATTTTGGATTTCGGCATGGGGTGGTCTGAATGGGCCCTTATGGCCAAGGCATTCGGCTGCCAGGTGGCGGGTTCCGAACTGTCAACGGCACGGCTGGAGCACGCACGGTCGCTTGGCATCGAGACCCTGACTTGGGAAGAGCTTTCAAGTCGAAAGTTTCACTTTGTAAACACGGAGCAGGTTTTCGAGCACCTAATTGACCCTCTGGGAGTTCTGAAACACCTCGTGCAATCCCTCGACGAGGGAGGGGTTCTAAAAATCAGCGTACCAAACTGCCGAAGTGCGCTGCGCAAGCTCTCTAAGGGTCGCGGCTTCAGTTCCCTTTCGCCTGACGACATTGTTCAGCTCGAGCCGCTGGAACACGTTAATTGCTTCGAACACCGTTCCCTGGTGGCACTCGCCCGGCACGCCGGCTTGCGGCTGCTGCAGCCGCGCCTAAGGCTCATCTATAACAGTTCGTCGGGATGGCTGAATCCAAGGCGTGCGCTGCATTTGGCGCTACGGCCCATTTACAGGCATGTATTCCCGAAAAGCACCTATCTGTTCTTTGTCAAGGAAGAGCGGATTGGTGGCATCCGGCCACTTTAAGCAGTTCTTGCTCCACTCGATCCGCGATCAGTCCGTAGGCCCGATGTTCGAGAGCATACTGCCGGCCGCGCTCCCCCATCGCGCGCGCAAGCTCTGGCGCGCGCAGCAGCAAGACGATTGCGCCCGCGAACGCGCCTTCCTTATAGGGCACACAGTAACCGCCGCCGCTTTGTTCAATAACCAGTCGCTGCTCTGGATGATCGTTGGCGACAACAGCCTTGCCCATGGCCATATATTCAACGAGCTTCGTCGGAGAGGTGGAATTGAGGATGGGCGTGGGAAAAAACGGCGACACGCACACGTCGGCCTCAAAAACATAGCGTAATGCCTCGTGTTGGGAAAGCCTGCCGGTCAACACGAGTGACGATAGGACGCCCAAGCGAGTGGCCTCGTCAATCAACTCTTGCTCGTCGCGCGGGTCGTCGCCGCTGCCGACCAAGTACAGTTTCACGTCCGGCAGTTCCTGCTGTACCGCCGCCAGCACGCGGACCATAAATGCGAGCCGCCTCGCCCTGGCGAGAGTCCCCAGATACAGAATGGAGCGCTGGCTGGCGGGGATTACCTGCCGCTCCGTCGACTCTGGAATCGCAAAGCTCGCCAAGCGGATACCCATCGGGACTGCAGTCATCTTGGCCGCGGGAATACCTCTGCCGGCCACGTCGCGGCGCATCTGTTCGCTCTGTACAAAAATGTGGTCCGCAACGGGAAGAATAATGCGATACAGGATGACGCTGAAAACGCTTCCGCGGATCCAATATAGAATCGGATAACGGCCCGTACCATCACGCGCTCCGAGAAGCGAGGCTTCGGGAAACGGATACGACAGCCAGTACACAAAGCGCTTGCGAAACAATCGCGCCGCCACCGCCGCGAAAATGCCGGCCAGGAATTTGTCTTTTACCGCGATGAAATCATAATCTCCGCTACGCAACCGCGCGAACAGCTTCATGTCGTGCGCAATGCCCAGCCAGTGCTTGCGCACCCGTCTCAGGAGCGACGTGCCAAGATCCGTTGGCCCTACCCAGACTTTTCCGCCCGCCCATGCAGCGACATAGGCACGCGAGCAGGCAACCTCACTCTGCAAGATCCAGTCGATCCGATGGCCGCGGCCCGCGAGCTCTTCGCCGAACAGCACCGCGACATCAACCCGCCGCGGCGGATAGTTGTCCGAGGAAACCCCGAGCATGCGGAAGAACCGCCTCGGCGTGACGCGCTGGGGCACCTGCGCCATTACTTCACTATCGGCATGTGCAGCCCGAGGCGCCGCAGCATGCCCGCCTCGCGACCCCCCAGGACGGCAGCAAGAAGCGCCCGGTCGGTCAAGGAAATTGCCGGAGTGCGCAGATAGAGCAGCGCCGCTGCACCGCAGACAGCGACTCCTATGATGAGCTGCACGAGCGGCGGCACATCCAGTATTGCCTTGAGCGCACAGCATGCCGCCACCGCCGTGCCCCATACCAGCAACCCACTCAGCAACGCACCGCGCGCGTTGGTCCAGATGGCTCGACGACGCACATGCCACCATATAAAGAAGTTTTTCAGGGTCTGCGCAGAACCGCTCGCAATTGCCGCGCCATATAGACCTGCTAGGGGCAGCAGCGCCAGTAATGCTACAACGTTGTAGATGGCGAATACCTTGCTCAACAAGATGATTCCCGGTCGCTCCTCATATTCTGCTACCAGTGAGACTGGATTCGCGATCACATTGACCATTCCGAATGCTGCTATCAACGGCAGCAACCAGGAATATTCAATGAACTTCCCGCCGAAGATCACCGTAACAATTTGGGCGTGATATGCAACTGCAAACGCCAAGACCGGCCAGTGCACCAGCAGATTCGCGTTGAGCAGCAGGGAGAAATCGCGCGGTATGCGCGCGTCGGCCTTGTCCTGTGGAATTGCGAAAAACATTGGCTGCACAACATTATCGAAGAGACGTGTCGGGATCAGTTGGCTCGCCATTTCGTTCAGTCGGACGTAAAAAGAATAGGCACCCACTGCGACGGGATCGAGAAATGCCACAATAAAGAAATTATCGCTTTGCGAGGAAAGTATCAGCGTGCCCGCGTCGTTGAAGTTGTTGTAAAAGGCGTACCGAAAGAGCCGCCGCCGCTCCTGCGCGGTCGGCCGAAAACGCGGCGTTCCTCTTGGCAGGCCGCAATAGCGCAAATGGGCCGCCTTCGCACATGCGTAGGCGAGCGCATAGGCGAGCGTATCCGCGACAATCACGTTGCGCAGGGTCGTGGCGTGGAACGCTAAGAGTGCGGCATACATCAAAAGCTTGCCGCTCGACAGTACGCTGGTTGCGCCCACACTGAATCGATGCAGCATGTGCGACGCCAACGTCAGCTGCAGAATGTTCACCTGAAAGTGCAGCAACAGGAGAATGCTGAAAAGCGCAAACTCCGTCCGGTAGGGAGTGAGCTTGAAAAGCGGGGCCGCAAAGTTCCAGCTCAGCAGGATTATGCCGAGAACCGCCAGGTTCATCGCCAGCCGACTCGTGGCCACGATCCGCACCAACCAGGCTGCCGCCGCAGTGTGTCCTGCTTTGAGATATTCAGGCTGGAAGCGGCGCAAAGTCTGCTCAAGACCGAGCGACGCCAAAGTACTGATTAGCGGAATAAATGCGTAGAGCAGGCTGTATATGCCGAAGTCTTGCTTCGACAGACCACGAACCAGCACGACGTAGCCCAGGACCGTTGCGGCTTGGGCAATCGCGCGGAAGCTTACGGTATGGAACAGCGATCGACGTGCCCTATCGGGGGTATAGAGCGCCATCAGGGCAACCACATCGGTATGATTTCTGCCGGTGTCAGTACCGAGTCGGCCTCGGTATGCCCCGATCAGCTCTTCGCCGCACCGTAGCCGTAAGCGTAATCGTAGCCGCGCGCGCCGAGATTTTCACTGGACCGATTGAGAATGACGCCTGCACTGGTAAAGTCCGCAAGCAGTGCCTTAGCGCGCACGAGGGAATCGCGCCGCGTCTTGCCTTCGGATACGACAAGAAGTGTGGCATCTACCCGCGGCGCAACCAGCAATGCCTCGTCGGTGAGCAGTACCGGCGGCAAGTCAATCAGCACAATGGGGTTGTCCGCTACTCCCTTGATGTAATCGATCAGATCCTCAAGGCGCCGCCCTGCGAGCAGCTCAGAGGCGAATCCCGTCGTGCTGGTGCTGCCCGCGATGGCGAGATTTTCCGGACCAATACAGAAGAACATGCCCTCCGCGCCCGCCTGACCCGCGAAAAACCCAGTGAGTTCCCGCGGTGGCTGGACTCCCAGGTATCTGCAGACGCTCGGATTGCGCATGTCCAGATCGACGAGAAAGACGCTGGTCGTTCGGTCTCGGGCGATGTTCAGGGCCAGGTTGATCGCGGTGAGGGACTTGCCCTCGCCGGCCTCAGGACTCGTGATGGCGAGCGTTGTCCAATTGTTCGTGTTTACCGTGTGTAAAAGTCGCGTTCGCACCATGCGGTAGGCCGCGCCGACATGCGCATTTCCTGCAAGTCGGGACTCCGGCATCGCAATGCGATTGCGCTCCGCGAGGGCGCGGTCAACCTGTAATTGTGGGAACGCGAGTTTACGCGGCGTAACCGCATCGGCGCGATCACGCGTAGAACGGCGCCTTGACGCACTTGCGGCGGGCGCGACCGGCACATAAGGCTGGCCTGCCTTTGCCGTCTGCGCCAGCGCCTGCGACTGCTTCAGCTTCTCAAGTGCTCGTTCGATGACCATACTGTGGCTCAATTAGACATGCTGGGAGGTGTCGCTGGGTTCGCATCAATGCCTGGCGAGCACAGTTGCAGCTACGAAAAGCGCGGCTGCCGTAAATCCGACAAGCGCCGATGCCCATGCGAATCGTTGCCGCCGCAGATCCCGCGGATTCAGAAGCTTCGGGATGCTGCCGAGTGCATTCGTTTGCATGATTATCTGCAGGTCATTGCTACCTCGCAAAGTCGGATCTGAGGCGTCGACTGCCGCTGCAATTCCGAATGCTATACCGCATCCCAGAACCGCGCCGAGGAGAATGATGCCCAGACGATTCGGTGAGTATGGTTTGCTCGGCGGAGCCGCTGCCCGCAACAAAGTAAAGCGTTCGCCGCGCGCCTCGGTCTCAAGCGACTGGGCAAGCGCCGCATTTTTCATCTTGTTCTGCACATCAGCGTAGCTGTTTTGCAGGTTTTCGTGCGCGCGCGCGATCTGGGTGTACTCGCGCTCCACGTTGGGCGCCGTCGCCAGATTCTTCTCGAATAAGCCAAGCGATGCGCGCGCCTGCGCTTCCTGTGCGCGCAGCGAGCTCACTTGCCGGCGCACGCCCGTCAGCTGACTCTGAATCGCGAGGTAATCCGGATTGTCGGGTGCCGCACCGCTTGCCGACCCTGCACCCGCCCCCTTTGCGAGAAGGTCCGCCACGGCGCGCCGCAGACGCTTGACGTCGGGATGCTCGGGTGTGTACTTCTGTTCGGCCTCGGCAAGCTCTCCGCGCGTTTTAGCAAGCTCCTTATTCCAGTCACTCACGGCACCGACGAGGCTCGGGCTGATGCTCGCTAGCTGAAGCTGAAACTGCGCTTCTTGCTGCTCGGCCTGAATGATGTCGTGCTGCAGCGTATCGAGGTCGCGCCGCGTGCGATCCTCACCCGCTAGATTGCGCCCCTCTGCGTCGGGCAGTGCATCGCCGTACTTCGCCTTGAACTGTGCCAGCTTCCGTTCTGAGGCGTCCATCTCCTGCTCGAGCTGCTTGGCCTGCGCCTCAAGGAACTGATAAGCCTCGCGTGAAGCTTCAGCGCGCGTGCGCTGATTGAACGTGACGAATAGATCAACAAGCTTTTGATCTACGACCGCTGCGAGTTCCGGATCGGGGTTGATGTAATGAAGGGAAAATGCCTTCGATTGTTCGACCGGTTGGAACGTGAGCGGATCCACACGCTCTATGGAACTGTCCTCGAGGATCTCGTTGGCCTTCTGCGCCGGGCTCATGTTCCCCAAATTCGGATAGGGATCGATCTGCTTGACGACCTGCAGGAGGCTCTCCTTTGTCATGACCTTACGCCGCAGCAATTCGAGCTGCTGCGCCGCGCGGTCGGGGTTGTCATCTTCCTGCGTGACTGTCGTAGCCACCATATTCTGCGGAAGCGATGAATCCTCGAGCATGATCGTGCCGGACGCTCGATATTTCGGCGGCAAAACGTAGGCGACAAAGACTGCAATCAACAAGCTCGCAGGAATGATGGTGAACAGGTAGCGTCGGCGTCTGCGCAACAGCCCCTTGTAGTCGCCAATCGTTCGTCCGGTCTCGGCGACGTTCATCTGGTATCCCTGGGGAGGGGCGGTTCCAGCCCCCGGTAACCGAAGGTGAGGAGCACTCCGTTGCTGTAGGCGAGGTCCGCGACGCCTACATCCGCTGCGCGAGCGAAGATGTAGCCGAGTTGCACGTACCATGTGGGCGTCATATCAAAGTGCAGATACAGCTCGGCATTCACGCGATGCTCTGGCTGCGTTTCGGCCGCGAGAGCATTACCGATGACCTCCGTATCCGTAACACGAACTGCGCCTGAGAATGAAAGTCGAGCACTCAGCGGGCGGTAGTATTGGGCGCGAATCTGATTAAGTGCCACGCGACCACCGATGCTGCTCGGCTCGAGGAACCGGCCAATGCTGAATTGCACACTGCCGATTCGATACTTGTGAGTGCCCACCCATTCGAGTCCCCAAGATGTAGCGCTCTGCGGGCTAAACCCGAGCATATCGATTTGATTGCGCTCCACGCGCAGTAGTACTGACATGCGCGTTACATTGGATGTCTTGTAGTTGTACGTTAAGGCAGCGCCTTCCGTATCGGTCGTATTCGTCCCGCCAGTTTCCTGGTACCGGGAGTAATATGGCCCGATCCCAATTGAAGATCGCGGACCTGTGTCGTAGTTCAGAGTGACGCCGGCGTAGGGACTCGTGTAGTCGACAGTCTGGCCTGGCGTCTGCACGCTGTACCTGACGGAATTAACACGGAAATCGCCCTCCAGGTCAAAGCGCGGGGCGAAGTTATAATCAAAACCCGGATCGACCTCGTAGCTCTCGCGCGTGATACCGGTCCTCACATTGGAGGTGGCGATGGTATCCGGGCTGGTAGGCGTCAGATCGTTTGCGTAGGATGCGTGGCCGAATTCCGTGTAATACGAGTCGTCGCGCCGGTAAGCGGCGAGCAGCGTGTAGTCGGCCTTGAGCGTTTTGAAGTCAGACTTAAAAGCGACATTACCGCTCGTCCAGTCAAATCCAAGCTGCGGAACGTCCGTATATGAGATCTGCGCCGTAAGGTCCATGTAGTTGCGCTCGGTGAGGTCTCGCAGTTCCGCGCCGACGAGGCCGCCGTAGCTGGCGGCGCTGCGCGGAGGCCGCGCCAACAAGCGGTTGCTATCCCACTCAGCCGTGGCGTTTCCGAATGGAACAAGATTTATCTCCTGCGCTGCAGCCGGCCGCATGCCGACGCACAGCGCAGGAACCACGATTGCCACCGCAAGTACCGCCGCCGGTCGCATGGGTGAGTTACGGTACAACGACGACATCGCCAGCCTCAAGTTGTATGTTCTCATTGAGATTGCGACCTTTCACGACCTCGCTGTAATGAAACTGAATGACGCGCTGTGCAGCGCCGTTGCCGCGGAGCACGATGATGCCGTTGAGGCCGGCGAACGGCGTCATGCCGCCCGCGACTGTCAGCGCCTGCAGCACGTTCATGCGCGGGTTCATCACGAACGAGCCCGGCTTGGTTACCTGGCCGATGACGTAGATCCTGTAGCCGTCGAGCTCCTTCACGGCCGCGGTGACAACAGCCTCCGGAATATAGGTTTTTAGTTTATTCGTGATTTCTACCTGAACCTGCGCGATGGTGCGTCCGGATGCCTGGATCTCGCCGGCGAGCGGGAAGGAAAACTTTCCATCCGGCCGTACGATCACTGTTTTCGTGAGCTCCAATTCCTTCCACACTGCGATATCGATTTGATCGCCGGGATTTAGCGTGTAATCGGGGAGCTGCTGCGCATTTCCCGGCAACGACACTGCGGCAGCTGCGAGCAGGCACCCAACAAGCAATATGACCTTGCGGACCCGAATCGCGATCGTCGCCATAAATTGCCCCTCGTTCCGAATCGTTGGAAAACTATGAAATCGTACAGTCGGTGGGCTAGATCGGCTCTTACGACCGCAGATTCTTCGATGTTTGCGGCAAGTGGCCGAGGTCCCAACTCTTAGTATTGGAGATCTTGTTTGATTGAGGTCGCAGGCTTCGTGATGCGCGTCACAGTACTCATGAATTATGGTTTTACCCAAAAACGGGCGACGCACTTCACTTATCCAACGGCGGCCGCTTGCAACCACCGATTGCATCATTGTCGTCTTCATATCAAAACCTGCGTCATAGGCCCGCAACAATCGTCGCTCACCGAAACATCGGGCGACCCAATGCTCAAGACTGGAGAACTAATAACGCTGAAGAGACGTGTGAAGTGCCCTGGTGCGACGCCTCAGCAGCGTACACGCGCGACTCGGAATGCACCTGATTTTCGATCTGCGCCTCTGTCAGAAGGCATAAGTCATTAGTTTATAACGAGTTTCGCACAAGTACAACGAACCTAGCACCACAGCCGAGCGTTGGCGGAGCGCGCTGGAGCTAATAGGCGTTGCGCCCGCGCGCAACAATGGTCAGCGTCTTTAAAAGGATTTTAAGGTCGAGCAGGACTGACCAGTTGCGCAAATATTCAAGGTCATACTGCACCCGGGCTTCCATCTGCTCGACACTCGTCGTCTCGCCGCGCAAGCCATGCACTTGCGCAAGGCCTGTGATTCCGGGTGGAACCTTGTGGCGAACCATATAGCCCTTGATCAATTTGCGGTACAGCTCATTGTGGGCCACGGCATGGGGCCGCGGACCAACCAGGCTCATTCGCCCCTGCAAGACATTGATCAGCTGCGGCAGCTCATCAATTGAAGTGCGGCGCAGTAACTTCCCCATAGTCGTGATGCGTGCATCATCGCGGGTGGCTTGGCGGATCGGGCCCTCATCTTCGGTTACTCGCATCGTTCGAAATTTGTAGATGGTAATTTCCCGCCCATCCAGGCCGTAGCGCCGTTGCTTGAAGATGACCGGGCCCTTCGATGATACCTTGACCAAAATCGCGGTAAGGATCATGAGCGGCGACGCCACAATCAGCGTCGCAGTAGCCACAATCATGTCCGTAAGCCGCTTGCTTACACCGCGGTAACCATGAAACGGTGTTTCGCAAAGCGCGATCAGGGGAACGCCCAGAAGCTCGCTCGTGCCTCCCTGGATGGAGTCAAAAGCGAACACAGTGGGAATGTAGTAAATGGAAACCGTAGTATCGCGCAGCTCCTCAAGTAGCAATTTGACGCGCTCAAGATGACTGACCGGCAGCGCGACAAAGATCACGTCGATCGCGTGAGTTTTGACATGGTGCACGATGTCCTTGAGGCCACCGCACAGCTGCATTCCCGGAGTAGAACCGAGGCGCGCGGGCGCACGATCATCGAAGAAGCCCGATACTGCGAGTCCCGCCGATGAGTCACTCATGAGACGTCGCGCAAGTGCCAGGCTGATCTCGTTATAGCCAACGAATACTGAGCGGCGCGCATTCGCGGGGTCGGACAGCACCCGCCGCAACGCCTCGTACATCACAAGGCTGGCGAGTATGAGAATGCCGGGCGTGGCAACCGCCCAGCTCAGAAGCACGCGGCGGGAATAAACCGTCGAACTCTTGGTGGCGTACCCTATGGCGAGGAGAACGAACAGTAACAACAACCAACGAAACGCGATGAGTCCAGCGAGGCGCAAGCGGCCATGGATGAGTTGCGGTGTGAGACTTCGCTTGGGCTGGAGCAGCACGGCGCCCAGTACCACCACCAGTGCCGTCAGAAGCAGATAGTGCTCTTCGTGGGCAGAGACGCCCATAATCCTTGCTAAGCCGTACAGGCATCCGCCCGCCAGCAGTGGCGGCACGGCCGCCTGGGCAACGGTCAAAAGCCCGATTGCCATGCTGTGCTTAAATACAACGGTCCTGCTCACATAACCTCGTCCGCTAGAGATCGCGCGTCCGCACCCTTAAAAGGCTTCGCCCGGAGGGCTCGAAGCAAGTTCCGCGCCAAGCTTAAAATCCCTTGCTCGTCAGTGCATTGTTTCATCATCCTCAAGCCGGCCTGCAACACTCTGTAAAGGCTACCGACAGCGGGATAACGCTTCTTGGTACCGGCGGAGACCGCCGTATGCTCGAAACAACGCTCCATAGCGACTTAAGATGACACGTAATTCTAACAGAAGCATTACGGCCCGCTCACCGAGCCTGTGTCGCACCGGGCGTGGGCGTTTGCACCCGCGTCTGCATCCCAAACGCGCGCCGGCGACTCGGGCGCAACGTCGCTTGTGAACGACAATAATCACCAATTCACAGTGTTTGGGTGCGCGGCTGTTCCGCTCGCTGCCGGTGGCGGGTAGACTACCTGAGAGATTACCGGGCCCATACATAGGCGAGGATTTGGGATGGCGTGGAACGGACTAAGATCGGCGTTGGGCGGCATCCTTCGCGCAAAGGCCGCGCGCGGCAACGCGGTGACGAATACCCACTATCACATTACGAATCCCTACCATGCCGTAGCGATCGTGCCCGGTGCGAGCTGTTGCAGTGCCGCCCGCGATCTGCGAACACAGCGATTCCTCTCTAGGGAAGCTCCGCCGCTGCCGCTCGCTGGCTGCACGGTGAGCCCGTGCCGCTGTAGCTACAAGCACTTTGACGACCGTCGCATGAAATCGCGCCGGGCCACAGATCGGATCGGGCAGCCTCCGCCGTGGTCCAGAGCCGAGCGGCGCGCGGCGTCGGGCCGCAGGCAGACCGACGCGTAGCCGCGGTAGGCCGCTGCGACCGTGCAGCAGGGCCGCTGTTACCCTTCATGACGGCGGGAGTGCAGGCCGTCAGCCACGCTGCATCGACGGGGCTGGACATAATGTGCGATGCACGGCATGTTTGCGCAATCCCTCGAACGCCGGCCGCATCTCCTCTAGCGCCGATGACCTCTCGGGTACTTCGCCCTTAAAATCGATACGGATACCGGTCGGCCGTTATTGGCCGTTATGGCAGAGGTTCGAACACGAGTATTGCAGCCTCCTGATTTTCAATCGCCTGGGACGCTACGTACAGGCGATTGAGACTGGACACGAATAGAGACGTGCCGGAGCCCGGCCTAGTCATGATTTTCGAGGCCAGCTCATAATGATCAGCGTCCGTCTGCTGGTACACGTAGACCCAGCCCGGCGATGCCTCCGGCGTTCCGTACCAGCGGCCGCCCGACATGTAGACCCGCTTCAACCGGAGATCGTAGTAGACGCCATCCATGACCGGCCCCGATGATTCGGACCACACCTAGGGTGAGTTTGCGACCCCTATACGCCCGCCTTCATCGCAAATTCCCGAGGCGTAAGACCCTTGAGAGATCGGTGAGGACGATGCTCATTATA
>Ga0182024_10017673_pt1 | contig 13355 bp, 8 predicted proteins | sample P32metaG_FD_120480 | JGI IMG/M metagenome (GOLD analysis project Ga0182024, IMG submission 120480) | Permafrost microbial communities from Stordalen Mire, Sweden - P3-2 metaG (Illumina Assembly) | ecosystem: Environmental > Terrestrial > Soil > Wetlands > Permafrost | place: Sweden: Stordalen...
CTAGAGCAAGCTTAAAAACTTGTCGGCTCTAAGCCGCGCCGCGCACTTCAAATTGCGCAGCTTCTTCCGCAGCCTGTTGCCGAACCGAGCTGGAACGCGACGGGATCGCGAATTCGAGCATTCGGTCAAAATCGGATCGCTGAAACGGATACGATAGAACATCCAGGGCCCCAAGGTTGATGGCTGCAAGATATTCGCGGAATTCCTGCGGGCATGTGGGAGCGGAAATAATAATTGCTGGAATATCCATGCGCTCTCGCCGCAGGTGGCGGATGACTTCTCGATACGTGCCGTCCTGCAACCAAAATCCGCAGAGACACGCCGAAATTCTCTTCTTCCCGATGAGAGCCTTTACACCCTTGACGCTGCTAACGCAAATTACTTCAATGTTTGCGCTTTCGAGTAGATCCGTAAGAGCTGCGCGAATGTCAGGGTCGATCGTAGCGATCAGGATGGTCTGGGAATCGAGAGCCGAAAAATCAGTTTGGGTGGCTTTATAAGTCGATTTATTTTCAATTCTTTCGTTCAAGACTACAACTGGATTCATATTGACTCCCCGTGGAGACCGTGCAAACCGCAAGTAATCCCAGATTTATCCTTGCTGCCAATAACCAAGATCAGCTCCGCAGATGAATATTGGGGGATTGCACCACTAATCAGGAATACGATCAACACCTTAGTGAAATAAGAAGTTCCCTGTAGTGAAGTTGCAAAAATATTTCCATTTTTTGCAGGTTGGCGCGGTTGCGGAGTTTAAAGACAATAACAATCGCGGGCAGAGGACTGCCTGAAAAACATTATGTGGCACTTTTTTCACACTTTGAGCAGCCTAAATCTCTGCGAATTACGTGGACAAAGCATACACATCGGCACATTTTCAGGTGAAACGTGATAATCGGTCTTCCGTTCAGTTTTTAGGATAAATATTGGCAAGCGCCACTTTATAATCCCGCTGGATTGACGCCAACGAAAGAGGAAAATGGTAGTACACTAAAAAGCCGATTGCCCATCTGACTTCACTCCTCCATTGTATCCATGAATTTCAAGGCACTTAACAGCCGGAATGGGCTGCGAAGAGGCCTTAGGCTGATGGGGTTTTGTCGCGAAGGAGTGTATGCTCGAAAACGGAAAAGGTGTCCCGGGCGCAGACAGAAGTTGCGAAATCATTTCTTTTGTGGTTCTCGCCGTTCTTAGCGCTCTAAGCCATTTTTGGTACATCCTGATCGTCTTCTGCATGGCTTTACTCCTGCGCGAATTGGTAAGTTTCGCCTGCCAATATTTGATGGCTTCCATTCCCCTGGTCCCCTGGCATGCCTGGAAAAACAGCAACTCTAACCTCGGTGCAGCGCAAATCCGGCATCAGGTATTTAAACCTTCCAAAATAAGCTAGAGCATGGATTGTTGGGTTTATCTCTCGATGTCAGTATGGCTATGTTCCGAAGTCGCGACGCATTAAAAAACAGATTTCGGAATATGGAGCTCAATCATGTTGCGCTGGACGCTTATTTTTCTAGTCGTTGCGATTGTCGCAGCAGCATTTGGATTTGGAGGAATTGCGGCAGCATCGTCTGGAATCGCCCGAATTCTGTTCTTTGTCTTCCTGATCCTCTTCATCGCCTCGCTTTTGGGCGGACTCATGCGAAGAGCTTAAATAACCAACGCAAATTTATTTTCCCGTGGCCATGGGACGCATAGAAAAACAGCTACATCTCTTCAAAATGAGTTCGAGCTGGGAATTAATATTCGCACGATTAAGGGGTGAAATATGAAAATGCTATTTCGGCTTTTGTTAGTCATGACGTTGATTTCTACAGCAGTTTCGGCAGCCGATAGGGATATGAAGGAAAAGGAAAAGCAGGAAGACCGGTTAAAAAATGCGGGAACCGTAATGGGCGAGATTCTCAATATCCCCGACAATATCCCGCAAGATCTTCTGGATAAGACAAAGTGCATAGTCGTCATACCTTCCGTGCTTAAAGCTGCTTTTATAGTCGGCGGAAGTTACGGACGAGGAACCGTGTTGTGCCGCAGCGATAAGGCCCACGCCGGGTCATGGGGAGCACCGGCCATGATGGTTTTGGAAGGTGGAAGTGTTGGCTTCCAAATCGGCGGTGAAGCCACCGACTTCGTCATGCTAATTATGAACGATCATGGTGTGAATAGCCTTCTGCACAGCAAAGTTAAACTGGGCGGGGACGTTTCTGTAGCCGCCGGCCCGGTGGGCAGGACAGCGGAGGCCAATACAGACGCCTATATGCGGGCAGAAATCCTTACCTATTCTCGTGCCCGAGGCGCCTTTGCCGGAGTTTCCTTGGAAGGAGCTTCGTTGAGGCCCGACGATGATGCGAACGAAGCACTCTATGGTCAAAAGATGAGCGCCAGGACGATTGTTTTGGGACCTTCGCCAGCCGCGCCTCCCTCCTCACATCAACTAGTCGCCTTGCTGGACAAAGCCTCGCCGACTTCAAGAGCACATAATTAAATCCTGCCAAACGGGGGAAAGCCTGCAAAGGCTTTCCCCCTCCTACCTTTTTGCACCCGGCGTGAATCGCATCGCTAAAAATCTATTCATTGAATTGACCGAAGATTCAATTTTTTGGTGCGGGACCTCACAGATAGCCTGAGCGTCGTTGGTGGGCGTTTCTCAAGAAGCGAATCAGCTAGCCTAGCTCCACAGTAATGTGATGTTCCACACCGTCATCCGAAAGTGGAATGTTGGCCGGGCCGGGAACTGCTTTGCCATCAAATTCAACCCTGGAAACTCCGCGGCAAACGCCGCGCGGATTTTCCACTTTAATAGAATATGTTGCCGAGTGATATTTAAAACTGATCGCATAACCTGGCCAAGCTTTTGGGATGCAGGGATCGACGCTGAGAATGGTTCCTCGCACTCTGAATCCCAAGACCCATTCCAAACCTGCGCGGTAAAACCAGCCCGCCGAGCCCGTATACCACGTCCATCCGCCTCGCCCAATATGCGGAGCTTCCGCGTAGGCGTCACCCGCCATCACATAAGGCTCGACCTTATATCTCTGCACGCCAGCCCGCGAGGACGAACGATTAATTGGATTTAACGCTTGGAGCAGCTGGGCCGCCTTGTCTCCATCGCCCAAGGCTGCAAACGCCATGATCGTCCACATCGCTCCGTGCGTGTATTGCCCGCCATTCTCGCGTATTCCCGGCAAATAGCCTTTAATATAGCCGGGGTCCAAAGGCGTGTGATCGAATGGCGGAGTCAGCAACAGAACCAATCCGCTTGCTTGCCGCACCAATTGGTCATTCACCGCTGCCATGGCGCGCAATGCCCTGCCGGGTTCCGCTGCCCCGCTTAATACACCCCAGGATTGGGCGATCGAGTCGATTTTGCATTCCATGTTTTGTGAAGATCCAAGTGGGGTTCCGTCATCAAAAAATGCGCGGCGATACCATGCTCCATCCCAGCCTTCCCTCTCGAGTGCGGCTTTCAGCGCACTTACCTGTAGTCTCCACGCTTCTCCGCGCTTGTATTCACCTCGCGCGTCGGCAACCTTTGCAAACTCCCATAAGATTGTGTGCAAAAACCAGCCCAGCCAAACACTTTCTCCCTTTCCGTGCTGGCCGACCCGGTTCATGCCGTCGTTCCAGTCTCCGGTGCCCATCAGCGGAAGACCATGGCTTCCGACATTCAAGCTGCGATCCAGCGCACGAGCGCAATGTTCGAACAGGGTTGCGCTGAATGAGGAACTATTCGGTTGAAAATAAGATTCCATTTGTCCGGCGGCGAGTTCATCACCCTCAAGGAATGGAACTAATTCATCCAGAACTTTTGAATCGCCCGTCGCCTCAATAAAATGGATTACGGCATACGGCAGCCAAAGAAGGTCATCGGAGATGCGCGTGCGAACTCCTCGGCCGGAGGGCGGATGCCACCAATGTTGCACATCGCCTGCAAGGAATTGGCGGGAAGCGGCCCTCAGAAGGTGTTCACGGGCGATTCCGCGCCCAGCCGTGGTCAGTGCCATGACGTCCTGAAGTTGATCGCGAAATCCATAGGCTCCGCTCAGCTGATAGAAACCCGCTCGGGCCCAAACGCGGCAGCAAAGCGTCTGGTAAAGCACCCAGCGGTTCATGAGCAAATCCAACGCTCGATCCGGCGTTTTAATCTGCACTGCATTTAGAATATCGTCCCAGGCGGTTGTAACTTCTTTCAAAACGCGATTCACATTTTTGGTTCGATACTGGCCAATCAATTCCCGCGCCTTTTCTTTACTTTCCGTCTGTCCGAGGTAGAAAACAATTTCCGTGCTTTCGCCATTGCGTAACTCAATTGGTGTCTGCAATGCGGCGCATGGGTCCAGTCCCGCGCCAATTTTTCCTGACAGGACGTGTCCCGGGTCAAGGCCATACGGACGCTGCAGAGTTCCATTTCGCCCGATAAATTCAGTCCTATCGGCGGTAAACGATGTCTGCTTCCCTCCCATGTCCGCAAAGGAAACACGGCCGCCAAATTCTCCATTCAGCAGGCTGCGAGCAAAAATAGCCCCCGTATTTGGGTCGAGTTCCGTGACGATAAAAGGAGCCGTCACCGTTTTTGAACTGCCGAGAATCCATTCCACATAAGCTGTTACGGAAAGCCGTCGCGGCCGCCCGGAGTTATTTCGCAGAGAGAGTTGGAAAATTTTAATTGAGTCGTTCGGCGGGACAAACTGCAACAGATCCAGAGCAATTCCGTGGGACTCGTTCTGGAAGCGGCTATAGCCCTGGCCATGGCGCGTTATATAAACAGCGCTTTCATCGCGAATCGGAAGCGCCGTGGGGCACCATAGTTCTCCAGTCGCTTCGTCACGAACGTAGATGATCTCGCCGGATGGGTCCGAAAGATGCTCGTTGGACCATGGTGTTATTTGATTTTCGTGACTATTGATCGACCACGAAAAACTCGATCCGGATTCGGAGACAATCGATCCGAAAGTGGGATTTGCGAATACGTTAACCCATGGTTCAGGCGTCCTCAATCCTTCCGCCAGAATCGTCACATACTCGCGACCATCTTTATCGAATCCCCCGGTTCCATTAAAGAATTCCAAATCTAATTTTGGCGGTAATACATCAGGAGGCTTGCCAATTCGAGTTCGTTTTCGCGCGGGATATACGGACGGTTCTTTGTAGAGCGTCTGCGATCTGCCGAATTGTTCCGTTAAGTTTCCGCGCCGGCCAAGAATCAGCACACGGGCAAAGCTTTGAAGTTGCGCGCGAGTTTGCGGGGTCAACAGATCGCCGCGTACAAGGAAAATGCGGCCCAGCGAATTTCCCGAATCTGGCGAAAGGCGTAGCTGGCTTCCGTGAACCAGGGCTTCGAGGGATCCTTGAAAATCCTGATTGTAGGAAGGCGGTTTTTCGTTGACGATTACTAAATCCGCGGACAATTGCTTCATGCGCCAGTATTCATGGGCCCGCAGCAACTGCCTGATGGTTTCCACATTTTCTTCGTTATCGATGCGCGCCAGAATAATTGGCAAATCTCCTGAAATTCCCAGAGACCATAACGTCGACATATCCAAATTCACGCGGCTGAGCAGATCCGAAGCCGGACGAAGAGACGCTTCCGGATAGATCACCGCATTTGCGAGCCTCTGGAACAATTGCGCTTCATCCGGACCTATTGCCAGGTGATGCAGCTGCACTTGCGCATGGGTCCAAGCGAGCGTGAGCGTCCTATCAAACGCACGGGAGTCACGGTAGCGGTCCGCCAAATCCAGGACTTGCTCACGAGTTTCTGCCGCGATCGTCGTAAAAACGAGATGCACCGAAGTGCCCGGAGCGATTCGCACGGATCTTCGCAAACTAAAGGCTGGATCGAGGACGGAGCCTACCGTGTTGGAAAGTTTTCTACCTTCGGCAATCGACAATGGATTGCGAATATCATTGCCGCGTCCCAAAAAGCGCGCTCGATCCGTCTCATATTCCAGATCGCCAACCGTTTCCCCGTTCACATACAGCACATGCGCTACCCACACCGATGGATCTTCGTCGGATCGCTTGCGGCGTGTTGCGAGCAATACGCCTATCTCGGGGACAAACTCTGTCTGCACGAATAAATTCGCAAACGCAGGATGCGCCTGGTAAGCGGCTTGCGAAGTCATCGCTAATTCCGAATAGGAGGTCACTTGAATATCGCGCGTGCGGACGCCTAAGTTCGTAATCGTGACACGGCGCACTTCGGCATCGTCTTCGGAGGAAACGACAACCTCAAGCTTGGTATTGATGGAGCGATCGCGTCTGAAAAATTCGGCGTGATCTTCATAAAAGTCCGCTGAGTAGGAATCCGCTTCAGCCCCGGTTGGCTGGAACCCGGCCGACCACACATTCTGGTTTTGTTCATCGCGAAGGAAGATATAACTTCCCCAGGAATCGCGTGTAGCGTCTTCCCGCCAGCGTGTGATGGCAATGTCGCGCCAGCGACTGTAACCGGATCCTGCCGCGGTCATCATCACCGTGTAGCTGCCATTGGAGAGCAACTGTGTGCGGGGAGTTGGGTCGTCCGCTGAAGTGAACTTGCGAACAACAGGTGCAAAACCGTCGCGTACTTTTGCAACCGCGGAAACTTCTTCCGCGCGTGGGCGAGCGGCTAAGACGTCTCGAGGGGTGCGCTCCTGCAAAAGGAGCTCTGTCGCTTGTACGATTGGATCAGCGTGAAACCGATTTCGCATCACGCCATCTCTCAATACATTGGCCAGGGACACAAGCGACATTCCTTGATGGTGGGCCATAAACGCATAGACCACCGCTACGTCCTTGCCCTCAGGAACTCGCGTCTTCGTATAGTCCAACGCTTCGTAAAAACCATACCTGCCGCGACCGCCGCTTTTAGCAATCTTCTTAAAATTCTCCAGGCCTGCGGATGGAAAAATCATGGCCGCGAGCGCCGTGGCATAAGGCGCGATAACCATATCCTCACTTAGTCCGCGCTTCAATCCCAGGCCGGGTACACCAAAGCCGGAATACTGATACGTGAGAGTTAAATCTCGCGCATTAAACGCCGATTCTGACACTCCCCAGGGAACACCGCGCTCGGCTCCATATTCAATTTGCCGGCGAACGATCTGCCTATACGTCTGGCTGAGCATGCTTCCTTCCGGCGAACGCATAACCAGCGCCGGCATTAAGTACTCAAACATCGAACCAGACCATGAAATGAGCGCCGAACCGCGCGCCACGGGCGTCATAAAGCGGCCCAGGCGGAACCAATGCGAGGTCGGGACATCTCCCTTGGCGATGGCAATAAAACTTGCCAAACGCGCCTCAGAGGCCAGCAGGTCATACTTGCTGCCATCCAAGGTCCCGTCATCCACACAAAATCCAATGGAAAATAACTTTTTGGTCGTGTCAAACAGAAATTTAAAATCCATCGCGAAAACCATTGTATCGGCGGTCTGCCCCACCTGGAAAAGCCTTTGGGCCAGCGCAGAGCAATTCGTGATGCAGATGGATACAGAATTCACAAATGCATCAAGGCTTTTCAGCAAGTCCGCATTTCCTGTCTTATCGCCTTCGAAGAGTTTACGGACCATTGCGAGTTCATCCAACGCGGAAGCAAATTGTTTTGGCGCACTTTCAAAAGTTGGAATCTCTAAAACATTGTTAAAGAGATTTGATCCTCCGGGCGCTTTGTTGGTGGAAAGGCATTGCACAATATCGGCCATCTGTTTGGGCGTCAGTTGCATCCATGGATTTAGGATCTCCATGTCCCGGGCATGACTTTCCACACCAGTTCTGAGTGCGGATGCCCATGTGCGCTGTTCCGAATGTTGATGGGATCCCTGTTCCTGCGAAACCGCTTGCGCAATATCCTCGATTGTCTGCGCACGTTCCTTTAATTGAATCAGCAGCAATGCCCATTCCATGGCGTCAATCGGAGGAAGGTCGAATAAGCTGACAAAAGCATCGACTTCATTGCTCAGCTGCCTCCACGTTGCTCGATCGGTTTGATGCGTTTCCTCGCTGTCTTCCAGCGACTTACGCAGAAAATGCACCGTATCGTTCAGCGCTGTAAATACTTCCTCTTCGGCGAATGGTTTCTGAACCAGTTCGCGGCAGGCGTTTCCCAAAACAATCAGGTGGCCGGCAAGGTTGCCACTGTCCACGGTGGAAATATATTTAGGATTGAGCGGGCGTAGATCGAGAGTGTCGTACCAATTATAAAAATGGCCCCGAAATAGTTCCATCCGCTTTAGTGTTGCAAGAGTTCCCTCGACCCGGTCCAAAACATCGACTGTTCCAAGCCAATCGAAATCCCTCGCGGCAATCGTGGATAAAAGATACAAGCCGATATTTGTTGGCGAAGTTCGATGGGCAATCACCGGCTTGGGATCTTCCTGAAAATTATCCGGAGGCAGCCAATTGTCCTCGGCCGTAACGAATTTCTCAAAAAAATGCCACGTACGGCGAGAGATGAGACGAAGATAGTGAATTTCTTCGCCGGAAAGAGGTTCTATATCTGTAAGACTCGGAGGTTCACTGATTCGCAGCGCAAATATCGGCGCAGTCGTCCACAGAGCAATGAATGGCAGTGCCACAAACAAGGAATGCGGAGACCGCAGGATAAGAAATGCCAGCGTTATAAGCGAAAGCAAAACTCCGCCGATCATTTGCTCAAAAATTCCGGTTATCTCGAGGTCCATCGAATGCTTCACTTGGGCCGCGGTCACCCATTCGAGCAAATGCTTGCGAGTGATAAACATGCGCACTAGCGTGCGGACAATTGCATCCGCCATGAGCCAAGCCTGGTATGCCAGACCCGTAACCGTAAGCCCGATCTGCGAAAGGGCTAGAAACAGATCTGACATCACAGACCGAAGATGAGTGCGCGTCGAGGTTCCACTTCTCAGGGGACGAAGCCCGCTTAGAAACGGCATGAGCGGTGGAATTGAAATCATCAGGAGTGCAAAGCATGTCCATATCCACGGCGAAAGGCCTGGAATCAGCCATCCGGTAAACATCGTGAGAAATAATGCGGGAGCAGATAAAGTCCGTCGAAGATTGTCGAACATTTTCCAGCGGCTAACTAAAGGAATCGTGAAATGCCCGGTTTTGCTCTCCGCTGCCCTGCCCTTGCCGAAAAGCCAGGGCAGAAGTTGCCAATCGCCACGCGCCCATCGATGTTGTCGTGCAGCCGCCGCCGCGTAATGCGAAGGAAACTCTTCATATAATTCAATGTCCGATGCGAGTGCGGCGCGCGCGAATATTCCTTCCAGCAGATCATGGCTGAGTAGCGTGTTGTCTGGAACCTTATCGTCCATCGCCTCTTCAAAGGCATCGACATCGTAAATTCCCTTCCCTGTAAAAGTCCCTTCTTCGAATAGATCCTGATAGACGTCCGATATGGCTGAAGCATAGGGGTCCATTCCGCTGGGCCCGGAGAATATTTTCTGAAAAATGGATCCATCACGATTGGCTGGAAGGGTGGGCGTAATCCGCGGCTGTACAATCGAATATCCCTCGACGACCCGTCCTTCGCGAGGATCAAACTTCGCGTGATTCAGCGGGTGGGCCATGGTTCCCACCAGCTTGGCAACGGCGCCACGTGGAACGCGGGTATCCGCGTCCAGGGTGATAACAAAGCGAGTCCTGGAAATTCCTTCCAGGCGCTGCCCGGCGATAGGAATGAAAGTTGTCTCAGGGTTGCCCCGCAAAAGAAAGTTAAGCTCGCGCAACTTTCCGCGCTTTCGCTCCCAACCCATCCACACCTGTTGAGACTCATTCCAAATACGTTTCCTGTGAAATAAAAAAAATCGGTCGCTCCCGCCTGGGGCAGGTCCGTGACGCTGATTTAATTTTTTAATTCCTTCCGCAGCGGCGGCAAGCAGCTCACCGTCTTTTTCTAAAGTTTCTGCCGGTGCGTCTACCCAATCGGAGAGAAGAGCGAAACGCAGATCCCCATCCGGGTTTGCCAAAAAGTGAATTTCCAGCCGGTCCACTTGTTCCTTGATTGCGTCCAGATTTGTGAGGAGCGTTGGTATTACGACCATGGTGCGCAAGGATTCAGGCACACCATCAAGCAGCTCCAAACGTGGCAGGGCGCGCGGTCCCAGCAGAGTGGGCACAGCACGATTGACCAGCGCAATCGCCAGATCCGAGGCGGGGATTGATCCAATTAATCCCAATAAAAATAAATATCTCGCGGCAACGCCGTGCGTCCCGGAGTAATACAAGGGCGCCATCAAAATCGCGGCGGTTAAAACGAAGATTGTTCCGAGATACCCCGGCACCGCACCCTTGATATATAAACGAAGGAATTTTTCTTTCCATGGACCCTGATAGGCAAGCTCGCGTTCGAATTCAACCCGGCCCTTTGAAATGAGGTAGTAACCCGGATCTTCCGCCTGCTCACTCTTGCCAGCCGCTCCTCCGTGACGCGCGGCACTGGCTTGCCTGGCGCAATGCAATGCTCTCCGGGCAATATCGATCTCGGAATATTTCGACCCTCTCGATAGTTCTTCGATGGAATGCCGGTAATGATCGCGCGTGGGAAAATCCATTTCGCCGAATAAACTTCCCTGGCGGAGAATTTCATCCACGAGGCTGGTGCTTTCAAAGAATTCGCTCCAATCGAACGCGGACATATCGCGCATGCTTGTAATCACGTTGCGGATCGTTACCGTCGTTGCCGTTTGGTTTTGATGTTCGGCGCGAACGATTTCATCCGACGTTGTGCCCTGCGCGTCCAACCGTTTATCGAGCCAAAGCAGAATGGGACCGACTTTTGGATCGAGGTCTCGCAAACGCTGGACAAGTTGAACGGCGAATGCTCGTTCGAGTGGTTGCTGTTCAAACTCACGAAGAATCATGGGAGAAATCGATGGCGTATCTCCGCTGCCAAATAAACCGTCCACCAGGCGGTCGCCTTCTTCCCGCGCACGCCGGCTCCGCACAATGCCATCCGCCAGCTTGCGAAGATTTTCAACCAAAACCACTCGGAGAGTAATGGCAAGAGCCCAAAGCTCGCCAATCGTGAGAGCCTGGACACGCTGGTAGGAACTTACGAATCGACGCAATAGCTCAGGTTCGAAACGGCTGTCTGTGTGGGCGACGAATGCCCAAGCGATCCCAAACACGCGTGGGTAGCCTGCCAGGTGGCCGGATGCTAATTTGGGGAGCCTTCGATAGTATCCCTGCGGCAGGTCATCGCGAATTTCGCGAAGCTGTTCTTCTACAATATAAAAATTATCGACCAGCCACTCGGCGGCCGGTGTGATTGTGCCGCCCTGCTGTATGGAACTGGCCGTTGCACGGTAATATTCAAGCAGGATGCGTCCATTTTCCAGGACGCGTGGAATCAGCGGATTTCCACCTTCTTCGTCGTGCGAAATTGCCTGCGTCGCCGCAAGGTCCTCTGCGTGTTGCTCGAGGCGCTCCACGCTGAAGAGTTCACCTCGAATGGGACCTTCGGTTTCAGTGAACAGGGCAGCGGACGTGGTGGTCGTATTCATTCTTAGATTAGCGCTGCGTATACCTTATGTCACAAAAGGGAAATAAACTTCACAAAACAAGTGTGGAAAATAAATAAATACTTCGGCAGGACCGGACAGAAACTAGGCCGCCCTTGGATCGCTCTAAACCGACATATGGGGGAATTAGCTGCTCACATGTGGCGATGAGCTTACCAAAAGGTATTGCCGCTTTGGGATCTACAAATTCCCGGATCGCGCGTCTCGATAAAATTGCTCTCCGGAATCCGATGCGCGTTTCGCCTGATCTCTTACGTCGCTAAGCTTTTCTTGCAAACGCTGCGTGAGATCCTGCCCCTTATCCATCGCACGATTAAAACCATCTTTCACGTTGCCCGCGATTTGTTCTCGAGCTTCCTTGCCGGTTTTTGTCGCAAATAGCATTCCCAGCGCAACTCCAATACCCATTCCCATGATTATTCCCGCAGTTGTTCCCTGCCAATTAACACGGCTCATACGCACCCCCCACGTCTTCTATAATTTAGAACTACAATTTCAACTTCCGCGCAATTTAATACATTAATCTGAGCATCATGGATCAGGTCTGATTGAGGAGAGGGGAGGAGAGCATAGCCCGCCTCCCTACTTCTTGATGTTAACTATTTCCGCCTGAGGTAGCGCGGCGGATTTTGGTGTCATCATTCGTTCCACTCGTGGAAGCTTCGCCAGTGGAGGAAATATTTTCTCCTCCCGAGCGTTCCATGATTTCCTTGGCACGATCGATTTCTTCGGAGGTATCGCAATGAACGGAGAGGAGAATTCCGCCCTTGGCGATTCGGCCTTCATACCGCTTGGCTTCGTATTCGGGGATTCCCAATCCAATCAGCGCCCCCGTAACGCCGCCCACCGCGCCTCCTACGCCCATCCCTGCCAAGGCTGCCATAATTGGCCCTGCCGCAATAAGCGGACCGACACCTGGAATTGCAAGCGCGCCTATTCCCGCCAACAACCCGAGAGTTCCGCCCAATACCGCGCCTGTTCCCGCACCAGTCGCCGCACCTTCCGGTGCTTTCGTTGCCTTTTCGGTTCCGATATCATGCGTCCCGAGGCTTTCAGGAAGCAGAACTGAAATGTCCGAAATCGGGACTCCAGATCGAGACAATAGTTCAGTCGCAGTTTCCACTGCACTTCGCGTCGCGTAAATTCCAAAAACCGCCGTTTTCTTGCTTGCCATAAATTGATCTCCTTGTATTGAATATTTACTTAAATTTATTCTTTAGGATTTCGGAGGGACAACTTCAATCTGGCTAGTGACGTTTCCATCTCCGGCAATTGCATTCGCTTTGGCTTCAATAAAGGACTTCTCATCACCCGTTCGCACGGGCCCCTTCAACGTGACCTTTCCATCTTGCGTAATGATCTTGACGTTGTGGGCATAAGTCGAAAGGGATTTATCTTTCATGATCTCGGCCCGGATTTTTTGAGTGATGGCACGATCGCTGGGATTCATTTTCTGTTGATCGGCTGTGGTGGCGTCTTTGTCAGCGTCGCCTTTATTCATCTTGCTGTTGTCGGCTTTATCTTGAGGCGAAGCCGAATAACCAATCTTGGGATTTGCAAACAAGGCCAACCCCATAAATAACGCGGCTCCGAACAAAAGGGAGGCTCGCGCCTTTTTCGTCTGTTTCATGATTCCTCCGTCCATCATCTACTTCATCTACTTGCGTGACTTGCGTCGGCACCCAATCCACGCAAACCCATGAATTTTCCCGACTTAGATAAGTTAGCGCGGCTGTCCGGCAGGAGAAATAGAGTGAAGGATGTAGTTTGTAGGGCAGCTTGCGGTAGAGATTCCTAGACTCAATGGATTTTTGAAAAATTAAGAACTTTCTATTTTATTAGTGAATAGTGGCACAAGGTCAGCGCATC